>Ga0208639_1000153_pt1 | contig 53058 bp, 59 predicted proteins | sample ETNtaG_33_FD_185772 | JGI IMG/M metagenome (GOLD analysis project Ga0208639, IMG submission 185772) | Marine microbial and viral communities from oxygen minimum zone, Eastern Pacific Ocean - ETNP201310SV76 (SPAdes) (version 2) | ecosystem: Environmental > Aquatic > Marine > Oceanic ...
AAATATGGTAAATAATCTTGTCGACGCTAATCAATCATCTGGATACAAAACAATCCAGTGGAATGCTACCAATAATCAAGGTCAGCCAGTATCAGCAGGAGTGTATCTATACAAGATTCAGGCAGGAAATTTCGTAGATACAAAGAAGATGATACTGCTGAAATAGATTTATCCTTTTCACAACATCAAGCCCCACATTTGTGGATTTTTTTGTTTGTGGTATGATGGGTAGATTAATTATGATTGTAAGGAAAAATCAGAATGAGGAAAACAATAGATTATACCATAGAAATACTTTATCATTTTACTTGCTCAGAATGCCAACATTGGTGGAGTTATTCTACGACACCCACAAATATTGAAATGAATTTAGATATTGATGACCGTCCAATACATTGTATGCATTGTGGAAATAAGAGCAAGGCATTAATGAAAAAGGGATTCAATGAACTACTAGATAATAAAGAAGATTCAAATTAGGATATCATAGTCTCACATTCGTGGGTTTTTTGTTTGTGATATGATGGGTAGATTTGGAAATGCTGTATAAAGTGCGAGCGAAAATAATTGAAGAAAACTTAAGTATATTTTATGAAAAACTTATTGATGGGACAATTTATGATCAGCGTCCAGATGGAAAAGAAATAGTTGCTTCCATGAAGCGAGCGAGATTAATTAAATCAGGCGTTGTAGAATGGTTCGAAAATTGTGGTTGTTCAACACCACTACAACATGAACGTGAAACACAATATGATTATTATTTTTCTGATATCACTACTGAACTTGTAGATGAATCGGGTAAAATTAATGGAAAATCTTTTTGGTCTTATATGGAAAAAAATAATCCTACATAAAACTGATTACCGCATAACTAATTGACTTATTTGTGTCAAGCCCTACACTCGTGGGGCTTTTTGTTATATTCGATTTTGATTAGCCCATCCTTTTGTATTGAAAAAGACACTGTAATAATTGTATTATATAACAACCGGTATTACAAAATCCATCTATTTGGAGTTATGTCATGAAAAAATCTATTCTTAATAGTAGTATAAAGATTGTAGTGCTAAGCACTATAGTAACATCTGCTTACAACCAATCTATTGAAGATCACCAGTCAAAAAATAATATGAATTTCCGTTCAATAGTTGAAAATGCATCACGCTCTCAGCAAGTAGTTTGGGTTGAGGATTTCACTGGACTCAACTGACCATACTGCCCAGCCGTGAGTTTCGCGCTAGATACGCTATTAAGAGAATTCCCCAATACACTAATGACCATCGAATGGCATAGTCCAGGTTATACACCTGGTAATTCAGATTTTGATCTGCCTGAGGTTTACTCAAATAGGGCAGATCTCTACGATGTTGGTGGGATACCTCATAGTGAATGGAATGGACTGCAATCCTTTGTCGGGGGTGCGTCAAACTGTGTATGGGAATATGTGTATATTGACAGACATGGTACCTATGAAGACCTCGTCGTTCAGGAGAGTCCCTATGAGATCATAATGCAGGGTGAACTTTCAGACGATTCTGAAACATTCAATTTTGATATTGTTGTTTCTCTTGAGGAAGACTATGGTTTAGAAAGTGGTACCAATATTGAGTTATTTGTTGCTGAGGACAGTATATACTCATATTGGGCGGCATGTGGTGAATCCCATATGGCAAGAAATGTTGGCAGGGCGTATTTGACCATGGGTGAGGACAACCGGATTCCACTCACAATTAACTCTGCCGGCCAAAGTCAAATTCATAGCGGCTCGTTTGCGGTCTCTGGTTCTTGGAATACTGAGCAGGTTAAACTTATTGCACTTGTCCAACAACTTAATGACTGCTGTGAGAGTCCTGTATTTCAGGCAAATGCCGAATTGATCCTTGATATGCCCATAGATAGAGATGGCGATGGAATAAATAATCTGGAAGATAATTGTCCAGATGATGAAAATACAGCCCAAGAAGATATTGATGATGATCAGATCGGTGATGTATGCGATCCGTGTAATGGGTTGGTCTATGTCCTTGGTAATGTAAACGGTGATGCAAATGATGGCTATGACCCGATCATTGATGTGATTGATCTGCTGGCTTTTTCTGATTATCTAGATGAACCCATTGGGAATGAATGTCAAATGCTTGACATACTTGAAGATGGAATGATAAATCAGTGGGATTTGCTTGTTCTGGCTGACATTATAATGTCTGGTGATCAATAGGATATTCTTTTAACAACTACTGATAATAAAACCGGAAGTTATAGAGTTTTAAGAAGCATTAGGATTCAAAGATAGCCATATAGGGATGGCATTATATTTGCAAGAATAAACAATAGCCCCAAACTCGTGGTTTTTTTTGTTTGTGTGCTGATATTATTTTATAGCATCAAAGGCTGACCTTAATAAATCATCAACTTTATTTGCAAGGTCGGAAATAGCATTATTTTCTGTTACTTCTAAAAGACTTTTAGCATAAGGAAAAACTATTTTAGTAGACTGATCTTCATTATCGATTAATAAAATATTACATGGCATTAATATCCCAATGAAACTTTCACTTTCTAATGCTTGATGAGCTAATGTAGGATTACAAGCACCTAAAATCTTATAATTTTTATATTCTAAATTGAGTTTTTCTTTAAAGGCCTTTTTCATGTTAATCTCAGTTAGAATACCAAAACCAACATCCAATAATGCTTCGCGAATTTTAGACTCAGTATCTTCAAAACCTGATTCTATATCTTTTGAGTATGAATATTTCATATTATAGTTTACAAAACAAAGGGATCATTAAAAAACTAGCTTTCTAATTTGTATTCCTTATTATCTAAACTATCATATATTTTAGATTGAGCCTCACATTCGTGGGGTTTTATGTTTGTGGAATGATGGGTAAATTTCAGCATTATGAATCATTTCATTATTGATGCTATAGGATGGTTAGGTTTTTTTCTAATTTTATTGGGTTATTATTTTAATGCTAAAAAGAAACTTTATTGCTTTTCTATTTGGGGTGTAGGAAACATAATATATATTATGTATGGATATATTATTCATGCTATGCCTATAATGGCCATGAGTGTGTTTGTATTGAGTATGAATATTTATGGCTATCTTAACTGGGTAAAGGAAGATGGAAAATAGCCGATCATACTAATTTGTAAATGTTTAATATCCCCCTCCCACATTCGTGGGGCTTTTTTTCAGACCTTGTCATATCTAATCATCTATCACTTAAAATGGCATACAAAGATGGGCCACCTCTCATCACTCCTTAGGACTGTAATAGCAAGAGTGGAAACTATAATAATTTAGATCCTTTAAATCAATCAATGTTGTAACACATAAATAATTGTTGTAACACAAATATAGTAGGATTAATTTATGATAGATCATAAAGTAAAAGGAGTGATCTATGATAATGGATAAGGTCAATAAAGTAGGGAGACCAGTAGTGGAACCTTCAAGTTTACGTTCGTTGCGCTTACCTGTTAGGTTATGGAATCTGGTATACAAAGTTTCTAATGACTATAAATCTGTCAATGAATACCTCACTACAATAGTGGAGAATGATTTGATTAAAAAGAAAGTCCTGAAGAGGTCAGAAAGACGAAGTACAGTAACGTCTATGAAAAGAAATTAGTAAAATTGAGCAAGATGGTGGGATCACAAATAGTTTATTTTAATATTTTCCCCATCAGTTCTTTCAATAATTTAGCAGCGGTAATTGCTGTGATATTATTAATGTCTTTTTTTGGATTATATTCAACAATATCTGCGCCGATCACTTTCCCACTAATATTTGATATGATCGTTATGATATCTCTTGTTGAAAACCCTCCAGGCTCGGGGTGAGATACTCCTGGTGCAAAGGATGGATCTATCCCATCTAGATCTATCGATATATAGATTGGATCTTCAAATTTTAATTTGATATCAGATGAGAATTGGTCCATTGTGATAATTTTTACCTTATAGCGTTCTGCTTGATCTTGTTGATGATCATTCATTGTACGTATTCCAATTTGTGTCAAAGATATTGCGAGATTGTTCTCCATTATCCTTGCAAATGGAGATGCATGTGAGAAAGGATTATCATCGTAGTTCTCATATAGGTCAGGGTGGGCATCGAAGTGCACTATATTGATCTTAGGAAAAAATTTATGATGGGCTGCAATAATGGGATATGTAATGCTATGGTCACCACCAATGGATATACAGCAGTTATTATTTGTCAATTCCTTTTGAATGGCACTTGATATCAATCCAAATTCATTATGAGGCTCAGTGAGAATTAGATTTCCACGATCGAGCCAATGATTCCCTCTACCTAGATCTATACCATTTTCAGAAAATTTATTTGTAGCATCAGAATTAAATTCGCTCATTATGATTGGCGGTGCTTGAGATGCCCCAGACATAAATGATGAATTAGTATCTGTTGGTATGCCTATGATCGAGATCATTGTATTTAGTGCAAATTGACTTAACAATATTACTAGAAAAAATATTGGCTAGAATCATTTAGGATATGAATCATTTTCAACCTCTAGCTTAGTGGGGTTTTTTGTTTAATGGAATTTCCTTAGATTGATTATAGTGATGTAAGTTCTGACCTAGGTCTTATTCTATAACAAGAGAAACCAAGAGTGAATCTATGAGCGAAAAAAAAGAATTCAAGAAACAATATAATCAAAAACTACAAGAACTACAGATAGAACTTGTAAAACTGCAGGATTGGGTCATAGAAAATGGTAAAAAGATTGCGATTGTCTTTGAAGGACGTGATGCAGCAGGGAAGGGTGGGACCATTAAACGCATCACTGAGAAATTAAACCCAAGATATTGTAAGATAATCGCTCTTGCTGCACCTACCGAACGTGAAAAGACACAGTGGTATTATCAAAGATATATTAATCATTTACCGGCTGCTGGAGAGATCGTTATCTATGATCGTAGTTGGTACAATCGTGGTGGTGTTGAGAGAGTAATGGGATTTTGCACGGAAAAACAATATGTCAATTTTTTACAGACCTGTCCTGAATTTGAACGAATGGTCGTTAGTTCTGGAACTCAATTGGTCAAATACTGGTTCTCGGTTAGCGCAGAGGAACAGATGAAAAGATTCAAGGCACGAGCTGCAGATCCGACCAAAGGTTGGAAATTAAGCCCTATGGATCTAGAGTCTGTCAATCGATGGGACGATTACTCAAAGGCGAAAGATAATATGTTTGAGCATACTGATACACAAAATTCACCATGGTATGTTGTTGAGTCAGATGACAAGAAGAAGGCCAGAGTAAATTGTATCAGTCACTTTCTTGGCTTAATTGAATATCAAGAAATTGAATCTCCCGAGGTTGTAATGCCAGACAGGATTCAGCAAAAGAATTACGAGAGGCCTCCAAGGTCAAATTATAAGTATGTTCCAGATATTATCTAAGAATCAAATAACTCTTTAATTTTCAACCATTCGATAGGTATCCAAAATCCCTTAGAATTAATATAAGGGTGTGAAAAAATTAGTTTTATTAGGATCTTTGTTTTTAATTCTTATCCATCAAGGCTGTGAAGATGAGACTGATACGAACCCTCCTAATGTCTCTATTACATTTCCTCTGGAGTCATCGGTCGTATCAGAGGTCACAACAGTCCAATGTGTGGCGGTAGACAATGACTCTGTAAGCACTGTGGAATTGTGGATAGATAGTTTGGCCACTGGGGTAAGAGACAGTTCACCACCCTATGAATTTTTATGGAATACGGTCCCATTACAAGATAGTACAGAACATTCTATCATGGTAATGGCAGAGGACATGAGCAACAATATATCAATGAGCTCCTCTATCTCTGTATTTGTTGATAATTCAAATTCAAATCCACAAAGCGTAAATATTAGATCGATAACATATACAGAAACAGAAATGACCATCACAATAGATCTTTCAATGGATGAGGATTTTTTAAACTATAAGATCTTACAATCTGAGAGTCTTACATCAGAAAAACATCCATTAATTGAGTTGTTGAACATTAATGATACGATCGTTCATCTTGATGATTTTAATCCAGTTCAACCGTCTTGGTATTGGGTGGAGGTAGAGGACATTCATGGATATAAAGCAGTTGGGGATGGTTATTTTATTCTTGACGAACCTCCTGGTGGGTCCTATCTGAGAGCTATAGATTTTTTTGATACTACATTTACTATAAGTTGGACACCAAGCATAGATTACGATTTTCAATCTTACAGTGTATTTGAGTCAATGAATACAGATATGACAGATGCAATCAAGGTATTTGAAACAGATAATGTAAGTATCACGACTTGCAATCATCAAATTGATGAGAATCAATATAGGTATTATCAACTGTTTGTTGAGGATCATTGGGAATTAGAGGCAGAAAGCAATGTGCAAATGGGATGTTCCTGGTTTCTTTTTGAAAATACATATGGTGATGCCAGTTATGATTATGGTCGCTCACTAATTCAGACAAATGATGGTGGCTATCTTATAGTAGGCAATACCAGTCTACTTGGAGACTCGTATAGCAATGTCCTTTTAGTGAAAATAGATCATAGAGGAGATCAGCAATGGAAAAAGGATTATACTTTTAGTTCGATAGACAGATTGCATTCAGCCAAAGAGTTGTTAGATGGTAGTCTGATAATGGCAGGGTTTTCTATGTCCAATACAAATTCAAGTAAGGATTTATTGGTCGTTAAAACAGATTCACAAGGCAATATAGAATGGCAAAGAACTTATGGTGACCTGCAGGATGAAATAGCCAATTCTATTGATGTATCAAGTGATGGTAACTTTATCATTGTCGGAGAAATGATCAATGCAAATACTGGATATAGCCTATGTTATTTATTAAATATTGATAGTGAAGGGGCATTGAACTGGAGTCGTACATTTGGTGGTAGTCAAAATGATTATGGATATTCAGTGGTTTCTACAAATGATGCTGGATTTGTGGTAACGGGATTGACTAGGTCTCAAGGTGATAATAATGGAGATGCTTGGTTAATAAAGGTCGATAGTGAAGGGGAAGTTCAATGGGAGAGAACCTACGGAGGTGAGGGTACTGAGTCTGGTCGATCGGTACAGCAGACAGATGATGGTGGATACATTATCATTGGACAAACAGACTCTTTTGGCAGTGGCTACAATGATGCCTATTTATTGAAAACTGATTCTCAGGGGAATGAAACATGGTCCCAAACTTTCGGAGGTATAGGCACTGATCAGGGCAGGCATGTCGTTCAGACATACGATCAGGGCTATGCGATCTCTGGCTATACAGATTCTTTTGGGGAATTAGGTGGTTTTAATTTCTGGTTGATAAAAACAGGTATTTCAGGGGACTTGGAGTGGCAAAGATATTATGGTGATAGTGGCGATGATAGAGGACTTTGCGGAATTCAAGCAACAGATGGTGGTTATGCCGTTACTGGTTATACTAATGTAGGTGGCTCCAATGCTCCAGATATATTATTAATAAAGACAGATGATATTGGCAACACTGATCAAATACAATAATTTGACTCTATGATCATTACAGAATGGTTGTTTCATTGAAATTATTGAGTATCTATGTGATGGGAGTCTTCTATGTAATTGTTGGATTAACGCATTTCAAAGACCCTGAATGGTTTACTCGAATTGTTCCACCTGTCTTACCATACAAATTGGCGTTGGTATATGTGAGTGGATTATTTGAGATGATCCTGGGAATCTTTTTAATGATCCCTAGGATGCGAAATATTGCAGCTAAGGGATTGATAGTTCTACTGATATGTGTATACCCAGCGAATATATATCTAGCATTGACAAACGGTGCGGCAATGGAGATATCGCCTTCAATGGCCTGGGGTAGGTTGCCTTTTCAATTTGTATTCATAGGTCTAGCATACTGGCACTCTAAAGATTAGTGGTCTATAAGTTCAATAATGAACAGGGGCATAATTCACAAATGAGGTAAGCGCATTTAATAAATTATGCCCCGTTCTCTACATACCAAACGTACCTAAACAAGTACATTCTAATAAATATACGTTCTAACTTTCCCACATCCCTATATGCAAAATTTCAGACGTGACAGGCATCACATCAATGTAGGATTATTTTCAATGAGTTATATGTTTTTTACATAATACTTTTCAAATTAACATTATGAATAATGAATCAATTATGGATCTAATTCCAAATCGTACCGCTCTTGTTTTGATACCTAGATTGGCAGCAATTTTATTCATCTTTCTACAGGTAGTAGGTATGAAGGTCTATCCTGGTGGCACAATGTATGATGTATCTACAATAGGGTATTCATTCTCAAAAAATTTCTTTTCAGATATGGGTGCTTATGCTGCTCGAAATGGGGAACCAAATTATTTATCAATGATCATTTTTTCACTCTCACTTACAATTGTTGGGGTTACTTTTTCCTTATATTATTTATTCTTAGCGAGAGTATTGGGCAGCCAGGATAGAATAAATAATCTATTGGTCAGCATAGGAACGCTATTTGCGATAGGTGGTTCAATCTGTATGATAGGTACAGGCTTCACACCTTCTGATATCGTATTCGCGGCACATGTTTTTTTTGCAAATAATATCTTTCACTGTTTTTTGGTCACTGCATTATTTTATACAATAGCCATCTTTCGGTCAGACAGTTTAAAAAAGAGATATGCAATGGGATATGCCATATTCTTTATCTCAATTTTTTTCTATGTTGGGATCCTCCAATATGGGCCCTCTGCTAATTCAGGAGAATCGGCATTGATCTTTCAGGTCATTTCCCAGAAAATGATCGTGATTGTCTTCTGTTGCTCTGTAATTCATCAAACATTTGGTTTCTCACAGTCTGGTATTTTAGATCGGTAATATTGTTTTTCTTGCCTATGGAACAAGATAAAATTTTAATAAGAGAATATAGTCCGGATATGGATGAACTATCACATGACAACATCATTGATGCGATTCATTCTAATAAAAACAATATAACTTATTCACATAAGATAAACGGGCGCTGGGAGAACCAATACCTCAGCATTCAGTTTTTACCACAGATAAAAAAAATTTTTCATTTTGCGTGTAAGGTTGGTAAAGAGATGATTGATAGATCATTGATCATTCCTCATAAAGAGATGGGACTTCCTATGGATGAATTTTGGTTTAACATTGCCATGCCTGGAGAGTCTACAGGTTGGCATGACCATAAGGATCGATCTCTGCTATCAGGGGTTTATTATCTCAAGGTTCCTGATAATGCAGGAAATATTAATTTTAGAGAAAAGAATGGAGACCAATTTCGCGAATGGCAAATAAGATCTCAAACTGGTAAAATGATATTGTTCCATTCAAATATGGAGCATTCTGTCTCAAAGAATAAAAGTAGTGAGAATAGAATATCAATTGCCTTTAACCTCTATGCACTGCCTATTGATATTGATGCATTTTCTGATTCATATTCATCAAATAAATTTTATTTATAACTTAATTGATCTTCATAAATTTAGGCTTGCATAAAGTCTATTAATTTTATTCTATTGGAGTACATAATGAAACGCTTAACCTTACTGTCCTTTGTCTGTTTCCTGATTATAATGGCCATCACAGCAATGAATCATTCCCCGGATAAATCCTCAGGATATGATAATTGCCAATTAAATGCTCAATGCGAACAGCCGAAAGGCTGCAGTGCCAATGCCGAGACTTGCAAGATTGATGATAATAAATCATGCTGTTCAGCCAAGGCCAAAAGCACTTGTAAATCAGATTGCACCAAGCAGAATTGTCCAAAACTGGGCAAAAAGAAATGCGGGTCTAATTGTAGTAAGCCATGCTGTTCAGCCAAGGCCAAAAGCACTTGTAAATCAGATTGCACCAAGCAGTGCTGCTCGAAAAAAGATAAGAAGCAATGTGGACCTAATTGTACCAAACCATGTTGCCTAAAGGCATAGACAATGCCCCTGAGCGTAAGTATTACAAATAGCTTACTCTCTTTTTAAGCATTGGGTCATTGATTGATCTAGATCTACATAGATTTATGATCTCCCTCTGTCCGTGGTGAGTTTCTCAGGTTGAATGATGAAAAAAATATTGATAAGGTCAATTATTATTATATGCCTAGGGTTCTGTTTTTATTTTTACGTTTTGATATGGTTGTCTCATCTATAATGCTTTCAGCTGGTAAAAAGATCATCTCCTTGATATTTTGGATGGGACTTGCAGCTGGAACAGTTATTATACTTGATTCTATATTTACCATTCCTGATGAAATATCCGGAATCTTATATTTTTTAAGCATCGGCATTGCAGCATCAAGTGTTCTTAATCATTATCGATAATTTTTATGGTACAGAAAAAAGCGACAGAAATTTTTAGTCAATGGGCCTCAAGTGGTAAAGATATTGGGATGGAGGCCAATCATTCTCCTGCTGTAGATGTGATGCTTGATCATCTGATAGGGTCGCAAACTTCTCCATTCTCAATCATTGATGCTGGATGTGGAAATGGTTGGGTTATTAGGAAAATAAGTGACCATTCTCTTTGCGAGAGAGCTATTGGAGTAGATGGTGCACAAGAGATGATCGAAAAAGCAAGATCATTTGATGGAGATGGACAGTATTTTCATTCAGATCTGCTAGACTGGGTTCCAAATGAAAAGGTCGACTATGTGCATAGTATGGAAGTGCTATATTATTTTAAACAACCAGATCAATTAATCTTACATATTATAGACAATTGGATGAACCGCAATGGTACCATGATCATGGGCATGGACTATTATGAGGAAAATTTGAAAAGTCATTCATGGCCAGTGGATCTAAACACATATATGGCAATGTTGAGCATAGATGGTTGGATCACTCTGTTCAATGATTGCGGGTTATCAAAGGTTACGGCATTCCAAACCAATGCAAATAATGATTTTCCAGGTACATTAGTCATAAAAGGGAAAAAAAAATAAGATTAATATGAGGAAAATATCATCTGTGCTTTTATTGAAAATTGGAATTATTATTACAATAATTAATGTTAATTTTGGACAAGATGGGTATTCAAATGATAGAGAACAAAAAAGTATGAAAAGATCTGATTCAGAATGGAAACGCATCCTTTCATCTGCAGAATATCACATGCTGCGTGAGAAAGGAACTGAAAGAGCATTCACCGGGGAATATGATGGACACTTTGAAGAAGGGGTCTATGTCTGCGCTGGGTGTGGACACGAGCTTTTTAATTCAGATACAAAATATAGGTCTGGATGTGGGTGGCCTGCATTTTATGATGCAATTCCAGAGTCCGTTGAGAAAACGGAAGATAAAAGTCTGGGCATGAGACGCATTGAGATCACTTGTAGTAAATGCGATGGACACCTAGGACATATTTTCAATGATGGTCCACAACCTACAGGGATCAGATATTGCATAAACTCTGTGTCAATGGATTTTAAACCAGAAAAAAAGTCAGAACCCAAATAATGAAGAAGGGTATTGTAAAAGAATATGATTCCTTAAAAGGATTTGGTTTTATTACTGGTGAAGATAATGAAGATTATTTTGTCCATGTGAGTGGACTAAGGGAATATCTTAAGGGTAAAGGTCTAAGGCCGGGGCAAAGGGTTTCCTTTGATGTGGATTTTGGCATGAAAGGCGATAAGGCGATCAACGTGCGGACTGATTGATCTGATTCGATCTTAGTCATATGAAATAAAGTCTTCTATTAACTTTTTTGCCTGAATAGGGATTTTATGACCAATAGAAAGAGTATGTAGTTCAGCTCTAAATCCTGTATCTGAAAATAATCCATGGGCAATTTTACTTTCTTCCGGTAGCACAACCTTATCCTTATCACCATGTATTAGAAGCACTTTTGTGTTTCTATCCTTATTTAAGATCTCATCTTTAAATCTGTCTTTATAATGAATAAAGCCTGCTATGGGTATAATTCCACCTATCGAGGATTCTTGTCTGATAATGAATTCCATCGCAAGACATGCACCCTGCGAAAAACCAAGTATGAAAATGTTATGATCTGGAAAACCATGATCATTAAGATCTGAGATCATTTTCTTTAAAAGATCAAAAGACTCTTTATACTTCCATCCAGTTTGTTCATTACCTTCAAACCAAGAGTGTTCACCTGGTCTGATCGTAAAAGGCCCTTGCAGAAAGAACCATTTTGTATCTTTCATTTTTAGTGCGTTGGCGACAGGCTCCATTGATGATAGATTGCCTCTCCATCCATGTAGAGCGATGATGGCCTTCCTTGATTCTTTTGATATGGGAATTGACCTTTCAGTCATTGATCAATAAATAGTACAACAACAATCATCTACAATGGTCGCCTCTGTAAAGTCTATACCATCCATTTTATATCTTATGCATTGATCAATATTGATTGATGGTTCTATATCGATCAAACTGGTTGTGAGATCTTCGAGAGTTACCTTTTTATATAGATATCCATCAATGATCCCGCCTCCACAATCATTGCATTCAGCATTGTTTGATGGTGCGTTACATGCAATGAAAAAACATAATATGACCAGATATCTATTAATTGATATTCTCAAGTTAAGAACCAACTTTCCTATTTTTTTCATAATCATCCATCCTTTTATTAAAGTCATCCAGGTCTTTTGCTCTGAGCAGTGGACTGTGTTCAATATTCTTATGAAGTGTTATGGTTGACCTCTCTCCATAATCATGTCCTGGATATATTCTCGTATTTCCTGACATTTTTAGGATCTTATTGTATACTGAATCATATAGGTCTCTGATGTCACTCTTCTTTCCTTTGACGCGACCTGTACGGCCAACGAACATAGTATCACCCGTAAATAAAACAGGAGGCAATTGATAACAGATAGAGTCAAAATAGTGTCCAGGCGTATGGATGCCTGTGAAATTCAATTCTCCTATGATGAATCCTTGGTTATCTTCAATTTTTTTAAAATTATGATTCCTTTCCATAAGGCCTAGCTCAGGATGTCCAAGGATGGTGATCTCTGGGAATTTTGCAATATATTCACTTAGATATTCTATGTGGTCACTATGACCATGTGTTATCAAAATTGCAATAGGCTCAGTTCTAATAAAATCAGAGATCCCATCAATTCCTATGGCTGCGTCAACTAGAACTTGAGTACCTGTTCGATTACAGGTAACCAAGTAAGTAAGGTTCTTATCATGACCACCTAAAAAAGTACGTATTGAAAAATCAGTTTCCGGATTCATGAATTATTAATTGAAATATAATAAAATTCTGTAATTTACCTTTGAAGAACATACCCAAAATGATTCATTAATCAATTGGTGAATTATTTATCATTGAACATAATGGAAAAGAAACAAATAGCCTGGTACCTTATTTTTGGTGGACTTGCCATATTCCTATTGGAATTTGTAAGTACAATTCTTTCTTTTATATCGAATCATCCTTTGCTAGGAGTCGCTTGCATTTTGATTGGTTGTGGTATGTTTTTTCTTACTTATGACGAATGATCAATATGAATCATTACTAAGTTCTTTATTAAAGATCACTAAAAGGGAATCTAAAATGAAATACTTTTCTACATTATTTATAATCTTGCTAATAATTGGCTGTGGTAAAGAAACGAATCGGAAATCAATTTCCACTTTATCTACTTTCAGTGATTCTACCAGTTACGCCTTAGGTGCAGATCTTGGTTACAATCTAAAGCAACAGCAAGTAGAAATAGATTACGATGTTTTTATGGCTGGGCTTACAGATGCAATGCTGGATGGCGAGTTGGTCAAACTAGATCAAAAACAAAGACGTGCTGTCATGGCATCTCTTCAGCAAAGCATAAGAGACAAGGCAAAGAAAGAAGGCGAGACCAATCTAAAGGTAGCTGATGAATTTTTAGCAAAGAATAAGAAAGATAATTCTGATGTAAAAGAAACACCGACTGGACTTCAATATAGGGTTATTACAGAAGGTGATGGAGCTAGTCCAGTTCAAACGGATAGGGTCAAGGTCCATTATGCTGGGAAGTTAATTGATGGTTCTGAGTTTGATAGTTCCTATGAAAGGGGAGAGCCAACGGAATTTGGGCTTAACCAGGTTATCAAGGGATGGACAGAGGGGCTCCAGCTTATGAAGGTCGGGTCAAAATACGAGTTCTTCATACATCCAAAGATAGCATATGGTTCACGTCCGAGACCATCGATTCCTGCTAATAGTGTACTTATCTTTGAAGTTGAGTTACTGGACATTGTTACAAAATAAATAATCTTGTTGATAAAGAGTATGTAATTGCAGTGGGGGCAACTCCTGCGCGTAGGTTCTATGCTTTTGGTTTCAAACTCACCTTTTGATGCTGGGTCAATCATAAAATAAAAAGTAAGAAGTGATAGAGAAGTACCCCGGACAGGATTCGAACCTGTGACCCACAGCTTAGAAGGCTGTTGCTCTATCCAGCTGAGCTACCGGGGCATAATATATATTTCTATCTGAAAATTACCATCAAGGCATTAATGATAAAATAAAATGAAATAGACTATTTTAAGTTACTGAGAAAAACACTTCTATCAGGAAAAAATCAGTAAAATCCTCTCGTCGGTGTCTCCTCGAGAAAATTCTTGACAGTTATCAAGGATAAGTTGTACACTTACCGAGGAGAGAGATTGAGTTTTATCTCTATCCACTACCAAAGAACCAATAAAATACTAAAATGGAGGTCTCAAATGGCTGAAGTAGTTGCCAAATCTGGCGTTTCAAAAGAAAAAGGATATTTATATTATCTTGGTAAAGATGGTAATGTTTGGCGTTCGCAAATGGCTCGTGCTGGTAAAGGCGGCGGTAACGCTGAAAAAGTCGCAGACGCTGGTGTATCTAGAGAGTCTGGATATTTGTATTACATTGACAAAAATGGTGATGTATCTCGTTCACCGATGGCAAGAGGTCGTAAATAGTAGATTATACTACCCATTTAAAAAAAAGGCTCTCAAAATAGAGAGCCTTTTTTTTTATGCAACATTGTATTAAGTTTGTTAAATTTCGCCGGTTGATTTTGCCAAATAATCCGAGGGACTATCATCCGTATAGAGAATAAATTATGAGAAATATAATAATATATATGGTCATTCTGTCTGTCATCACTCCAATGAAAGGGGATGGTCTGCAGTTATTTGGCTCAAAAAAGACTTCAGAAAAAGCAAGTAGTAATAAGAGCGAAGAGCGTAGAACAAATGATGAAATGACCGAAGATTACTCAAGCACTGAGGTTACAGCGAGGAAGAACATTGAATCGGTAATACCGGTAAAACGTGTTCCAAATGGTTGGGTCTTTCGTGATGAACTTCTGGCACCATGGGAGTCAAATTTACCAGCGGTCCTCTCCATTATTCCAGATACAACGGTTGAAGTGGTATACCATGATGACAATAGGACCACTCGTGAAGGATTTGTCCTTCCGATCAAAAGAGCATCTGTAGAATTCCAATACACCTCAAGATTGACGCATGAATTGATCATGCTTGAATTTGTTAACGTTGATTTCATTTACAGTACCACAAATAATAATGATTCACATTTTATCCTTGAGGGAATAACTAAGAAAATAAAATTGAAAGATACTGGCTTTCCGCAATTAGCCTCTTCCGATATCATAAAACATAAAGTGCTGATGGAATATGGAACTCCAAAGGAATTTGATGGTGTGTGGCATATTTATGAAGATAATACTTCAACATACAAGGTTCGTGAGTTGGATGAGCGGAACATAAAGGTTGAATTAAAGAGTCTCAAGGTGGTGGACAAACTGGAGAAGGCGATTGATGACACCTATTCAAAACAAGGTATCGAATATAAAAAACGTTTGATGGTCCAAGGTATAGACATATAATCTGTGTTAAAGAATATTTTTGAAAGAAGGCCTTTCTTGGGCCTTTTTTTATTTCTACCATGCTCAATATTATTGAGTGACACTCCGTATAAACCAATTATTTCAACTATTGAGGTAAGAGGCAATACTAAAACACAGGACTATGTTCTCATACGAGAGATTCTTCATCCTATAAACAATCCTCTTGATAGTATAATTGTGATTGAAGATAGAAATCGTCTTGACAACTTAGGTCTTTTTAGTGAGTCCACTTGGCAAGTAGTTCCTCTCGAAGATGGTACAGCAAAATTAGTTTTTATGGTCACTGAATCAATACATAGAACTCCTCCACTGGCATTGCCTACATACAATGAAGATACAGGATGGTCACTGGCTGGTGGATGGGTCATTAATAACTTTAGAGGTAGAAATCAATTTTTGGCTTTGGGGGGCAGTATTGGTGGTGAGAACACCTATGGCATAAGTTTTAATGATCCTTGGATGTTTGGTGATCATATATCACTATTTTTGAACATTGGTCGTACCATATCTGGCCATAGGTTTTTAGATAGAACATTAGATGTAAATAGTTTATACGTCAATTTGGGAAAATGGTTTGGAAAGACCATTAAAACCTCATTAGGTATTGAACTAGAAACAAAACTTCTTGAGAATGACCAAAATGAGGATAGATTTTTCTACATTGGTGGCACTGGGACGTTGAAATACGATACTAGGGATATCTATTGGAATCCAGGTAAAGGCGTTCTATTCAGTCAAGACATATACCACAGAGAAGGGATCGAGCCTAAAGATTGGCGAATCACATTATGGACCCAGTCTTTCTCTTGGTATATGAAGTTCAATAAAAAAGGGAAGAAACGTGTTCTCGCATTCAATACTACCCTTAATACCAAGTTAGGTGACAAGGATGATCTTTGGCTTGATTATTTTGGGAATTCCTCAACAATACGTGGCTGGTCATTACCTGATCCTGTTCTTTATTTATCCAATAAAGAATCCTTCAGATTTGGCCATGAATCAGCCTTAATGTCTTTGGAACTAAGGCAAGAATTGATACCCAAGCATGCCACATCTTTTGGCACAGAATTTGGTCTTGCCATTTTAATGTTCTCTGATGTGGGTGTCATTGCAAATGATTGGATCGATCTAAAGGATCAATTACCCATGTATGGATTGGGCGCTGGGATAAGAATACCATTCCCAATGGTAGGTGTCATAAGAGTTGATTATGGATGGGGATATCGAGATGGATTATGGAATGCAGGGTCAATCCATTGGGGTATTGGTCAAAAGTTTTAGTTTATATCTTCTAAGGAAGTGGATTCTTGCTTGGGGCAAGGAGGCCACCCGATATAATGGTCTTCAATCCTTCTTCAACAGTCATGCCTGTAGGTATAGCGTCAGCCTGGGGGATCATTAAAAAAAAACCAGATGTGGGATTGGGTGTGGTAGGTACAAAAAGATGGTAATATGGAATTCCATCCGTATTCTTAGATTCTCCACTGATAAATGCCATCGTCCATAATCCCTGTCTTGGGTATTGGATGTATACCACACCATCAAAAGCATCGGTCGTTCCTTTTGTGAAAGTATCCGTAATTTGTTTTAATGTAGTATATATCATGCTCACAATGGGAACGCGTTTGACAATGCTTTCGCCGATGCCAAAGATCTTTCTACCTAAGAAATTCGTGACAATTAGACCTAGAATATATATCAGGACAATGGTAAGTATGATTCCTAGGCCTGGAATATCTAGTCCAAACTGTTTCAAAATTGGGCCAGACATTTTCTCAAGACTCTCAAAGAGAAACCGAATTACAATAAATGTAAGATACAATGGTAATAGCGTTGCAAGGCCAGCGAATAATTTTGACCTAATTGTTTGTGTTATCGAATTCATGATATGGTAAAGTTAATTGACCTGATATTCTATTGAAAGATGCTCTTTATTGAGCGATGTGTCTTCCTTCATGTCTGAGTAGATAAGATTTTTTCTCTAGTCCGCCTGTATATCCTCCCAGCGAACCATTTGATGATATAATTCTGTGACAAGGGATAATTATGGGTATTGGGTTCTTTGAATTCGCTGTGCCTACTGCTCTTGTTGCCTTGTCATTACCTGACATCCTTGCGATCTCCTTATAAGAGGCGGTCTTACCATATCCTATTTTTTTTACTTGTAGTAGTACTGTCTTATAAAAGGGTGGTAAATCCAATTGTATAGGAACCATAAATGATTTCCGAGTGCCATCAAAGTATTCAATGATCTCTTTTGATGCTTGTTTTGAAATACGAGAGGAATTTTTTGGATTGTTTTTTCTTTTTTGTGAAGATTCACTTATGAATTGAATCTTACATACAAAATCATTATTTGTATGTATTTCCAATATTCCGATTGGAGTATTGATCAGGGAAATGTCATTCATGGAAATTTATCAAGACAGCCCCAAATATGACGGATATACCACCAATAATAGACATAGTTGTTAATGCCTCGTCAAGAAATACCCACCCTAGAGTAGTGGCCATAAGAGGTGGGAAAAAGGCAATGTATGATATCTGTGACATAGACAGATGGGAGTATAGCCAAATATAAATGAACCAGGCAATCAATGAACCAGGAATTGTTAAATATATCAAAGCAAAGATATTGTAATTGCTCCAGATCATTTGCTGATCGTTCTCGATGAAGTAAGATACGGATAAGAGGATGATTCCCGCCATTAATTGGCTTACTGAATTAATATGTAATGATGAAACTATCTGATTATATTTTTTCAAATACACGCTAGGATAGGAGGCGATTATTACCGCGAGAATCACCAGCACAACACCTATGGTGACATTCTCTCCTGAAAGGTTGATGCTTTCAATTAATATGGATGCTGCGCCAATAGATCCCAATGCCAGACTGAGGACCTTTTTTTTTGTCAATATTTCATTTGGTAACATAAAATAGGAGAAAAGTGCAACTGTAAGAGGGAATCCTGACCAAATGATCGAAGAAAGACTGGAGTAGATGTACTGAGTTGCCCAGTATGTCAAACCATAACTAATTGCAAGGTTCAAAACGCCAAATTGAAAATAGATTCGCAAGGCCGGTTTTGAAAAAGGAGGGTAGTTCTTTTGAAAAAATATGATGATCCATAAAATAGATCCAGCTAAGAGGAATCTCATCCCTGAACCAAAAAAAGGAGGAGTTCCGTTTGTGAGGCTCTTTTTTAATATGAACCAGGTGCTGCCCCATATCAAACATAGTAATATGTAACTAAAAAGGACTTTAGGTCTCATAAAAAATGCCCCTAGGAGATCATAGGGGCATCAAGAAAAAAAATAGAAAAAATAGTTAACTTGTTTTGTCCATCTTAATTACAACTGGACTAGCAACAAAGATACTCGAATAAGTACCAATGATAACACCTACTATCATCGCAAATGAGAATGTATGAATTACCTCGCCGCCTACAAGGAATAATATGAGTACTACCAAAAAGGTGGTCAATGATGTTATGATCGTCCTGCTTAATGATTCATTGATACTTTGGTTGATCACAGATTCCATGGAAGCACCTTTTAGTGCCTTCACATTCTCACGTACTCTATCAAAGATGACAATTGTATCATTCAGGGAATATCCAACAATCGTTAAGAATGCTGCAATTACGGCTAATGATATCTCATACCCAAGAACTGAAAAAACGCCTAGAGTGATGAGCACATCATGGGTCAATGCAGCGATAGCACCTACAGCATATTTGAATTCAAATCTGATTGATATGTATACAAGGATAAAGCCCAGTGCATAGAGCATTGCGAGAATGGCATCACCACTTAGTTCAGCCCCTACTTTTGGTCCAACTTTGTCGATGGATAAAATAAAGTCTGTTCGTTCTTCAGGAAGGAGCTCAGGGTAAACCGTTGCAAGTTTTTCAGCAACTCTATTTGCAAATCTAGGAGGCTCATTATCGAGGCTCGCAATACGAATTGCTACATTCGTCTCATCTCCAAAGTGTTTTATCTCTTCCGTGCTAAAATCAAAATTTTGGCCATCAATGGAAACCTCTGCCAAGGCAGACCTAATTTTATTGATATCAACTGGTTCTGTAAAATTTACAGCAACCATAGTACCACCTTTGAAGTCAATACTCAATTTGGGTCCTCCATTGATGATCAATGATGCGGCGCCAATTATGATCAGTAATGCTGATAGACAACCTGCGATGAAGGTCTTGCTCATAAAATCAATATGTGTATCTCTTACTATCCTCATATTCAAATACTCAATTTTGTCAAAGTTCTATTGGATACATAGGCATTGAAGATAGTCCGTGTGATGAAAACGGCAGTGAACATACTAATTAGGATTCCCCAGAATAATACAGTTGCAAATCCTTTGATCGGGCCCGTGCCAAATTGGTACAATACTAGCGATGCGATAAGAGTCGTTACATTCGCATCAATGATAGTAGTAAGTGCTCGGTCATAGCCAGAGTCAATAGCTGCCTTAGGAGTCTTTCCTTTTCGTAGTTCTTCTCTGATTCTTTCAAAGATTATGACATTTGCGTCAATGGACATCCCAACTGTTAGTATGAGTCCAGCTATGCCAGGAAGTGTCAGGGTCGCTTGCAATGATGCTAGGACTGCTAGGACGAGCAAAATATTCCAGATCAAGGCAAAGTCAGCCACTGTGCCAGCTAATTTGTAATAGACCAACATAAATAATAAAACAGATGCAAGTCCAATAAGAACGGCTTGAGTGCCTTGTGATATAGAGTCAGCACCGAGGCTTGGACCTACAATGCGTTCTTCAATGATATTTACTGGAGCAGGCAATGCACCAGCTCTTAGGATGATAGCGAGGTCCTTTGCCTCATTCAAATCAGCGAACCCTTCAATCTGTGTTCTACCACCAGGAATCTTTTCTCTAATTGAGGGAGCCATATGTACCTTTTGATCTAGAACAATAGCAATTCTCTCTCCAACATTTGCGCCTGTAACACGCGACCAAGTTCTTGATCCCTCTGAATTCATAGCGAGTGACACTACTGGCTGTCCAGCAGAGCCTCCACCCAATGATCCGAGATCGGCCCGTGCCTCATCAACAATTCCGCCCGTTAGTTCGGGTCTTTTTTCAAGATAATACAGGCGGTAGTATTTTTCGGGGGCATTTGTTACTACTGCCTCAGACTGCTGACTTAATAGGAACTGTCCATTCGCATTCTCTAAAGTTGATCTTACCTCTTCACGGTCCAATAGTTTTTTGAATGCATATAAATTTTTCTCTTCAATGCCCATATCACCAGGTATTGCTGAAAGTAGTCCTGAAAAGGGTGCTTCTAGGAAAATATCATCAACTGTATTTTCCTTTTCAGTTGATTCATCGACAATGGTCTCTGCATCACCAAAAAGTTCTGATACCGTTGTAGAACCATCGTCCTTATTACTTTCATCTGTTTTCTTTGTATCTTGTTTTAGGGTGCTTGCTAGAGTCTCATCGCCTTTTAAGGCATTATCTAATTGAGTGATTACCTCATTGGTCACAGCAATATTTTTTACCAGATAAAATTCAAGTAATGCTGTGCTTTGGAGCAATGCTCGAGCTCTTTCTGAATCTTGTATTCCTGCTAATTCAACTACTATGCGATGGTTGCCCTGCTTTTGGATGGTGGGCTCAGATACTCCAAATTGATCAACACGATTTTGAAGAATTTCCAAAACACGGTTGATTGCATCATCTGCCTCATCATTCAGTGCTGTCATTATTTGCTCCAAAGATGCGCCATATTCATGGTAGTAACGAGATAGTTTTATCCCATCCGTCTTTACATTTTCTTCGAATACACTAAAAAAGTCTTGATTCTGACCTGATGATCGGTCTTTTGCATCATTAATTAGATTCTCAAGGCGATCATCCTTGATCGATGCAAGGTTACTGACCAACATAGGGATATCAGCCTCGAGTACAATGTACATGCCACCCTTGAGGTCCAAGCCCTGCCTTATGATGCGTGATTCCGTTTTTTCTAGTTCACCTGAGGTGCGCAGCTCTTCTTTCTTCTCCTCGGACATATTCTCATATTCCCAAGTAGGTTGTAGCGCATAGATCGCCCAAGCGAGGATGATCCCAATGATCAAATATCTAGGTGTTAAACTTTTTTGCATTTAAAAATCTACATATATACTTTAAAAAAGCCGGTGAATATACTCTTTCGATTCTCTGGGTGGCAAGAAAACAGACATATAATTTAAATTTTTATGATTCCCAATTTTTCACCAACTTTGGCAAATGAATTTACTGCATGGTCTAAATGTCTCTTGGTCATGGCAGCAGAGATCTGCACACGAATCCTAGCCTTGCCCTTTGGTACAACAGGGAAATAAAAACCGATCACATAGATACCTTCCTTTAACATCTCATTTGCCATCTCTTGTGCTAATACTGATTCATACAGCATGATAGGGACGATGGGATGCTCACCATTTAGGATCTCAAAGCCAATCTTTGACATTTTTTCTCTAAAGTATGCGGTATTTTTCTCCAGTTTGTCTCTAAGTGCGGTTGTGGATGAAAGCATTTTAAATACCTTAATACCAGCTGCTACGATCGCGGGCGCCACAGTATTTGAAAATAAATAGGGTCGAGATCTTTGTCTTAAAAGCTCTATGATCTCTTTTCTTCCAGTGGTAAAACCTCCAGAGGCTCCTCCCAAAGCTTTACCAAGAGTGGATGTGAATATGTCAATCCTTTTCATAACATTGTGATGTTCGCCTGAGCCACGACCAGTTTGGCCAATGAATCCAGTGGCGTGGCTATCATCAACCATGACCATTGCATCATATTTTTTTGCTAATTGAGTGATCTTGTCAAGTTTTGCAATATAACCATCCATTGAAAAGACACCATCTGTAGCAATCAGTCGGATCCTTGAATTTTGAGCTTGCTTGAGTTTGTCCTCAAGATCATTCATGTCGCTATTTTGATATCTAAATCTTTTTGCCTTACAAAGTCTTATGCCATCGATGATGGATGCATGGTTCAATGAGTCAGATATCACCGCATCTTTCTCACCCAAGATTGTCTCAAACAATCCACCATTAGCATCAAAACAAGATGTATATAGAATAGTATCATCTGTTTCAAAGAACTTGGAGATCTCATTCTCCAGTTCCTTATGAAGATCTTGAGTTCCACAAATAAATCGGACTGAGGCCATTCCAAAACCGTGGTCATCCATAGCAGATTTGGCAGCATCTATCACATCCGGATGATTCGCAAGACCAAGATAATTATTAGCACAGAAATTCAACACGCCCTTGCCATCTTTGGTCTTTATTTCAACACTCTGAGGAGTTGTCAAGGTCCTTTCGTTTTTATATAGGCCTTCTGATTTGATCTCGGCTATAATATTATTATAATGATCTATATTGTTTTCCATTACCATTCGAGCACGATCTTGCCGCAGTCGCCTGTTTCCATAATATTGAAGGCATCCTCAAATTGATCGATGGGTAATCTGTGAGTTAGCACATTAGATACATCTAGACCGCTTCTTAGCATTTGTGCCATTTTATACCACGTCTCATACATCTCTCTGCCATATATGCCCTTTATCTTTAAACCCTTGAAAATGATGTTATCCCAATTTATCATTGTAGAATCTGGCAGGAGTCCTAAGAGTGCAATTTTTCCTCCGTGATACATATGCTCAAGCATCGTACTGAATGCTTCCGGGTTGCCAGACATCTCCAAACCAACATCAAAGCCGCTTGTCATTCCTAATTCAGAATAATATTCATGGATTGAATTATTTAAGACGTTGATCGTTTTGGTCGCGCCCATTTTTTTTGCCAAATTCAATCGATATTCATTTACATCTGTTATGACCACATTCCGAGCACCAACAAAATTGCATATTGCAACTGACATTAGTCCAATGGGTCCTGCGCCAGTTATCAAAACATCTTCCCCTACCATTTCATAACTAAGAGATGTATGAGCGGCATTCCCAAATGGGTCAAAAAATGCGGCAATTTCAGATGGGATATCATCATGTATGGGCCAGATATTTGACTCTGGTATGACGAGATATTCTGCAAAAGCTCCATCTCGTTGAATACCTATACCATTGGTATCATGACATAAATGTCTTTTCCCTGCCCTACAATTTCTGCAATATCCACAAGTTATATGTCCCTCACCGGAAACGCGTTGACCAGGTACATAATGTGTGACTCCTGGTCCTATTTCTTCAACAATTCCACAGAACTCGTGCCCAATGGTCAAAGGCAACTTTAAAGTTCTTTGCGCCCATTCGTCCCATTTGAATATATGGTGGTCGGTACCACATATTGCTGTATGTGTGATCCTTATCTTTACATCATTTGTATTGCATTCAGGCTCAGTGACATCCTCCATCCAAATACCGTGTTCATGAGAATTTTTTACTAGTGCTTTCATAAATTATTTATTAATTCTTATTATTATTCATTACCTGAAGTTAATGAAATTTTAATTGCATTTAATTTCTTAATCTTTTATCAAGGGCATTGAACAAAGGTATGATAAATTTTGCCCCCTAATTTTATGGTTTTAAAATAAATGTCAAAAATATTAGCATTTACAAATCAAAAAGGTGGAGTAGGAAAAACAACCTCTGCCGTCAATGTGGCTTTGAGCTTGGCCGTTTCTGAAGTGAAAACTCTATTGATCGATCTCGATCCCCAATCAAATGCTACGACAGGTCTCGCAGAACTATTTGAGGATATAAATGGAAATACATATGATATTATGCTAAAGGGTGATGGTGTAAAGGATGCGATCACGCGTACATCATTCCCTCATTTGGATATTATTGCATCTACGAATGATCTTGTTGGTGCTGAGATAGAACTCGTTGGCGTCATGGCAAGGGAGTATCAGCTACAGAAGGCATTGAAGACCATCAAGAAAAAGTATGATATCATACTCATAGATTGCCCACCATCTCTTGGCCTTTTGACCATCAATGCTTTGACAGCATCAGATGCTTTGGTGATCCCAATACAATGTGAATATTATGCCTTAGAAGGTCTAGGCCAATTATTGAACACGGTAAGGCTTGTTCAGAGGCATTTAAATAAACGTCTTGAGATCGTCGGTATTTTGATGACCATGTATGATGGTCGATTGAATCTATCAAAGCAGGTGGTCAAAGAGGTCAATAGCTTCTTTAAGGATAAATTGTTTAAGACTTACATCCATCGTAATGTCCGTCTAAGTGAAGCTCCTAGTTTTGGTAAACCCGCTTTGTTATACGATGCTAATTCAACCGGAGCACAAAATTATATGAGTCTAACTGAGGAACTCTTACAGCGTGTCAGATAATAGACTAGGCAAAGGTCTTGAGGCTCTGATCAGACCTGAGAAGGAAATAAAGAAGAAGAGATCTGTAAAAAGATCAAAGATAGCATCAGGCGTCACAGAAATAGCGATCAAGGAAATACGCCCAAATCCTAATCAACCGAGGCGTGAATTTGACCAACTTGCTCTAGAAGAGCTCGCAAGTTCCATAATGCTCAAAGGTGTGGTGACACCAATTACGGTTCGCACAGTAGAATCAGGCTATGAGATCATTGCTGGTGAGCGTCGCTGGAGAGCATCTAAGATCTCAAGGAAAAAAAAGATACCCGCATATGTCATCAATGTAAAAAATGATGCGGAGTTAATGGAGATTTCCCTCATTGAAAATATTCAAAGAGAAGATCTCAACGCTCTAGAAGAATCCGAGGCATATGCTGTCCTAAATTCCAAATTTGACATGACTCATGGTGAAATAGCAAAAGCTGTTGGAAAGAAAAGAGTTACCATCTCAAATTCCTTGAGGCTACTTAAACTTCCAATAGAGATTCGTAAGAGCCTGAGAGAAGGTCTTATTTCTGCTGGGCATGCACGTGCAATATTGCAGGGCAAGACAGTCTCTGAAATGATAAAAGCGTGGAAAATGATCCTAAAGAACAATCTAAACGTACGCGCGACTGAGGCCTTATTCAAAAAACCTGTCAGGTCAGCGAAAAAAAAGAAGAGTAAATCATCTTCTCCACAGGTATTGGCCATCGAAAACCAATTGATAGAAGTATTTGGAACTAAAGTAAAGCTTAGAGCAGGAAAAGATGGAGGAAGCATAGAAATATCCTATTATTCAAATGATGATCTTGATAGGATAATTGACCTTATTGATTCTATTTCTTAGAAATAATAATGAATTCAAATAAATACACAGTTATGTTCATTCCAGAAGATGAGTCTAATGCTCGATCTCATCATTTTTCAAAGCGCACCTTTCTGTTAATACTATCTGGATTCATCATCATATTGGTCTGTGGTCTTGGGTCGATGGCATATTTCATTCCAAAGATCTCGAATTATCAAAAGATCAAAGATCAACATGCTCAGTTTGCATCAGAAAGGATCAAGGTACTTGATCTTACTAGAGACCTTGAGAGAATCAAGCAAATGGATGAATTGGTACGTTCTTCTTTGGGAGCCACATTGGATTTAGATCCAAGACCTGAGTTTTCTGATTCAACATCTGACATAATTAAAAGTTCAAATAGAAAGGTCTCGTATATAGAGAATATTCCATCAGTTGCTCCAATAAATGGTTTTGTCAGTCAACGATCAGAGAACCAGGGCCTTTTTATCAAGCCAGTCCATAACGGTATTGATATCGTTGCAAAGGAAGGAGAACCAATACTTGCATCGGCATCAGGTGTGGTAGTCTTCTCAGGTTGGACATATGAGTTTGGTAATATGATCATTCTATATCATGGTGATGACTATTTTACTCATTATGGTCATAACAAAGAGAATCTTATGAAACAATTGGACCTTGTTGAGCGTGGGGAGGTCATTGGATTGGTTGGCAGCACAGGTATCTCGACAGGTCCCCATCTTCACTTTGAGGTATGGCGTGAATTTGTCCCTATGGATCCATTTATCTTTTTTCCAGAATATCATACATCAGATCTAACTTTGATCGATGAGTAAGATCAATTTTCAAAATGTTCATACCATGATCGGTGCAGATGCTTGTATTGAAGGGCCAATACATCTTAAGGAAGGTATAATTATCTATGGTAAGGTCAACGGCGACATAGATACCAAAGGCCCGGTAAGAGTTGCTCAAGAAGCTATTGTAGAGGGCAATATAAATGGAAGCGATATACGTGTTGGAGGTACTGTAACAGGCAGTATCCAATCCAATGGGCAAGTTGTTCTTGGAAAGAACTGCACGTTAAAAGGTGATATCATCTATAGAAAATTGCTCATTGAAGATGGTGCACAATTCGAGGGAAAGTGTGATATCATTGAGCCAGCACGTGACTCCTGAATTCAGCCATTGCTCTTATGAAAGAAGAAGGAGAAAAAAAGGGAATGGGCTTACACACATCTCTTGAATCCTTCCAAAGAATAATAAAGCAATCTGGACCTGCTGCATCTGCGTCTTATGGTCTCATTACATCGATCTTGCTTTTTACTTATATTGGTTGGTACATTGATGATCGTAATCATTCATCACCTATTGGAATAATTTGTGGCATCTTTATAGGTATTATCATTGGCTTTTATCATCTTATAAAGGTAATGCGTTCACAAAAGCATTGAAGTTGTTTTCTCAAGGTATGATCTTTTCAATGATCATTTTGATCATTTCTTTAATTTTATTTAGAGATCATGCGGTTGGAATATTTATTGGATGGTTATTACCAATATTGGCTGGAACTGTGACGATGTCTTTTATCGCTTCAGCACGAAAAAAGGGCTCCATTACTCTGACCAAGACAATTGCCAAAGGATTTGTTTTGAAGATGATCTATTATGGCATATCTATCTTGTTTTTATTTAAATATTCTTCTTTTCAACCCATTCCATTTGTTTGTAGTTTTTCTGGCTTTTTTATAGGGCTTCATGTACTTGAAGCGGTCATAATCAAACGTATTTCAGAATCATATAGTGCCATCCAAAATAAAGAAATAGCCCAATGAGCGCAACAGAAGTAGGCCACTCATCCAACAGCATAATGGAGCAGGTTGGACCCAACATCATTCATCATGTTTCCAATTCTGATATTTCCCATCCGATCATCCATCTCCCCACGATATTTGGAATTGATTTTTCAGTGACAAAACATGTGTTTATGCTTTGGGTAGTTGCATTATTGGTCTCTGTCTCTATCATAATACCCATTAGAAGGTTCTTATCTAGCGGTAGATCGATTCCTGTTGGCTGGATGAATGCCATTGAGGCCATCGTAAAGTTCATTAGAGATTCTATTGTTAGACCTAATGTTGGAGACAAATGGGTCATGACATGGTCTCCAGTGATCCTGACATTCTTTTTCTTCATTTTGTTTGCTAATGGTATTGGTATGGTCCCTATCTTTGATCTGATGGGAGCTATCAATCGTTTTGTACTTGGTGTCCCATCATCAGATTCACATAATTTTGTCAATGGTATGTTGCATGGCGGTGTCACGGCCACTGGTAATTTTAATGTTACTGGCGCTTTGGCCACGGTCACATTTTTCTCAATAATGGCTGCTGGCATCATGGCGCATGGCTTTATGCAGCATTGGAAGAATCTTGTCCCTCATGGTCTTCCTTGGCCAGTCTATATCATTTTAATACCCATTGAGATCATGGGCCTTTTTGTCAAACCATTTGCTTTAACGATGCGTTTGGCGGCAAATATGACTGGGGGTCATATAGCCCTGCTTGCTCTATTGTCTCTTATGGCTATTTTTGGTGAAATGTTTAGTAGTACCGGAGCGGGAATTGGTGTGTCCCTTGTAGCCGTACCAATGGCTGCTGCTATATCAGGTTTAGAAATTATTGTTGTGCTCGTTCAAGCATATGTCTTTACATTATTGACAGCAGTGTTTGTTGGCATGGCGATACATGTACATCATTAAATAAATAAAAAGGAAATAAAAATGACAGCAACTTCATTTATCCCAATTGGAATGGGTTTGATCGTATTAGGTGCAGGCCTTGGGATTGGAAAATTTGCAGCCGCTGCGGCTGAAAGTATTGCACGTCAACCAGAGGCTGCAGACAAGATCACAGGTGCTGTGAACTTGCCACTGTTTCTTCTTGAAGGTGTCGCAATCCTAGCAGAAGTATTTACTTTCTTAATGCTCATCCTATAGAAGAACCCTATTTATGGATCATCGAAAAGGAAATTCAAATAAAGACCACTATGAGTCAACAACAGTGCCTCATGATGATGGCCATGGGAATGCTCCAAATCCACTGGTGCAATTAGACCCAGGCCTTTTCATATGGACCATTGTCACTTTTCTCATACTCTGTTTTGTTTTAGCAAAATTTGCTTGGAAGCCATTATTGCAGGCTTTGGAAAATCGAGAGAATGACATTCGTTCATCGATTGAAGATGCAAAGAAGGCAAGAAGTGAGTTGGAACATTTGAATGAGGAATCTGAAAAGATAATTGCTGAAGCACGCTCAGAGGCTCAAGAGATCAGGTCAGAGGCAAAGACCTCTGCTGAAAAAATAAAGGTAGATATAAGATCTCAGGCTGAGGAGGGTGGTAAAAAACTGATGGATGAGGCACATGCTCAGATCCAGGTTGAGAAGGATAAGGCGATCTCTGAGATTCGACAGGAAGTTGTGGCTCTTACTATGTCTGTTGCAGAGCGTGTGATCGGGAAGAATCTATCGATGGAAGATAACCAAAAGTTGATTGAAAGTTCAATACAGGACCTAAAGGAACATGAAGCCTAACCTAAGTCCAAAAGACCTAGCAACAGCACTATTCAAAGTATCAGAACAGAACGATGTCCTTGAAGAGGTGAAGATTGCACTCATGCAATTGAATGATATTATTGTTGGTAGTGGTCAGTTTCGTGTTTTCATTCAATCAAAAAAGATGAAAGGCAATACAAAAACAGATATATTGAATACAATATTAGGTGAATCTGGCCATCCTATGGTCAATGAAATGGTATCTTATCTTCATGGTAGCAAGGCTCCCAATGATTTGAGGGACATTTCCATCCTTTTTGATTCAATGTATAGAAAAGGAAGAAATATCCTGCAGGTCAGAGGAATTGTTGCTCATGAGATGAGTGAATCACAGGTTCAGTCTTTAAAGACATCTCTTGATACAATGCTTGGCAAGCAGACAGAGTTGTCCATGGAGGTAGACCCAGCCCTTATTGGCGGTATCAAACTTCGTATTGATAATACTTTTTTGGATGCATCTATTCACAACCAATTGCAGACACTTCGATCTGAACTTCTGCAGATTTAATACCTTAGGAAATTATGGAAATAAAAACTGATCAATTAACACAATTGCTCCGAGAACAGATCGAGAAGTTTGATGGTTCGGTCGATATCTCAGAGGTAGGTGAGGTACTAGTAGTGGGAGATGGAGTAGCCCGTGTCTCAGGCCTTGAAAATGTAATGAGCTCTGAACTGGTTGAATTACCAAATGGTGTTTTTGGTATGGCATTGAACCTCGAAGAAGATAATGTGGGACTTGTTCTCTTTGGTGAATCACGCCTTGTCAAAGAGGGAGATCTTGCCAAAAGAACAGGGAGTGTGGTGGAGGTTCCGGTAGGAGATGCAATGCTAGGTAGAGTGGTCAATCCTTTGGGGCAGCCCATAGATGGTAAGGGACCAATAAGTACGGATCATTCTTTGCCAATAGAAAGAAAGGCATTGGGTGTGATGGCCCGATCTCCTGTCAATGAACCCCTGCAAACAGGCATCAAAGCTGTTGATAGCATGATACCCATAGGTAGAGGGCAAAGAGAATTGATCATCGGGGACCGGCAAACAGGTAAGACCGCAGTTGCAATAGATGCTATTATCAATCAAAAATATACTCACAATACTGATGACCCAGTTTATTGTATCTATGTTGCCATTGGACAGAAGGCCTCGACAGTTGCTGCCTTGGTCAAGGAATTGGAGAGTCATGGCGCCATGGAATACACAACCGTAGTTGCTGCAAATGCATCTGATCCTGCACCTATGCAGTACATAGCTCCGTATGCTGGTGCTGCGATGGGTGAGTTTTTCAGAGACAATGGAAAGCATGGACTCATTGTCTATGATGACCTTTCAAAGCAGGCCGTTGCCTATCGTCAGATGTCCTTGGTCTTGCGTCGTCCTCCAGGTAGAGAGGCATTCCCAGGTGATGTGTTCTATCTTCATAGTCGCCTATTGGAGCGTGCATCAAAATTATCTGAGGATCTTGGTGGTGGATCGCTAACTGCTTTGCCGATCATTGAAACTCAGGAAGGTGATGTGTCAGCATATATTCCAACAAATGTCATATCGATCACTGATGGTCAAATATATCTAGAGACCAACCTGTTCAATTCAGGTATCAGGCCTGCTATCGATGTTGGGCTATCAGTATCCAGAGTAGGTGGGAATGCTCAGATAAAAGCAATGAAGTCCGTTGCCGGAACTCTCCGTTTAGATCTGGCGCAATATAGAGAATTGGAAGCTTTTGCAAAATTTGGCTCAGACCTTGATAAGGCAACACTTTCTCAGTTGACCAGAGGTGAGCGAATGGTAGAGATACTAAAGCAGAATCAATATGTTCCAATGGATGTTGAAAAACAAATTGCCATTATCTTTGCAGCATCAAAAGGTCATCTAGATGACCTAGATGCTGGCCAGGTCTCTGAGTTTGAGGCAGGGCTATTTGAATACCTTGATGCAAATGCCTCAGATAGCCTTGCATCCATAGTAAGCGAAGGTGCCATTTCAGATGAGACATCGGAGAAACTGGAAAAAGCGATCATAGATTACAAGGTGGGATTCAAAGTCTAACTCTCAATGGCTAACCTAAAGGACATACGAGACCGGATCAAATCGGTCAAGAGCATTCAAAAAGTCACCAAGGCGATGAAAATGGTTGCAGCAGCTAAAATGCGAAAGGCTCAAGAGCGAATGGAACAGGCCCGTCCATATAGTAATTCTCTTTCAGATATAATACAGAATATATTGCCAGACGTTGATAGAGATATGTTGCCACTGTTGGATATGAGGGAAATAAAGCGGAAAGCATATGTTATTGTTTGTGCAGATCGTGGATTAGCAGGGGCATTCAATACGAATCTATTGAAGATTGCTCAAAGAGAGATTGATGAATTTGGGAAAGATAATGTAGACCTTTTCTGCGTAGGTAAAAAAGCTCGGGATCATTTCACATATAGAAACTACAATGTGATAGAGAGCCATGTTGACTTCTGGGCAGAAATGGAATTTGAGAATGCAATGATGATCGGTAGGAGTATCATTGATCATTTTATCAGAGGATCAGTAGATGAGATTCATGTGGTATACAACTACTTTGTAAACATAGGACAACAGGAAGTAAGGTCTGAGACACTCCTTCCACTTTCCTATGATACAAATGAGGCTACTGGTTCTGATCGTTTATATGAACCTTCAAAGGAAGAATTGGTCAATACATTGATTCCAAGACATCTGAATGTTCAGATGTGGAAATATTTGCTTGAGTCATATGCAAGTGAGCAGGCTGCTCGCATGTTGTCTATGGAAAATGCAACGTCAAATGCACAGGATATGATCAAGGATTTAACTTTACAATTCAATAAGGCAAGGCAGGCCGCGATCACGACAGAGATGCTTGAGATCGTGGGTGGTGCTGAGGCCTTAGGTTAATAAAAAGGACATCATCTTATGTCAAAGAACGGAAAAATCTCACAGGTAATGGGCGCGGTCGTCGATGTTGTCTTCGAAGATGGTCATTTACCAGATATTTATAATGCTCTAATAGTTGATAGAGGCGAAGAGGGCACTCTCGTTCTTGAGGTTGCGCAGCACCTTGGTGATTCTGTCGTACGTACGGTCGCAATGGATAGTACAGACGGGTTGGTTCGAGGGCATGAGGTCAAGGACTCTGGAGAACCAATATCTGTACCAGTTGGAGAAAAGACACTAGGTCGTCTATTTGATGTGTTGGGAAATACAATTGATCAAAAAGGTGATTGTGAAACTGAGAAAAGAAATCCAATTCATCGTCCTGCACCAAAGCATGAGGACTTGGCCACTTCAACAGAAGCATTGGTGACGGGTATCAAGGTTGTTGATCTGATGGAGCCATATACTCGAGGCGGGAAGACAGGTCTCTTTGGTGGAGCTGGAGTAGGTAAGACAGTTTTGATTCAAGAATTGATCAGGAATATTGCAACCGAGCATGGTGGTTATTCAGTATTTGCTGGTGTCGGAGAAAGAACGCGAGAGGGTAATGACCTCTATGCGGAAATGACAGAATCAGGAGTCATTGACAAGACGACTATGGTATTTGGCCAAATGAATGAGCCTCCTGGTGCGCGTCTGCGTGTTGCATTGAGTGGTCTGGCCATGGCAGAATTCTTTCGCGATGATGAAGGAAGGGATGTATTGCTCTTCATCGATAACATTTTTCGATTTACGCAGGCAGGATCAGAGGTCTCTGCTCTATTAGGTCGCATGCCTTCAGCAGTTGGTTATCAGCCTACATTGTCCACTGAGATGGGGGATCTTCAGGAACGAATCACTTCAACAAAGAAGGGCTCAATCACATCTGTACAAGCTGTGTATGTTCCAGCAGATGACCTTACGGATCCAGCGCCGGCCACTGCATTTGCTCATTTGGATGCAACTAGTGTGTTGGAACGTAAGATCGCAGAACTAGGAATCTATCCAGCTGTGGACCCTTTGGCCTCCACTTCAAGAATATTAGACCCAAGGATCATTGGTGAGAGACATTATAACGTTGCGCGTGATGTCCAATCAGTTCTGCAACAGTACAAAGATTTGCAGGACATCATTGCAATCCTGGGAATGGATGAATTATCAGATGATGATAAATTGACCGTCTCAAGGGCGAGAAAGATTCAAAAATTCATGTCTCAACCATTCTTTGTTGCAGAACAGTTTACTGGAACACCAGGTAGATATGTTAGCCTAGAAGATACTGTTTCAGGATTTGATGCAATACTAAAGGGCGAGGTAGATGAACTTCCAGAAAGCGCATTTGCATATGTTGGAACGATTGATGAGGCCATAGAAAAAGATAAGAAGTCAGCTGCCTGATGAGTTCCTATAATGTGGAGATCGTGACCCCCATCCGAGAAATTAAACTTGGCGATGTTAGTTATTTGCGTTGCCCTGGATTAGATGGCTCATTCGGAGTTATGAGAAATCATCGAGAAGGTATCTTTGCCTTGTCAGTCGGGGAGGTCAAGGTCACTCAAAATGGCAAAGATGAATATTTTGCCACAAGTGGAGGTTTTGCTGAGATATTAAATGACTCAGTAAAACTTCTTGTGGAGTCTTTGGAAAGATCAAATGAAATTGATGCAGATCGTGCAAATAAATCATTTGAAAGGGCACAGGAAAGGAGAATAAAACAAGATTCAGAATTAAATGAGACAAGAATTGAGGCGTCTTTAGTACGTGCACTAAATCGTTTGAGGATATCAAAAAGATAATTATTTATCCAACTACATTCACTCAAACCGCTCGTAATTTAAGAGCGGTTTTTTTATGCAAAATTTTGATTAGAAATGTTTAAACGAACACATAATTGTGGAGAGATTCGATTCGCTGACCTAAATGATATTGTGATATTGAATGGTTGGGTGAATAAGGTGAGATTGCACGGCCAAGTTGTTTTTGTTGATATTCGTGATAGATACGGTAAAACACAGATCGTATTTGATGCTGATGAATATCAAGGTGACCTTGATAAGGTAAAGAAAATATCTATGGAAGATGTCCTTTCGATCAAGGGTATGGTTCGGGCAAGAGTACCATCTGCAATAAATCCAAACTTAGAGACAGGCGAGATAGAGGTCTTGGTCTCTGAATTCATCATGCTTAATGAAGCAGCTCCTTTACCGTTCATGCTTAATGACAGAGAGAATGCTGAAGAAGATCTGAGGTTAAAATATCGTTATCTTGAACTTAGAATGGAAGAACTTCAAAAGAATCTATTGACACGTCATAGTACATATCAGGCAACCAGGTCTTATTTATCTGAAAATAATTTTGTGGAAGTAGAGACTCCTGTACTAATGAAATCAACGCCTGAAGGCGCAAGGGATTATTTGGTGCCTAGTAGGATTCACGAGGGGAAATTCTATGCATTACCTCAGTCACCTCAGATATATAAGCAGATTCTAATGATATCTGGATATGATCGTTATTTTCAGATCGTTAAATGTTTCAGAGATGAAGATCTTAGGGCAGACAGACAACCAGAATTCACACAAATAGACATTGAGATGTCATTTGTTGATGAGGAGGACATATTTGGATATATGGAAGGTCTGACACGCCATGTTTTTCAGGTTGTGGCCCAGGCTGATCTACCTGGCCCTTTTCCTAGAATGACCTATAAAGATGCAATGACAACCTATGGCTCTGATAAGCCAGATCTAAGATATGACCTCAAACTCATTGATGTCAAAAAATTCACTGATGCATCTGACTTCAATGCATTTAGTTCGGTGGAGATAGTAAAGGGAATTGTTGTGCAAGGAGGAGCAAAATATTCAAGAAAGATCATTGATGAGTTAACAGAATTTGTTAAAAAATATAAGGCCAAGGGATTGGCATGGATGAAATCACAAGATACTGGATTTGAGGGGGGCATCTCAAAATTCTTTTCTACAGATCTTCAAAAAATGATTAAAAAAGAATTGAAAATGGTAGATGGTGATATTCTATTTATGATAGGGGATGAATCAAAATTAGTTTTAAATGCACTGGGGCATCTCCGCAAGAAAATAGCGCATAAAGAAGATCTGATCAATAAAACTGAATTTTCTCCAGTCTGGATCACTGAGTTCCCAATGTTTGAATTTGATGATGAACAAAACCGTTTTATTGCAATGCATCACCCCTTTACTGCTCCCAGAACAGACGATATCAGTCTTCTAGATACGGATCCCTCTAATGCTCTCAGCCGTGGTTATGATCTAACAATAAATGGTTATGAGATTGCCGGTGGTTCCATCAGGATACATTCTCCCAAAGTACAGGAAAAAATATTTTCATTACTTGGGTTGAGTCAAGAAGAGGCCATAGAAAAATTTGGATTTTTGGTAGAGGCACTCACTTATGGTGCTCCACCACATGGTGGAATTGCATTTGGATTTGATAGACTTGTAATGTTGCTAGCAGGTACTGATAATATTCGAGATGTTATTGCATTTCCAAAGACCACATCTGCAGCATCTTTGATGGATGAGAGTCCAAGTTCGGTAAGTGAATCTCAGTTAAGCGAATTGGGGATCAATATCAACAAACCCAAAGACCCATAGATGTGTTTGATCCTCTTTTGATTTGACAATAAACAAAAATATATAGGTAGATAGGCAACCAAACTAGCTATAAAAATCATCTAGATAAATATAGCTCAATGGGTGAGTAAGTCCTAACGGCCTTCAATCAACTACCCATCCATACAATCAAAGTATAGATGATTAAACCTATTTTTTCAGTAGTAGAGAGTTTGTTACAAATCTCACGCCTCTCTTTTATGTCTTTGATCTCCCATATCAATTAAAACCTATAATTTGACTCCAAAATATGTGAGGGTGAATATGGTCAAGCCATAGCAACTAATTGTTATAATAATTGAAATAATAAGGCTTAAATAAAAGTTAATTCCATAATTGATCAATATTGGGAAAGTAATGAATAGTGCCATAGATGGAAGGACCATCCATAGAATGCCATTTGAGAGAGCCTTGACCTTTTCAATGTCATTGGTGTCAAGGTAAAGCCATATCATAGATAGGACAGAAATAAGAGGGATAGAAGCAATAAGTCCACCAATGAAGGTATTTCTTTTTGCGATCTCTGAAACAAGTACAATAATTCCTGAAGAGATAATTATCTTAATAATATTTTGTAACATCATTTCTTAATTTTTTTAGGGGAATAATTTTCTTATCTGTACCACACTATTTTTGATGCATAGGTCAATCGTACGTTGTAATTCTAGGCCACTATACCAATACGAATTAGACCAGACCATATTTCCTGATTGTTGATCGATCATTTTTAACATCAATCCTACTCTACTTTGGGTATATTCCACTTTATTCCCTTCCCTCACTTTACCCGCATGTGTTGTGGTAGTTGATGTCTGTAATTGTGATGATTGGGATTTTTCCTTTTCGTCATCCATCTCTGCTGTTTGTTGCACTGTAGTCTTTGTATAGCCACGGTCCTCATGACGAAAGGGGATTACGATCATCTCAGAATCCGTGAATTCTGTGATAATGCATGATAGTTCCAATGAGAGTGCTCCATTACTGATTTGAACTTCAAACAGGTCATCATTTATTTCATTTACAGAATAACCATATTTTAAAAAGTTATGTGTTACACTATTTAAGATCATCGAACCTGACCCTAGCATATTTGAATGGTCACGGATATTTTTCACATATAATCTGCCAACATTATCAAAATCATATTTTGATAGTATTGCAGGATCTCCTGGTCCAGACCAACATGAAAACAATAGGAATAAGATTATTGAATTTTTCTTATTCATCATTCTTCAGATAAAATTCGTATATGTATTTTTGCTTCTCGTTTTACCTTTTTATCTTTTGAATACTTTAGGCATTTTTTCCATGAACCTAGTGCTTCTTTAGGTTCATGGAGTGCCTCATGTAGTAGAGCTTTCATTTGATGCACGTCGGGACTGGTTGGGCTCTCATTTTGGGCCTTTTTTATGTGGAGCAAGGCTTCTTCAAACATACCTGCATTTAATGCTGCAGTTGCCTTTAACAATGAATCAGAATTATCTGCAATTAAAATACCAGTGATAAGAATCAAACTTAATATTCTCATGCTGGATTTTCCTCTTTGGATAATTGTACGATTGCTCTCAAGACATCTCTTCGACTTATTTGGCCCACAAGTTTTTCTCCTTCGATCACTGGGAATCTTCTATATCTTGATTTCATGAATAGGTCCACCACATCAGATAAGGTATCATAAATATTAACGGTAGTAATATCATTGGACATATATTCTTTAACTAGACCTCCTAGATTATTGTAATAGGAGGATTCAAATAATGTTCTCATACAATCCTTCTCTGAAAGAATACCAATAAGTGACCCACTCTCATCTAGAACTGGAGCACCAGAGATCTTATTACTAAGGAAGGATTCCATTGCAGTTTCAATAGGCGTATCTAATTGGAATGTAATTAGATCTTTTGCCATGAATTTTTCAATTGAATAATTTATTTTCATATCGTACTCCAAAAATCAAATTAACCAAAATTATATCATAGGAGATCCAAAAACAAATAACGGGATATTTTTTGATCTCCAATTATTCAAAGAGAGAAGACTCATTATCTAAGAGCATCTGTGCTTTTTTTTGATAGAACCAATTATCAGTCATTACTTCAGGATTTTTTGTCAGATTGGTATTTAAAACCCTATTTAGAATTTCGTTAAATTGTTCTCGATTACCCGCCTTTTGATGGTAAAACTGCGCCATCAATACACTATTACCTAAATATTGTGGGTTCGTGTTCAATGCCTGGTCAAAATAGGAATGAGATTGGGAAATGTCCAGACCCGGAATTCGCGTATAGAGCATTCCAAAAAAGCGATATGGGCCACCATAATGAAAATCTGGATCTAGGGCAATGACACGGTGCATGATAACCTCAAGTAATTCACGGTGATTTAATCTCTCCATTACAGGCTTGGCATTCAAATAGTGTGCGAGGTTTTCACCCCACCAGTATAATCCAGGTAAAATAGATCTTGGTGCATCAGTCAAGGATGATAATAGTTTAAAAGAGCTATCTCCTTCAGTATTGATATATATCGAAGCAAAATCTGGATGGTCCATTACCGCTTTTCTACACATTTCTTTACCATCAAAGAATAAAATATTTTGCTTAGCAGGATCGTTCTCTAGAAAATATGCTTGGGTGAATTTAATTTTTGCTAGAAATATAGTATTCTCAAAATCAGTGGGACGTTGTTGAAGAACTTTTATAATGAGATTTTCTGCCTTATCTAAGGCTCTTGGATCTGTTCGTTGATCCCAATATGAATTGGCTTGAGAGGTCAATTGGTCAATAACCTCCCTATTCTCTTTGATATTAATATCACTCCCAGCACAACTTAAAAAAATTGCGACCGAGACCACTTTGAGAAAATTTTGTTTCAAGTAATAAGTCATTCTAACTATTATATTTTATCATATGAAATTAAGGGATATAGAGGATATTGGAAAAGGTCATTGAATTAAAAACAATGGAACCCACTACTTTATTGGGAGTTGGAGATTCTAATGTAAAACTTATAGAGGATTCAATTCCTGCTAAGATCATTGCACGAGGCGAGACGATCAAGATCCAAGGTGAAGAATTAGATGTTAAACGTGCTCACGAGGTTTTGTATGAAATGATGCAAACATTAAATACAAGAGGTGATCTCACTGCAAGAGATGTTCAACAATTGATAACTTTGTCCAAAACAGAATCAATGGGAATGGAAGATGGTGACAAGGTTTCTGATTCTGTTATTTATTTTGGGATAAAAGGTGCAGTGAGTCCAAAAACTGAAGGCCAGTATCGATATTTTGAGATGGTCAAGAATAATGATGTGGTCTTTAGCATTGGCCCTGCTGGGACAGGAAAGACATTCCTTTCAGTTGCCTTTGCATTAGCCGCGTTAGATGGTCATGAGGTCGATCGCATAATTCTTTGTAGACCTGCTGTCGAGGCTGGAGAAAGTTTGGGCTTTCTTCCTGGGGATCTAAAGGAAAAGGTTGATCCATATCTCGCTCCACTTTATGATTCCCTTCACACGCTTTATTCACAGGCTAGGCTATCTCAATTATTAGAGAGCAAGGTCATTGAGGTAGTGCCTCTTGCATATATGAGAGGCAGGACATTGGACAATGCTTATATGATCTTAGACGAGGCTCAAAATGCAACGCCACTGCAAATGAAAATGTTCCTTACTCGGCTTGGAGTTGGATCTAGAGCAATTATCACTGGTGACATTACTCAAATAGATCTAGAGAATCCTATAGAGTCGGGATTATTACAAGCCTCCGAAATACTTAAAGACGTCGAAGGTATTGGATTTGTTAAGTTAGATAAACGAGATGTTGTTCGTCATCACTTGGTCATGAAGATCATTCAAGCCTATGACAAAGAGTGAATTAGTATATTGGTTTATGCTATAATTTCATTTTCTAAATTTTTAATTAAAAATAAAAATATTCCTTAATTTCCAATCTGTTTTATAAATGTTTTATAAACAATAATTATGCAGCGAAAATCAGTAATAGTTGCGGCAAAACGTACTCCAATCGGAGCATTTCAGGGTCAATTTTCGTCCTTGTCTGCATCTGACCTCGGGTCCATAGTGATCAAACAGGTATTAATTGACGCGCAAGTTCAGCCTGATCAAATAGATGAGGTCATTTTGGGCAATGTCTTGTCTGCGGGCCAAGGCCAGGCTCCAGCGAGACAAGCCACAATTAAAAGTGGTTGCCCGAACTCTATTGAATCCTTGACCATAAATAAAATGTGTGGTTCCGGACTAAAGGCAGTTATGATAGCGGATCAGGCAATAAGATGTGGAGATGCTGATATCATTGTTGCTGGTGGTATGGAGAGCATGACAAATGCGCCATATCTACTGCAAGATGCAAGGTCAGGGAAGAGACTAGGTCATGGAAAGCTTGTTGATAGTATGATACACGATGGACTTTGGGATGTATATAATGACCAACATATGGGCAACTGTGCAGAGATGTTGTCAAAGGATCGTAATTTTTCTCGTGAGGATCAGGATAACTTTGCGATTGAATCCTATAATAGATCAATATCTGCGAGTGAAAAAGGAATATTCAAGACTGAGATCGTACCCGTTGAGGTCAAACAAAGAAGCGGCGATGCTCTTGTTTTAGAAAATGATGAAGAACCTACAAGAGTTCAATTTGAAAAGATCCCAAATTTGAGACCGGCATTTGAGAGTAAGGGTACAATTACAGCTGCAAATGCCTCAAAATTAAATGATGGTGCTGCTGCCTTATTGATCATGAGTGATCAAAGGGCAAAAGAACTGGACCTCGATCCACTAGGCTCCATCATAGGACATGCTTCTGCGGCACATGAGCCGGAGTGGTTCACCACTGCACCAGGTAAGGCAATTGATAAGTTGCTGCAAAAAGTTAACCTAGCTCCCAGTGATATTGACCTTTGGGAGATAAATGAGGCTTTTGCTGTTGTTGCCATGGCCGCAATGCAAGATTTCAACATCGATCAGCAAAAGGTAAATATTTATGGTGGTGCTGTAGCACTGGGGCATCCCATTGGTGCTTCTGGGGCACGAATCCTTACTACTTTGTTAAATGGAATGACAAGAACAGGATCAAAATTGGGTCTTGCGACGCTCTGTATCGGAGGAGGTGAAGCGTCAGCATTAATTATTCAAAGAGATGATTGATTTTAGCTTATCACCTGAACAAGAGCTAATAAAGGAGACCGCAAGGGACTTTGCCAATACACATCTTTTGCCAGGGGTGATAGAACGCGATGAAGAACAAAAGTTTCCCAAAGATCAGATAAAAGCAATGGGAGAACTAGGTTTTATGGGTATGATGATACCTGAAAAATGGGATGGCTCTGGTCTTGATACAATTTCATATGTGATCGCGATCGAGGAAATTGCAGCGGTCGAACTTGCAACTTCCACCATAATGTCAGTTAATAATTCCTTGGTATGTCAGGTCTTATTGGATTGGGGTACTGATGATCAAAAAAATAAATTTCTAAGGCCACTTGCATCAGGTGAAAAATTAGGTGCATATAGCCTTAGTGAGCCCCAATCAGGCTCTGATGCCAGTAATATGAAAACGTTCGCTGAGAAGGATGGTAATGATTTCATAGTCAATGGTACGAAGAATTGGGTGACAAGCGGACAGAATAGTGACCTGATCATTTTTTTCTGTGTGACTGATAGATCAGCTGGTTCTAGAGGAATATCTGCATTTATCATTGAGAAGGGAACTCCTGGTTTCACGGTTGGGAAAAAAGAAAATAAATTGGGCCTAAGGGCATCGGACACTTGTGAACTTTATTTTGATAATTGTAAGATCTCGAAAGAGAACCTGATCGGTGATGAAGGTCAAGGATTCTCAATTGCCATGAAGGCCTTGGGTGGCGGCCGCATAGGCATTGCCGCACAATCAATAGGTTTGGCAAGGTCTGCACTTGAAAAGTCATTAAGCTATTCTAAGGAGAGGGAACAGTTTGGTCAGCCTATTGGAAATTTTGGAGCAATTCAAAATAAAATAGCCGATATGGCGACCAATATCAATGGAGCGAGGTTATTGGTTTGGCAGGCTGCTACTTTAAAGGACCAAGGTAAGGATCATGCCAAAGAAAGTTCGATGGCAAAATTATTTGCTTCTTCCACAGCGATGTCAGCTGCATCAGATTGCGTACAGATTCATGGTGGTTATGGCTATATGCAAGAGTATGGCGTAGAAAGGTTGATGCGCGATGCAAAGATCACGGAAATATATGAAGGCACGTCAGAGATACAGCGTCTGGTCATTAGCAGAGAACTACTAGAGTGAATTTAAACAAAGTAGATATTGACTGGGATAAACTAGGCTTTGATGCGGTAGAGACACGGAGCATGTTTATTGCAACTTGCTCAATAGATGGGGAATGGACCGGAGGCTCCCTCATGCCTTATGGGAAAATTGAACTTTCCCCTGCTGCAGGCGTCTTGAACTATGGGCAAGGGGTATTTGAAGGCACAAAAGCATTTCACACCAGTAAGGATAATATCGTTTTATTTAGAATTGACCGTAATGCGAAAAGAATGGCGTGGTCCACAAAACGGATGTGCATTCCTCAAATGGATCCTGACTTTTTTATTCAAGCTGTTATGGAAACGGTGAAAGATAACTTGGATTATGTTCCTCCATATGGCAAAGGTAGTATGTATATCAGGCCAATTGTATGGGGCACCGCTCCAGCATTGGGCGTGAGGGCAGTTGCTGAATATACTTTTATTGTCTTTGTCTCCCCGGTAGGTTCCTATTTCAAAGGAGGGGTCAAACCACTCAACTTAAAGGTCGAGACAAATTATCATCGTGCTGCACCCAGAGGAATTGGAAATGCCAAGGCAATTGGAAATTACTCGGCATCTCTATACCCGCTGACCATGGCAAAAAAAGAAGGTTTTGATGAAGTGATATACTTGGACTCTGTAGATGGGGAGCGAGTAGAAGAACTCGGATCGGCAAATTTATTCATCTGTAAGGATGGGATCATCAAAACGCCAAAATTAAGTGGGTCAATACTAGATGGTGTCACTAGAGACTCCGTATGCAGGATAGCCTCTGATATCTTAGGCATTCAGGTGGAGGAAACAGATATATATCTAAGAGATATGCTAGAGGCTGATGAGGTCTTTTGTACGGGTACAGCGGTCATAGTAACGCCCGTGGGCAGAATCACATATGAGGGTCAGGTACATGAATTCGCTCATGGCGGCATTGGCCCTATAACCAATAAATGCAAAGAGACATTGACCGCTCTCCAGCGGCAAGAGATCAATGATCCATTTGGGTGGCTTCATTCTGTGGTCAAAAAAGGTTAAGAGGTAAATATGTTGCCAGTTTTTGAAAGTATGGAAAATAGAGGCCATGAGGAAGTGGTCTTTTGCAATGATAAGGACACAGGTCTAAAAGCTATTATCGCCGTTCACAATACCACCATTGGTCCTGCTCTAGGTGGATGCAGGATGTGGGATTATGAATCAGAGGAAGACGCTTTAAAGGATGTACTCAGGCTATCAAGAGGGATGAGTTATAAGGCAGCAATTGCGGGCTTGAATCTAGGTGGTGGTAAGGCTGTCATAATTGGCAATTCAAAAAAAGATAAGAATGAGATCTTGTTTCGTTCATTTGGTAGATTTGTACAAGGTCTGGCTGGTAGGTACATCACAGCCGAGGATGTCGGTACAAGCGTCAAGGACATGGAGTGGGTAAGGATGGAGACCCGATATGTTACTGGAATATCACGCGCACTAGGTGGCAGTGGCGACCCGTCTCCGGTGACGGCATTGGGGACCTGCTCAGGAATCAAGGCAACGGTCAAGAGAAAGCTAGGTAAAGATTCATTATCTGGTCTTAAAATTGGCGTACAAGGCCTTGGGCACGTCGGATACCATCTCTGTAGATACTTGCATAGGGAGGGCGCAAAGCTTTATGTCACTGATATTCATGAGGAATCCATAAAACGCGTGGTCGATGAATTTGGTGCCAATGTGATAGGCTTGGATGAGATATATGATGCAGAAATTGATATTTATGCACCATGCGCCTTGGGAGCGACATTAAATGATGATACGATCCCAAAACTAAAATGCTCGATAGTTGCTGGTGCTGCCAATAACCAACTCAAGGAAGAGGATGTTCATGCTCAAATGTTGAAGGACAGAGGTATTCTATATGCCCCTGATTATGCGATCAATGCAGGGGGACTCATCAATGTTGCAAATGAGATAGAAGGTTATAACCGAGAGCGTGCTTTTACTCAGGCTGAGGAAGGCATCTACGATACACTAATGGCGATATATGAGAAATCTGAAGAGGATGATGTCACGACACAAATGGCTGCGTCAAAAGTTGCCAAGAAAAGGATATCTGATGTGTCTAAATTGAAAAATGTATATCTACCAAAGAAGAATGTCATGGGCAAACGCGACAATGCCTGATCCACATCCAAGAAGAAATGCAAGAGAGGGAGTACTGGAGGCTTTGTTTGCACAACAATTTTCAGAAGAGAGACCCAAATTGGTACTTGATCGTATTCTGAGGTCAAACCCAGGTCGAAAGAAAAGTTCAGATTTTATTCAGCTACTCTTTTTTTCTGTCATGGATAATGTCAATTGGGCTGATGATCTAATTAGATCACATTTGCAGAATTGGGAATTTGACCGTGTTGCCCAGGTGGATCGTTTGTTACTTCGAATGGGCATATGTGAGATATTCTTCATAGAGGACGTACCTCCCAAGGTATCCATCAGTGAGATGGTAGAGATATCAAAGATCTATAGTACAGATGAGAGTCCAGGTTTTATAAATGGTATACTTGATGCGGTATATAAGGATTATCAAAAAAAGGAGATCAATTAGATCAGATCATGGTATTAGCAAAATTATTTGGTACTAAATCAGATCGAGAGGTAAAAAAACTTACTCCAACTCTCGATCGCATAAATCAGTTATATGAGTCTTTGTCCTCAAAGACGGACGAGGACCTGATAAATAGGACCATGGAGTTGAGAGATTTCGTTACCAAAACTCGTCAAGAGAAAGAGGACTCATTGCCTGAGACCATGGACAAACTGCAACGCAGCGCTGAGATATTGAAGGCTGAACAAGGTGCCCTTGGCTTGATCATGGAAGAGGCGTTCGCAATGGTGAAGGATACGAGCCGGAGAATGTACGGTTCATCATGGCGTGTATCGGGACAGGAGACAATCTGGGAGATGATTCCCTATGACGTACAGTTGTTGGGTGCGATAACCTTACACAATGGAAAGGTCGCTGAAATGAAGACCGGTGAGGGAAAGACGTTAGTAGCAACAATGCCGATCTATCTTAATGCACTTACAGGCAGAGGAGTACACGTCATCACTGTAAATGATTATCTTGCCCAAAGAGATGCAGAATGGATGGGGGAGGTATATAGACGCCTAGGTCTTAGTGTTGGATTCATTCTGAATTCAATGGACAATGTCCAGCGTCGAGAAATGTATCAACGCGACATAACCTATGGCACCAATAATGAATTTGGCTTTGACTACCTTCGAGACAATATGGCACTGCAGAGGGACGAGAAAGTTCAAAGAGGACATGCCTTCGCCGTGGTGGATGAGGTTGATAGTGTTCTTATCGATGAGGCTCGAACTCCGCTCATTATCTCTGGTACGATTGATGCCCCAGTTGATGAGACCTTTACAACTCTAAAGCCAGGTGTTCAGCAATTGGTCAAGAGGCAATCCTCGCTTGTATCAGATCTAGTCCGTGAAGCTCAAAAATTCCTTGATGATGGTGACGAGGACAATGCTGGTCTAAAATTATTGCAGGCACAGCGTGGAATGCCGAAGAATCGACAAGTGATGAAGGTCTTTCAAGAACCAGGAATGCTGAAATTGGCACAAGACATCGAATCAATTTATACTCGTGACAAGAAGATGCAGGAAGTAGATGATGACCTTTACTTTGCGGTGGATGAAAAAAGTCATGTGATGGACATTACTGAGAAAGGTAGGTCTCTATTGTCTCCAGACGACCCTGATACTTTTATCATTCCAGACCTTGGAGAATTATTACTTGAGATAGATGAGCGAGATGATCTTAGCCCTGTTGATAAGGAACAAGAACGGGAAAAGGCACACCAGCTCCACGCCGAGCGAAGTGGGACCATCCACAACTTCAATCAGCTCCTGAGAGCATTTACATTATATGAAAAAGATGTGGAGTATGTCTTACAGGAAGGTAAGGTCATGATCGTGGATGAATTCACTGGGCGTGTCCTTCCAGGAAGACGTTACTCTGATGGCTTGCACCAGGCACTTGAGGCCAAGGAAAATGTTAGGATCGAACGAGAGACCCAGACCCTTGCCACGATCACCATCCAGAATTATTTTCGTCTTTATGATAAATTGTCAGGAATGACCGGTACCGCTGAGACCGAGGCAGAGGAGTTAGGCTCCATATACGGTCTGGACGTAACGGTTATCCCGACTCATAGGCCTATCTCAAGAGATGATAGAGATGATCTGGTTTACAAGACCAAGAGAGAAAAATACAATGCCGCAATCGATGAGATCACAGAATGTCACCACAGTGGGCAGCCTACATTGGTCGGGACAATATCGGTCGAGGTATCTGAACTTCTTTCGCGAATGCTCAAGAGAAAGAATATTCCTCACAATGTGTTAAATGCAAAACAGCATAAGAGTGAGGCAGAGGTCGTGGCACGCGCGGGGCAAAAGGGTGCAGTGACCATTGCGACCAATATGGCCGGAAGAGGAACAGATATTAAGCTTGCTGAGGGAATCAAGGAATTAGGTGGCCTACACATTATTGGTACTGAGAGACATGAGTCAAGGCGTATCGATCTACAATTGCGCGGGCGTAGTGGTCGGCAGGGCGATGATGGATCCTCGAGATTCTATTTATCACTTGAAGACGATCTGATGAGGCTTTTTAGTTCTGATCGAGTGGCAGCCATCATGGACAGAATGGGCATTGAAGAGGGGGAGGTCATCTCGGCCAGAATGGTAACGAGGGCCATCTCCAATGCGCAAAAGAAAGTCGAGGTCCGGAACTTTGGTATAAGGAAGCATCTCTTGGAGTACGATGATGTGATGAACCAGCAGCGACAGGTTGTGTATGATATCAGAAATCAGGCACTTGCGGGTGAGAATATGCAAGAGGGAGTCTTTCAGATACTGGATGATTTCATATTGGATGAGGTTGAACTGCAATCAGATTCCGGTAACGTTGAATACTGGGACTGGGACCATTTAAAACAACGATTTGCATCCCATTTAATGGTAGATGTCTCATTGGAAAATATCTACGAGGACATGGGCAAGAATGACCTCACAGGTGAAGAGATCGGAGACTGGGTATTGGAACAGTCAAAAAGTGTCTACAAGGCACGAGAGACTCTTGTTCCAGAAAATGTGATACGCGAATTTGAAAGATTTGTTATTCTTAGGACCATTGATGAGAAATGGAAAGACCATCTATATGCCATGGACCAATTAAGAGAGGGTATCAACCTTAGGGCATATGGCCAGAAAAATCCTTTGCTGGAGTATAAGTCAGAGGGATTCAAGATGTTTCAGGAGATGATGGCAGATATGAATTCTATTACTGTCCAGCGATTGTTCAGGACTCAGATACAGGGAATGGAGGGACAGGCACCACGATCAGATTCATCTGTCAGAAACGTTAAGGTCTCTCACCAGGACACCACAGGAATGGGATTCCAGGGTCAGGCCCAAACTCAACAAGGGAATCAACCTCAGCAGGTTCGTACTCCTATAAAGACCGAACTGAAAGTTGGTAGAAATGAAAAGATATTGGTCCGAGGTCCGAATGGTGACGAGATCGAAATAAAGAATAAAAAATTGCAGAACTATCTGAATAAAGGATACACACAGGTTTAATATGGGAGCTAAAGATCGATTTCAGACCAGGGCCATACACATTGGAAATGAGCCTGATAAGGAAACAGGAGCCGTAGCTCCGCCAATCCACCTTACCTCGACCTTTCAGCAGGAAGCAGTTGGAGAGGACAAGGGTTTTGACTATGCCCGTGGTGGTAATCCCACTCGTAAACGATTGGAGGACAATCTCGCGGCTCTTGAGAGTGGCGACCATGGACTAGCATTTGCCAGTGGTATGGCTGCAACGACCACTCTTTTTCAAACACTATCTGCAGGTGATCATGCCATTATTGGCCATAATGTTTATGGAGGCACCTACAGGATGTCGGTGAAGGTACTGTCAAACCACGGTATCGATTTTGAGTTTGTAGATACCCGGTCAATAGAATTGGTCAGGTCAGCCATTAGACCAAACACCAAAATGATCTTTGTTGAGACCCCGACCAATCCACTATTAGAATTGTGTGACATAGAAAGAACATCTGAAATATGCAAAGACCATGATATCATTCTTGCAGTGGACAATACCTTTATGAGTCCCTATGGTCAGAATCCTCTCTCTCTGGGTGCTGATGTCGTGATGCATAGTGCCACAAAATTTATTGGAGGCCATAGCGATCTTCTTGCAGGTGCATTGGTCACAAGTGATCCTGCCTTGGCTGAAAAGTTATATTTCATCCAGAAGTCAGGCGGAGCGGTCCCAAGTCCTTTCGACTGTTGGCTTATGTTGCGGAGTACCAAGACCATGGAACTGAGGGTTCAAAGACAATCAGATAATGCCATGGAAATAGCAAAAAGACTTGAACGTTCGGACATTGTTGAATCGGTCATTTACCCAGGTCTTAAGAGCCATGACCAGCATGACCTAGCGCTGAGGCAACAGACCGATCCTGATGGAAGACCCATCTTTGGTTCAATGCTATCACTGAGATGTGGGACGATCGAGAGGCGCGATGAATTTCTTTCTAGATTAAGACTATTCACACTTGCAGAGAGTTTGGGAGGTGTCGAGAGTCTGATCTGTGTCCCTTATGAGATGACACATGTTGCTGTTCCAGATGAGACAAAGGAGTCGATGGGACTGACCAAGGACCTTGTACGTTTGTCGATAGGGATTGAACACGTAGAGGACCTCTATGAGGATATTGTATCAGCTCTTGGGGAATAATTATATGAGTGAATTATCGGTATAAAATCGTTATTATTACATAAATACAATTGGCAATTTAGCCATTGTAATAGACTTTTTATTTTTTGTTAATAATTCTAATATATCATCTTTGATATTATCGGAGGAAAAAAATGACATTTATGAGAAGAAATCTTTCTCTTTTGATCATGATCTTAACTGCCAGTAGTGCAGCATTCTCTAATGTGACCGTTTCCATAGGAGAGGTCCAGGTAAGTGGATATACTGAGGATATTGTGGTACCAGTAACGTTGACAAATCCAGACAATGCAGTTGGGGGTCTTCAATTTGATCTTATTGCCCTACCTACGATCATTACTCTATCAGGTGCAGCTCCTGTGGATCAGGATAATTTTAGTGCAGATTACACTGTCTTTGATGATGGCTCGGGGAGAGTGGTCTTTTATAATGGTTTGGGAGGTGAGATCGCCGCTGGCGGAGATGAAGTTGTTTTGAACTTGCATTATGACGGGTCTGACATATTGTCTGCAGTGGTAGAATTAGAGGTGTTCGACCTTTCAGTAAGCGATGGCGATGGTAACCTGATCGATGGTGATGTGGTCAATGGTTCCATAACGATAGGGGATGTGATCATTCTAAGTGCATCAACAGACACGGGGGATGTTTCAGAGCAGGTCTATCTGGATATTGGTCTTCAGAATTCAGGCGAAGTGGGTGGCCTGCAGTTTGATATCTACGATACGCCAAACTATCTTGATGTGACCGGATTTACAACAACAGATCGCTCGACCGGCTTCACCATTGACTTTAATGAACTGGACAATGGTGACACAAGGGTGATCATGTATAGTGGTGATAATCAAAATATTGAAACTGGTTCAGGCTCAATTGCGACCATGGAGATGATGATCCATGAGAACGCATATAATTCAAATGTAGGTGTCAATTTCTCAAATGTCACCGTCACAGATGGGATTGGAGGTACCTATTGGGTTGAAAGCGCAGACTCAGGTACTGTAACTGTAAGCCCTGGTTATATTGAGGAGCCACATAATCTACAGGTGCAGGATGGCATGGACGCTCAGGTCTTGTTGAGCTGGGATCCTCCATTTGGACCGATACCAGAGGATTTTTCAGAAGACTTTGAAGAAGGAACGGTTCCCGATGATTGGGACCTTACCACAAACTCTGCACAAGGTTGGTTTATCACTCAAGATGGTTCCAGTGGGTTCTGGGCCATCCCATCCCATACCTGGTACATGTGCTCAAATGATGACATGGCAAACGATGATGGTTCCATGGACTATATGGTGACACCACCCTTGAATGTGAGTGGCGCTGAGAACATAACACTGAACTTTGCCTCTTACTTTGATGGTGCATATAGCCAAACGGCACATATAGCAGTAAGCACTGACGGTACGAACTTCACCGAGGTATATGCCTTGGACCCTGTCTCCGAATGGGTGACCGAGACAGTAGACCTTTCAGAGCATGCAGGTGTATCAAACCTTTATATTGCATTTCATTCGAATGACAATGGATTCTGGGCCTCTGGATGGGCTGTTGATGATGTCTTCATTACATTTGCCGCTAGAGAGGTTGGCCGGAATGTACACTATGAACTGACTGAACTTGGAGAGTGGGCACTGTCCGCGCCAAAGGAAGAGGTCATCGAACAATTCCCCGGAGGAATCCCACACGAATTAAAGGTTGACCTGGATAATCCGATCAATAATGAGATACGACCAGTGGAGTTGGATGCTTTCAAGGTCTATCGATCACTCAGTGGCACATCGGACTTTGAGGAGATCGCTGAGGTAGGCAGTGACGTGACCACATATCTCGATGAGGATGTTGTGAACAGTACGACCTACTACTACTATGTTACAGCAATATACCCAGACGGTACGGAGTCTGGCCCAACGGAGACGATCTCTGCGACCCCAGTTGAGTGGGTCGAACTATGGTTTGACGATGGCGCATCATTATCGGGGCAGATGGATACCCTGGACTTTTACATAAACAACGAGTCCGATCTAGGATTGTTCTACTTTGAGATCATGGATTACCCTGATATCATCAATAGTTTGAATATCATTACCACAGAGAGAACGTCTGATTGGGCCCTAGAGATAGCGGATCAAGGAGACGGGACCATTGCAATTACTGGTATCAGCGTAGGTACGGTCTTGGGAGCGGGAGACGGCCCCGTTTGTCGAGCTGTCCTCTATCCCACAGCAGAGCAGGAGGTCACGGTCAATCTCTCTTACACCTCTGGTACCTCTATTCAGGATGTGGGTTATGTCGACCTTAATTGGACGGCAGAGAGTGGTACATATGATGTTGGTATCGAGACACAGTATCTGAGCCTTTATGGTGGCTATGGAAATAGCGATTCACAAACCACTGGCTCTGTATTCTTGGAGAATACCCAACCGGTCTATGCGATGCAATTTGATATCCTTGCCGATCCACCATTCATCAATGGGGTCGATCTATCATTCAACCCATTGCTCGACCTGGAGAATTGGTCCGTATCGGGAGCAGATCTAGGCATAGGCTACAGAGTGACGGCGTATGACAACTCCCAGTCAAATCCCATAGAGCCTGGTGTTGGCCATCTGGTCGATATTGAATATGATGTGCTTACGGGAATACCTGATGGTACGATCATTGACATAACCATTAGCGAGGCGGTCCTGGCAGATGTCAACAACCTGCCAATGGTCACGGTCGGCAATCCCCATTCATTTTATATAGGTCAGCCACCTGTAGGCTGTACGATCGAGAATGTGTCAGGCCAGATGACTCCCGGAGGCAGTGGAACCTTCGAGATACATATTGATAATATCGAGACCCTGAACATCCTAGAATTTGAGATCACCGATATGCCAGACCTCATGACGGTCACGAACATTACCCCACTGGGCAGATTTGAAGACGGGACCATTGACGGGATCTCTGGAGAGACCGAGTCCGGTTCATTCTATTTTCTTGGATATGATTTTGTCACAGCGATCGAGCCAGACACAGGTCCCATACTAGAGGTCGAGGTAGAATTCAGCAATACGCTAACAAACCCATCTGTTGTCTTTATGATCACCTCGATATCTGCGGGTGATGTCAATGCCAATCCATTGACAATAGTTGCGGATAACTTTGGTCAATTTAGTGGCGAAATGGTCGGGGTCGATCTGGGTGATGGCCTACCAGTGAGCTTTGCCTTGCATCCAAATTATCCCAATCCCTTCAATCCATCCACGATCATATCCTACGACCTTGCCTTCCAGTCCGATGTATCACTCAATATCTATGACATGAGAGGTAGGATGATCAGGAATCTCGTAGGACAGACCCAAGAGGCAGGACATTATTTGATCGAGTGGCATGGGAATGACAATTCCGGAAATAATGTGGGTGCAGGTGTCTATATATACAAGTTGAGTGCAGGTAGTAGGATCTTTAGTCAAAAAATGATCTTGATGAAATGATCCATGGATAAATAAATTATAGACGTTTAGTAATTAACAACTTTTTGATCTATGCCGCGGTGGTGGAATTGGTAGACACGCCAGATTTAGGATCTGGTGCCCTTTGGGTGTGAAGGTTCGAGCCCTTTCCGCGGTACACGTATAACTGTAATGAAACAGCCGGTTATTTAGTTCAATAAACGGCTAAAATTAGCCATTTCTGCTTGCATATCCCTT
>Ga0208639_1000155_pt1 | contig 52691 bp, 48 predicted proteins | sample ETNtaG_33_FD_185772 | JGI IMG/M metagenome (GOLD analysis project Ga0208639, IMG submission 185772) | Marine microbial and viral communities from oxygen minimum zone, Eastern Pacific Ocean - ETNP201310SV76 (SPAdes) (version 2) | ecosystem: Environmental > Aquatic > Marine > Oceanic ...
TATTATAAGTCTGCTATTTCTGGAAGTTCAAATATAATGAATTTTAAATTTAACTAATATGAGTCATTACGATACAAATTTAGATAAAAATAGAGCTAATTATGTTCCTTTAACTCCTTTATCTTTCTTAGAAAGAGTAAAAGATATTTACCCAAATTATGAAGCAATAGTTTACGAAGATCGAAAGTATACTTGGGCTGAAGTTTATAAAAGAACTACTAAATTTGCCAGTGCATTAGAAAAGATTGGTATTAAAAAAGGTGATACAGTTTCATTTTTAGCTTTCAATACCCCAGAAATTTTTGAAGCCCATTATTCAGTTCCTATGATGGGTGCTGTATTGAATACAATTAATATTAGATTAGATGCAAATACTATCTCTTATATTTTAAAACATAGTGATGCGAAAGTATTAGTTGTAGATAGACAGCTTCATGTAGAAGTAAAAAAGGCATTAAGTAAATTAGAAAAAAAAATTACTATAATTGATATTCACGATAAGTTTGCAGATCAGTCAAAATTAGAAAAAATTGGTGATTTAGAATATGAAAGTTTTCTTAATACAGGTGATAGTGATTTTATTTGGAAAATGCCAGAAGATGAGTGGCAAGCTATATCGCTGAGCTATACCTCGGGAACGACCGGAAATCCTAAAGGAGTTGTTTATCATCATAGAGGATCTTATCTAATGTCAACTGGAAGTGCAGTTGCATGGAATATGCCTAACAGATTAAATTTTTTAACTATCGTCCCAATGTTTCACTGTAATGGTTGGTGTTATCCTTGGACAGTTCCTATGTTAAATGGAAGAACTATTTGTTTGAGAAATATAGATGTAAAAAAGATTTTTGATTTAATAGATAAATACGATGTTACTCATTTTGGTGGTGCACCAATTGTATTGAATATGATAACCGGTGCTCCTGAAAGTGACCGAAAAAAATTGAAAAATAAAGTTCATGTACTTACTGCCGGAGCTCCACCACCAAGTATAATTTTTAAAAAAATGAAAGAACTTGGTTTTGAAGTAATGCATGTTTATGGTCTAACAGAAACCTATGGTCATGTCACACAATGTGCTTGGAATGATGATTGGAATGAGTTTGATGAAGATAAACAAAATGAAATTAAAGCAAGACAAGGTGTTAGATACCCTAATCTTGAGAGTGCTACCATCATGGACCCTGAAACTATGAAAGAAGTACCAAAAGATGGAAAAACAATTGGGGAGATCATGCTTAGAGGAAATGTAGTTATGAAAGGGTACTTTAAAGATAAAGAAGCAACGGACAAAGCTATGGCAGGTGGCTGGTTTCATTCTGGCGATTTAGCAGTGATGCATCCAGATGGGTATGTTAAAATTCAGGACAGATCTAAAGATATTATAATTTCTGGTGGAGAAAATATATCTTCAATAGAAATAGAAAACACATTAGCCAAACATCCATCAGTATCTATTGCTGCTGTAGTGGCTAAACCTGATGAAAAATGGGGAGAAGTACCATGTGCATTTATTGAAGCAGTAAAAGATAAACCTGTTACAGAGAAAGAATTAATTGATTTTTGCAAAGAGACTTTAGCAAAGTTTAAAGTTCCAAAAAAAATAGAATTTTGTGAACTACCCAAAACATCAACTGGGAAAATACAAAAATTTGAATTAAGGAAGAAGGTTAAGGAGCTAAACTGAATTTAGACGTTAACGATAAAAGTGTGTTCATCTCAACTGGCGGCAGGGAATTTGATAAAGAAAAATCAACAATATTGTTGATGCATGGGAGTGGTCTAACCCATATTGTTTGGTCTTTTCATGAACAATTTTATTCCACTCAGGGATTTAATGTTTTATCTGTAGATCTTCCTGGCCATGGAAATTCTGAAGGTCCATCTCTAAAATCTATAGAGGAAATTTCTAACTGGATAAAATCCCTAATGGAAAAACTTAATATTAAAAAAATTATAATTATTGGACATTCTCAAGGAAGTCTTGTGGGAATTGATTTTGCAGCAAGATACCCAGAATCAATTTTAAGCTTAGTACTTGTAGCAGGCACTTATAAAATGCCAGTAAATCAAGATCTGATTGATTATGCTGAGGCAGGTGATGAAAAAGCAGTTTTGCTTATGATGAAGTGGGGCTACGAAGGATCAAAAGCATTTATAGGTGGCAATCCTGTAAAAAAAATTATTAATTCCTCACGTGATATTAGAGAAATTTTAGCTGTAGACTTAAATGCTTGCAACAATTACAAAGGCGGCAAAGAATCTTTAGAAAAAATTAACTGTCCAACATTATGTATATTTGGCGATTTAGATAAAATGGTTCCGTTGGAAGTTGGAAATAAAATGGCATCAATGATAAAAAATTCAAAAAAAAAAGTAATTTCTAATTGTGGACATATGATAATTTTTGAAAAAGCACTAGAAATGAGAAAAATTGTAAAAGAATTTTTGTCGAAATAATAGAAATGAAAAATTATTCAATAGCTAAATCAAGAAGATTGAGAAGCACTCCTTATACTTCCAGAATAGAGAAGCAAGGTGTAACAGCCTATACAGTCTATAATCATATGCTTTTACCGACTGCATTTGGATCTATAGAAGATTCTTGTAATCATTTAAAAAAAGATGTTCAAGTTTGGGATGTAGCAGCAGAGCGACAAGTTGAAATTTCAGGAAAAGATTCTGCTAAGTTTGTTCAACTCATGACTTGTAGAGATTTATCAAAATCAAAAATAGGAAGATGTTATTATTGTCCTATAATTGATGGCAATGGTAATTTAGTAAATGATCCAGTTATTTTAAAATTGGCGGATGATAGATGGTGGATATCTATAGCTGATTCAGATGTAATTTTTTTTGCAAAAGGTCTCGCCACTGGTCACAATTATGATGTTAAAATTTTTGAACCAAATGTTAATATTTTAGCAATACAAGGTCCTAAATCATTTGATTTAATGGAAAAAGTTTTTGGAAAAGAAATTAAAAAATTAAAATTTTTTGGTTTTGATTATTTTAACTTTAACGGTGTTAAACATTTAATAGCAAGATCAGGTTGGTCAAAACAAGGTGGTTTCGAAGTATATGTTGAAAATATTAAATCTGGTTTAGAATTATATGATTATCTTTTTGAGACAGGTAAAGAATTTAATATAAAACCTGGCTGTCCAAATTTAATCGAAAGAATTGAAAGTGGACTTCTTTCATATGGAAATGATTTTGATAATAATGATAACCCTTTTGAATGCGGTTTTGAAAAATATGTAAATCTTGATTCTGAGATTGTTTTTTTAGGAAAAGAAAGATTAAAAAAAATAAAGCAAGAAGGTGTTAAAAGAAAATTGATGGGAGTTAAGATAGATATAGACAAAATAAGTTTAACAAAATCATTAAATATTAAAGATGATAAAGGAAATTTAATTGGAGAACTCAGATCCGCTTGTTATTCACCACATTTTAAAAGGGTAATAGGTATTGCAATGATAAATGAGCCTTATTGTAAAGCATCTGCAACTGGAAAATTGGAAATTGATGAAAATTCTTTAACGGTAAACGTTTGCGATTTACCTTTCATCTAGTATAAAACTTACATCATGAATATTGCAATAGTTGGAGCAACAGGAAATGTTGGTAGAAAAACTTTAGAAGTTCTTGAAAAAAAAGAACTATCTATTGATAATTTATTTTTGGTTGCTTCATCCAGAAGCACTGGAAAAAAAATTAATTTTAAAGGAAAAGAGCATGAAGTTCTTGATTTAGAAAATTTTGATTTTTCTAAAGTAAAAATTGCTTTTTTTGCAGCAGGAGGAGAAATTTCAAAAAAATTTGCACAGAAAGCTGCAAAAAATTGTTTGGTTATTGATAATTCAAGTTACTATAGAATGGATCCCGAAGTTCCTTTAATAGTTCCTCAAGTTAATTCTGATGATTTAAAAAATATAAATAAAAATATTATTGCAAATCCAAATTGCTCAACTATACAATTAGTAATTGCTTTGAAACCATTGCATGATTTGTTTGCAATAAAAAGAATAGTTGTCTCTACTTATCAATCAGTTTCGGGAGGTGGCAAAGCACCTATGGATGAATTAATTGAGCAAACAAAATTAGTTTTAGATAATAAAAAAGTTAAATCAAAAAATTTTACAAAGCAAATAGCTTTTAACGTTATTCCACACATCGATGTATTTTCAGATGATGGTTATACAAAAGAAGAACTTAAAATGACTAATGAAACTAAAAAAATTTTAGATGATAAAATAAATTTAACAGCAACATGTGTAAGATTACCTGTATTAGTTTCACATTCAGAATCAGTTAATATTGAATTTGAAAAATCTTATTCACTTGAAAAAGTAAGAGAGGCTTTAGATAATTTTGAGGGTTGTAAGGTAATTGATGAGAGAGCTGATGGAGGTTATTCAACTCCTTTGGAAGCTGAAGGAAAAGTTGAAACTTTTATTTCAAGAATTAGAGAAGACAAAACAATTAAAAATGGATTAAATTTATGGATTGTTTCTGATAATCTTTTAAGAGGTGCAGCCTTGAATGCGGTAGAAATAGCTGAAGCATTGATTAAGAATAATTTTTATGGAAAATAAGGAACCATTATCACCCCATATTCAAATTTATAGATGGCATATTTCATCTTTAGTATCTATCTCTCATAGAATAACTGGTATTATTAATATAATAGCAATTACACTAATTTGTTTATGGGTTTCATTGCTTTTTCTAGGTGAAAATAATTATGAAATAATAAATTTATTTTTAAGTTCACAAATAGGAAAATTTATTATTTTGGCGCTTACTTGGTCTTTTTCTTTTCAGGCTTTGAGTGAAATAAGACATTTAATTATGGATCTTGGTTATGGATTTGAACTTAAAACTACTAAAATAATAAGCTTATTAGTAATATTTGGATCGGTAATTTTAACTATTATTTTATATTTAGTTGGAAAAAATTTTATTTAAAATGATTAATGCTACTAAAAAATGGATTTTTTTAAAAATTAGTGGAGCAATATTAGTTCCGTTAATGTTATGGTTTATTTTTAATTTGATTACAATTTATGATCAAGAATATGTAAGTGTTTTAAATTTTTTTACAAACTCATTATCTAAATTTTTATTCAGTATATTTATTATTAATGCATACTTTTTTTCAGCTTTAAGTATTAGTGAGGTTTTTGAAGATTATATAGAAAATGATAAAATAAAAAATGTCGCAAACAAGCTTTTATATAGCGCAGCTGTGGTAATTCCACTAATTACAATTATATTAATATCTAGCTTATGAGTTCTTACGAAATAATAGATCACGAATATGATGTTTTGGTCTTAGGTGCGGGTGGTTCTGGATTGAGAGCTGCAGTTGGCTTAAGTGAAGCTGGATTAAAAACTGCATGTATCTCAAAAGTATTTCCTACTAGAAGCCACACTTCAGCTGCTCAAGGAGGAATTTCAGCTGCACTTGGTAATATGGGTGAAGATGATTGGCGTTGGCACATGTATGATACTGTTAAAGGTGCTGATTGGTTAGGCGATCAAGATAGTATTGAGTATCTTTGTAAGGAGGCACCAAAAGCAGTTATAGAATTAGAAAAATATGGAGTTCCATTTAGCAGAACAGATGATGGTAAAATATATCAAAGACCTTTTGGTGGTATGACAAAAAATTATGGTAATGGAACAGTTCAAAGAACTTGTGCAGCTGCAGATAGAACTGGACACGCAATACTTCATACACTTTATGGTCAGGCTTTAAAACATAATACAGAGTTTTTCATTGAATATTTTGCACTAGATTTATTAATGAAAAATGGTGAATGCAAAGGATTAGTAGCGTGGAACTTAAATGATGGAACCATCCATAGATTTAGATCTCATATTACAATAATTGCAACTGGTGGGTATGGTAAAATCTATTATTCAGCTACTTCAGCTCATACATGTACTGGTGATGGAAATGGAATGATATTACGAGCTGGTCTACCTTTGCAAGATATGGAATTTGTTCAATTTCACCCAACGGGAATTTATGGTCATGGTACTTTAATTTCAGAAGGTGTTAGAGGAGAAGGAGGATATTTAGTTAATTCACAAGGTGAAAAATTTATGGAACGTTACGCTCCTAAAGCTAAAGATTTGGCATCTAGAGATGTAGTTAGCAGATCAATAGCAGTAGAAATTAATGAAGGTAGAGGAGTTGGAAAAGAAAAAGATCATGTACATTTACACTTAAGCCATTTAGATCCTAAGGTAATTGAGAAAAGACTTCCTGGAATTTCAGAATCATCAAGACTATTTGCTAATGTTGATGTAACAAAAGAACCAATACCTGTTGTCCCAACAGTACATTATAATATGGGTGGTATACCAACAAATTATAAAGCTGAAGTTTTGACTTTAAATGGATCAGAAAAAACTGTTCCTGGATTAATGGCTATAGGTGAGGCAGCTTGTGTTTCAGTGCATGGAGCAAATAGATTAGGATCAAATTCTTTAATTGATTTGGTAGTATTTGGTAGAGCTGCAGCAAAACGAGCTTCAGAATTAGTTAAACCTAATACGCCTCATGAAAATATTGGAGAATCAGAAACTGAGAAATGTTTAGAAAGATTTGACAAACTCAGAAATGCTAATGGAAAAAACACCACTGCAGAACTTAGAGTTAATATGCAAAAAACTATGCAATCAAAATGTGCAGTATTTAGATCTGAAAAAACTCTTAAAGAAGGCGTTGATGAAATCAGAAAAACTTACGATGGAATGGAATCTTTGTCTGTAAAAGATAAATCTTTAATTTTTAATACTGATTTAGTTGAAACTTTAGAATTTGATAATTTGATAAGACAAGCAGTAACAACAATTGACTCGGCGTATCATAGAAAAGAAAGTAGAGGAGCACACGCAAGAGAAGATTATCCAAAAAGAGATGATGAAAAATTTATGCAACATACTCTTATTTGGTGTAATGGGAAAGAAACAAAAATTGATTATAGACCAGTTCATAAAAACACATTAACTAATGAGGTTCAATATTTTCCACCTCAAGAAAGAGTTTATTAATGGTTCAGATAAATTTACCCAAAAATTCTCAAGTTAGAAAAGGTAGATATTTTAAAGATAAAACTGGATCTAAGAATTTAAGAAAAGTAAATGTTTATAGATGGGACCCTTCATCTGGAGAGAATCCTAGAATTGATACATATGAAGTAGATATGGATAATTGTCCTTCTAAAGTATTAGATATTTTAAATAAAATAAAAAATGAGATAGATTCCACAATAGCTTATAGAAGATCTTGTGCACATGGAGTTTGTGGTTCTTGTGCAATGAATATGGATGGTAAAAATGGTTTAGCTTGTACTACACCTCATAAAGAAATTGATGGTGATATTGATATTTATCCATTACCTCATTTAAAAGTTAAAAAAGATTTAATAGGTGATTTAGATGGTTTATACAAACAATATCAATCAATTGAACCTTGGTTAAAATCAAATTCAAAATCTGAGACAAAAGAAATTATTCAATCAAAAGAGAATAGAGAAAAATTAGACGGAGCTTATGAATGTATAATGTGTGCGTGCTGTTCAACATCTTGTCCGAGTTATTGGTGGAATGGAGATAAATATTTAGGACCTGCTGTTTTGTTACAAGCTTATAGATGGATTGTTGATAGTAGAGATGAAGAAAGACAGGCAAGATTAAAAAAGGTTGCTGATGAATTAAAATTATATCGTTGTCATACAATTTTGAACTGTACTAGTGCTTGTCCAAAAGGTTTAAACCCAGCAAAAGCAATTGCTGAAATAAAAAAAATGTTAGCAACCACTAACATTTAAACAATAGACTAATAAGAGTTTTTACTCTAAAAGATCGTATTCATGAAATTAATTGAACATTTTGTAGGTGGAAAAATAATTCCTGGTACTTCTGATAAAAAAGGTAAAGTTTTTAATCCAGCCACTGGTGATCAAGAAAAAGAAGTAAGATTAGCATCTAAAGCTGATTTGGAACAAGTTGTATTAGTTGCGCAAAAAGCCTTTGAAGAGTGGTCATTAAAACCATCACTTCAAAGAGCTAGGGTTATGTTTAAATTTAAAGAGTTAATTGAAAAAAATTCAGATGAACTTACACAATTAATAGTTTCAGAACATGGAAAGGTCTATGAAGATGCAAAAGGATCTTTAACGAGAGGTTTAGAAGTTGTTGAGTTTGCTTGCGGCATTCCTCATTTACTTAAAGGTGAATTTTCAGAAAATGTTGGAACTAATGTTGATAGTTGGTCAATGCGGCAACCATTAGGAGTAGTCGCTGGCATTACACCGTTTAATTTTCCAGCAATGGTACCAATGTGGATGTTCCCAATAGCTATTGCTTGTGGAAATACTTTTATATTAAAACCTTCAGAAAAAGATCCATCATGTGCTATTAGATTAGCTGAATTATTAAAAGAAGCTGGATTACCTGATGGAGTTTTTAATGTTGTTAATGGAGATAAGGAAGTAGTAGATGCAATCTTAACAAACAAAGATATTAAAGCAGTAAGTTTTGTTGGTTCGACTCCAATAGCAAAATATATCTACGAAAATTCTGCTAAAAATGAAAAAAGGGTTCAAGCACTTGGAGGTGCAAAAAATCATTTAGTTGTTATGCCAGACTGTGATTTGGATGGGGCAGTAAATGGCTTGATGGGCGCTGCTTATGGTTCTGCGGGTGAAAGATGTATGGCTCAATCTGTTGCTGTTGCTGTTGGAGATATAGGTGATGAGCTAGTTTCAAAATTATCAAAAAAAGCAGAAGCTTTAAAAGTTGGTCCTGGTATGGATAAAAATTCAGAAATGGGACCTTTAGTGACTAAAGAACACTTAGAAAAGGTAAAAGGATATGTTGATTTAGGTGTAAAAGAAGGTGCTAAGCTAATTGTTGATGGTAGAAATTTAAAATTACAAGGATATGAAAATGGTTTCTATATTGGTGGTTGTTTATTTGATCATGTTAAAAAAGAAATGAGAATTTATAAAGAAGAAATATTTGGACCAGTTTTATCTGTTGTAAGAGCAAAAACTTTTGAAGAAGCAGTAAAATTAATCAATGATCACGAATATGGGAATGGAGTGAGTATTTATACTAGAGATGGTGATGCAGGAAGAACATTTGCAAGTAAGATTCAAGTTGGCATGGTAGGTATTAATGTACCGATCCCAGTGCCGATGGCCTTCCACAGTTTTGGTGGTTGGAAGAGATCATTATTTGGAGATAGTGCAATGCATGGTATGGAAGGAATAAAATTTTATACAAAACTAAAAACAATAACTTCAAGATGGCCGTCAGGAATTCGATCAAATGTTGAATTTGTGATGCCAACAATGAAATAAAGAAAAAAAATGAGTAAAATATCTTTAGTAGGTGCTGGTCAAATTGGTGGAACTCTTGCACACTTGATAGGAATAAAAGAGTTAGTAGATGAAGTTGTTTTATTTGATGTTGCAAGTGGTATCGCAAAAGGGAAAGCTTTAGATATTGCGCAATCATCTTCTGTGGATGGTTTTAATGTTAAATTTTCAGGAACAGATAATTATGAAGATATAAAAAATTCAGATGTAATAATTATAACCGCAGGAGTACCAAGAAAACCCGGTATGAGTAGAGACGACTTGCTTGGTATTAATTTGAAAATAATTAAACAAGTTGCTGAAGGAATAAAAAAAAATGCACCAAATGCATTTGTTATATGTATTACCAATCCTTTAGATGTAATGGTTATGGCTTTTCAAAAGTTTTCAGGTTTGCCATCAAATAAAGTAGTTGGAATGGCTGGAATTTTGGATAGCTCAAGATTTAAATTATTTTTGTCAAAAGAATTTAATGTTCCAGTTAAAGAAATAGAAGCAATGGTAATGGGAGGACATGGAGATACAATGGTTCCTTTGCCAAGATTTACCAAAGTTTCTGGTAAACCATTATTAGATTTAGTTAAAGAAGGAAAAATTTCAGAAGAAAAACTTGAGAGCATCAATCAAAGAACTAGAGATGGTGGAGCTGAAATAGTTAAATTTTTAGAAAAAGGTTCAGCTTTTTATGCACCTGCTGCTTCAGGAGTTGAAATGGCAAAAGCTTATTTAAATGATGAAAAAAAAATGGTTCCTTGTGCAGCTTTTTTAAATGGAGAGTATGGTATCAAGAATATTTATGCAGGAGTTCCAATTATCATTGGTAAAGATGGGGTAGAAAAAATTGAAGTTGTAGATTTGGATAAAAAGGAAAAATCTGAATTTATGCATTCTATTGATGCAGTTAAAAAGCTTTGGGAGGCAGCCTCTAAGATTGATCCTGATTTAGCTAAATAATAATGAATATTCACGAGCATCAAGCTAAACAAATACTTAAAAAATATGGAGCCGTTGTGCCAGAAGGTGTTTTTGCACTTTCTGTAGAAGAGCTTTTGGAAAAAGTAAAATCATTAAAAACTAATAAATTTGTTTTAAAAGCACAAATTCATGCAGGTGGAAGAGGAAAAGCAGGTGGAGTTAAAATTTTGGATACTTTTGAAGAATTAGAAAAATCTGCAAAAGAATTATTTGGTAAGAAATTGATAACTCATCAAACAGGTCCTGAAGGAAGAGAGGTCAAGAGACTTTATGTAGAAGAGTCTTCAAATATAGATAAAGAATTTTATCTATCTTGCTTAGTTGACAGAGCTAGCTCTAAAATTGCTTTTATTTCTAGTGATCAAGGAGGTATGGATATCGAAGAAGTAGCATTAAAATCACCTGAAAAAATTATAACTACCAAAATTGATTTAAAAAATGAAATTTCAGACGATGAATGTAAGAAAATTATTGAAATTTTTAAATTAGATGGAAATTCTAAAGATGAAGCAGTTTTTTTAATTAAATCAATTTATAAAATGTTTGTGAGTACAGATGCAAATATGGTTGAGATTAATCCATTAATTTTAACAAAAGAAAAAAAAGTTGTTTGTTTAGATGCTAAAGTTAATTTTGATGATAACGCGCTATTTAGACACCGTGAAATAGTAGAGCTAAGAGATTTAAATGAGGAAGATCCAGCAGAAATTGAAGCAAGCAAACATGATCTAGCTTATATAAAATTAGAAGGAAGCATTGGTTGTATGGTTAATGGAGCAGGTTTAGCTATGGCTACCATGGATATAATTAAATTATATGGTTCAGAACCTGCAAACTTTTTAGATGTTGGTGGAGGAGCTTCAAAAGAAAAAGTTTCTGCTGCGTTTAAAATAATTCTATCAGATAAAAATGTAAAAGGAATTTTAATTAACATTTTTGGTGGTATCATGAGATGTGATGTTTTAGCTCAAGGTGTAGTAGATGCTGCAAAAGAAATTAATATTAATGTTCCATTAGTTGTAAGATTGGCTGGCACTAATTTTAAAGAAGGAAAAGAGATACTCGACAACTCAGGTTTAAAATTGATTTCAGCTGAAAATTTAGATGATGCTGCAAAAAAAATAGTTGAGGCTATAAAATAAATGTCTATTTTAGTTAACAAAAATACCAAGGTTATTTGTCAAGGTTTTACTGGAGCACATGGAACTTTTCATTCAGAACAGGCAATAAAATATGGAACAAATTTAGTTGGTGGAGTTACTCCAAAAAAAGGAGGCCAAAAACATTTAGGTCTTCCAGTTTTTAATACAGTAAAAGAAGCAAAAAATTCTGAAGGTGCTAATGCAACAATGGTTTATGTTCCTGCAAAATTTGCTGCTGCAGCAATTATTGAAGCAATTGATGCTTCAATAGAATTAATTGTTTGCATAACTGAAGGAATACCTATTCAAGATATGCTTAAAGTTAAACAAAAATTATCTAATTCAAAAAGCAGATTAATAGGTCCAAATTGTCCAGGAATTATAACACCAGATGAATGTAAAATTGGTATCATGCCTGGAAGTATTCACAAAAGAGGATCTGTAGGAATAGTTTCTCGTTCTGGTACTTTGACATATGAGGCAGTTGCTCAAACAACTGAAAATGACTTGGGACAATCTACATGTATAGGTATTGGAGGAGATCCAATTAATGGTACTAATTTTATTGATTGCCTAGATTTATTTTTAAATGATGAAGAGACACAATCAATTTTAATGATTGGAGAAATTGGTGGCACAGCTGAAGAGGAAGCTGCAGATTATATTAAAAATCATAAAATTAAAAAACCTATAGTTGGATTTATTGCTGGAATAACAGCTCCACCAGGTCGAAGAATGGGACACGCCGGAGCAATAATTTCAGGAGGAAAAGGTGGGGCTCAAGATAAGATAAAAAAAATGGAAGATTGTGGAATAACTGTGGCTAACTCACCATCAAAAATTGGAAAAACATTGTTTGATAAATTGTCTAATTGAAAAATTTTTCTCTAGGTTTATAGTAATCAAAAATAATGTCTTCTTCAAAAAATCTTGAATTCGAAAAAACAGCGTTTTTAAGCAAATCAAATAGTGCCTTCATAGAAGAAATGTATATGAAGTTTGTAAATAATGATCCATCTTTACCTAATAGTTGGAGAAAGTATTTTGATGAAATTGGCGAAGAATTAAATGTTATTGTTGATGAAATAAATGGTCCATCATGGAGCCCTTCTAAAAAATTTTCAGTAAACAAAGTTCAAAAACAAATTAATGATAATAAAGAACTAAGTGAATTAGAGATAGTTAAGTCAAATGCAAATTCAATTAAAGCTGTTTCAATGATTAGGTCTTATAGGCAGCGAGGACACTTAATTGCTAAATTAGACCCTCTTGAATTACTTAAAACAGATTATTTAGAAGAGCTTCATCCTGAGTCGTATGGATTTAAAAAAGAAGATTATAACAAAAAAATTTTTCTAGACGGTGTAACAAATAAACAACATTCAAACATTAAAGAAATACTTAAATTTTTAAGAGAAAAGTATTGTGGTTCAATAGGGTATGAATATATGCATATCTCCAATCCCTTCGAAAGAAAATGGTTTAGAGATAGAGTTGAAAAGAAAGATGATTTTAAATTTACTCAAAATGGTAAAGAAGCAATTCTTAATAAATTAATACAAGCAGAGGGATTTGAAAAGTATCTACATACTAAATATGTTGGGACTAAAAGATTTGGTCTTGATGGTGGCGAAAGTTTAATTCCAGCCCTTGAACAAATTATTAAAATAGGTGGTCAATCACAAGTAAAAGAAGTTAAAATTGGTATGTCACATCGAGGTAGATTAAATGTATTAGCTAATGTTTTACAAAAATCATATAAGAGAATATTTAATGAATTTGCTGGTGAAATAAATCCTACATCAAAAGATGGCGCTGGGGATGTTAAGTATCATTTAGGTGCTTCGTCAAATAGGGAATTTGATGGAAATTCGGTACATGTCAGTTTGACTGACAACCCGTCTCATTTGGAGGCAGTAAATCCTGTTGTTCTTGGCCAAACAAGAGCAAAACAATATTTTCATCAAGATAAAGAAAGAAAAAAAGTAATACCAATATTAATTCATGGAGACGCAGCTTTTGCAGGACAAGGAGTTGTTGCTGAATGTTTTGCTATGTCAGGTCTTCCTGGACATAACACCGGTGGAACTATTCATATTATAATTAATAATCAAATAGGTTTTACTACAAGCCCAAGATTTGCTAGATCATCTCCTTATCCTTCAGATGTAGCAAAAATGGTTGAAGCACCTATTATTCATGTAAATGGTGATGATCCTGAGGCAGTTGTTTATGCAGCAAGAATAGCAACAGATTTTAGATTAAAGTTTAATAGAGATGTAGTTATAGATTTAATTTGTTATAGAAGATTTGGTCACAATGAAGGAGATGAACCTTCCTTTACTCAGCCTCTTATGTATAAAAAAATACACTCACATCCTTCACCAGTAAGAGTTTATGGTGAAAAATTAATTAACGAAAAGATAATTTCAAATGAATATTTAAGTGGCTCGATTAAGAAATTTAAAGAATTACTTAATGATCAGTATAAAAATGCAAAAGATTATAAACCAAAAATGGAGTGGTTTGAGGGTACTTGGTCTAGATATAAACCTGAAAGAGGTAAGGATAAAAGAGGTATTACTGGCTCAGATACCAAAAAATTGATTGAAATTTCAAATAAAATAAACGTGATTCCTCAAGAAATTAATATTCATAAAACCATTTTAAAAATTTTTAACAATAGAAAACTGGCAATTTCAAAAGGACAAGGAATAGATTGGTCTACGGCAGAGTCTTTAGCTTTTGGATCTTTGTTAGAAGAAGGTTATCCTGTAAGACTAGTAGGTCAGGATTCTGGAAGAGGTACATTCAGTCAAAGACATTCCGTTTTGAGAAATCAATTAGATAATTCTAGATACATTCCATTAAATAATATCTCAAAAAAACAAAAAAAAATTGAGATAATTGATAGCTTTTTATCAGAGTTGGCTGTTTTAGGATTTGAATATGGATATAGTTTAGTTGAACCCAATACCCTTACTATCTGGGAGGCTCAATTTGGAGACTTTGCCAATGGTGCACAAGTAGTTATTGATCAATTTATAGCTTCAGGTGAGAGAAAATGGTCAAGAGCATCAGGTCTAGTTATGTTACTACCACATGGATATGAAGGTCAAGGGCCAGAACATTCATCTGCTAGATTAGAGAGATTTTTACAATTATGTTCAAATGATAATATGCAAGTAATGAATTGTACAACACCAGCAAATTATTTTCATGCTTTAAGAAGACAAATGCATAGAGATTTTAGAAAACCTTTGATTATAATGACACCTAAATCTTTATTAAGACATAAACATTGTATTTCTAATTTAGAGGATTTTAGTAAAAAAAATTCATTTCATAGAGTTATGTGGGATCATGCTATAGATCCAAAAATTAAAGGATTTGTTAAACTAGAAAAACCAAAAAAAATTAAAAAAGTGATTCTTTGTTCTGGTAAAGTTTATTTTGATTTACTTGAGGCTAGGGAAAAATTAAAAAGAAATGATATTATATTTTATAGAATTGAACAGCTTTATCCTTTTCCAGTTAAAGCACTCGCTAAAGAGCTAAAACCTTATGCAAAAAATGCAAAATTTTATTGGTGTCAAGAAGAACCAAAAAATATGGGTGCTTGGTTCTCAGTTAGAGATTATATACAATGGACATTAGATAATATAAAAGTTAATAATAATAAAGTTTCTTACATTGGAAGAAGTCCTGATGCATCTCCTGCAACAGGGTATGCAAAAAGGCACATTTCTCAACAGCAAGAAATTATAAAGGAAGTTTTTGAATAATTAAAAATGAGTGAAAAAATTTTAGTTCCAACACTTGGAGAAAGCATAACAGAAGCTACGGTTTCTAAATGGTTAAAAAATGAAGGAGATACAGTTGAAGCTGATGAGCCTATTGTTGAATTAGAAACTGATAAAGTAAATCTAGAAGTCCCATCACCAGTTTCAGGAGTGTTAAAAAAGATAAATTCAAAAGATGGTTCTGTAGTTGAAGTTGGAGCTATTTTAGGATCTGTATCTGAGAAAGATGTTGGTTCAAAGAAACCTGAGAAGATAAAAAAAATTGAACCATCAGTTAATGAAAATAATGTATTAAAATTAGATCAACAAAAAGAAAAGAAAGAGCCTGAAATTTTTGATAAAAAATTAGAGGAAGAGAAACAAGAAGAAAAACCACTTGTTCTTACCAAAGAAGTTGAGGAAGACGACTTAACGATTAAACCAAAAGTGGATCAAACATTACCACCATCTGTAAGAAAAATTGTTAGAGAAAATAAAATTGATATTAAATCAGTAAAAGGATCTGGAAAAGATGGAAGAGTTTTAAAAGGTGATTTATTAAATTTAATGGGTGCAAATCCACCACCCTCAAAAAGAAAAATTAAATACGGTCAAGAAGAGAAAATTAAAATGAGCAGGTTAAGACAAACTATTGCTAAGAGATTAAAACAAGCTCAAGAAAATGCAGCTTTACTTACTACTTTTAATGAAGTTGACATGACAAATGTTATGGAGATGAGAAAAGAAAATCAAAATGATTTTCAAAATAGATACGGAGTAAAATTAGGATTTATGTCATTTTTTGTTAAAGCTTGTGTAGTAGCTTTAAAAAACTTCCCTACTGTAAATGCTGAAATTGAAGGTAATGAGATTATTTATAAGAATTATTACAATATAAGTTTTGCTGTTGGTACAGATAAAGGATTAGTAGTTCCTGTTTTAAAAAATGCAGATGAATTATCTTTTGCAGACATAGAAAAAAATATTAAAGAAATTTCAGAAAAAGCTAAAGATGGTAAACTTACTATTGAAGATTTACAGGGAGGAACATTCACTATAAGTAATGGCGGTGTATATGGCTCAATGCTTTCAACTCCAATATTAAACTTGCCACAATCAGGAGTATTAGGAATGCACAATATTGTTGAAAGACCAATGGCAGTAGATGGTCAAATTAAAATTAGACCCATTATGTATTTAGCTCTTTCTTATGACCATAGAATTATTGATGGTAAAGAGTCTGTTTCGTTTTTAAAGATGATTAAAGAAAATTTAGAAGATCCAAGAAGGTTATTTTTAGATATTTAAATGTCGGATAAATTTCAAGCAGTAGTAATTGGTGGTGGTCCAGGTGGCTATGTTTGTGCAATTAGACTTGCACAATTAGGTCTTAAAACTGCATGTATAGAATCAAGAGGTTCTTTAGGTGGGACCTGTTTAAACGTAGGATGTATACCTTCAAAAAGTTTACTAAACTTATCAGAAGAATTTCACAAGGCTCAACATTTATCCAATAAGGGAATTGAAATTGGAGAAGTGAAATTAAATTTGAGTAAAATGATGAAAAATAAAGATAAGGCAGTTACAATACTTACTAAGGGAGTTGAGTTTTTATTGAAGAAAAATAAAGTAGCTTATTTTAAAGGCGCTGGAAGCTTTAAATCGAAAAATGAAATTTCAATTAAAGATGATCAAAATAAAGAAAGTTTAATACAAGCTGAAAAGGTAATAATTGCTACTGGTTCAGTACCAGTTTCTTTGCCAGGAATTAAATTTGATGAAAAAATAATTGTTTCATCAACAGGCGCTTTAAAATTAGAGCAGGTTCCAAAAAAAATGGTTGTAGTTGGAGGAGGTTATATAGGATTAGAAATGGGATCGGTGTGGTCAAGACTTGGTGCCGATGTTCATGTGGTCGAATTTTTAGATCATATTACTCCAGGTATGGATAAAGAAATATCAAATGAGTTTATGAAAATTTTAAAAAAACAAGGTATTAATTTTCATATGCAACATAAGGTCGAAACAATTAAAAAAAACAATTCAGGAGCCAGTGTTAAAACAATAGATAAAGATGGAAATAAAAAAGATTTTGAATGTGATGTGGTTTTAATATCTGTAGGTAGGGAACCAAATACAAATGGATTAAATCTTAAAAAAATTGGTGTTGAATTAGATGAAAAAAAAAGAATTAAAACTGATAAAAATTTTAAAACAAACCATGATAATATTTATGCTATTGGAGATGTGATAGTAGGGCCCATGCTTGCACATAAAGCAGAGGATGAAGGAATTGCAGTAGCAGAAAATATAGCAGGTCAATCAGGGCATGTTAATTATGATACTATTCCAGGAGTTGTTTATACAACACCAGAAGTTGCATCTATTGGAAAAACAGAAGAACAGCTAAAAGAATTAAATATTAAATATAAAGTTGGTAAATTTTCATTTATGGCAAATTCTAGAGCAAAAGCAATTGATGATGCTGAAGGTTTTGTAAAAATTTTGGCAGATGAAAAAACTGATAAAGTATTAGGAGCACATTTAATAGGCCCACATGCTGGAGAATTAATTGCTGAGATTGGTGTTGCAATGGAATTTGGTGCTAGCTCAGAAGACATCGCTAGAACATGTCATGCGCACCCTACTTTTTCAGAAGCAGTTAAAGAAGCAGCATTATCTGTGGATAAAAGAGCAATACACTCTTAATATATTTTCATATTATTAGAATATGAAGTTTCCGATTCTTTTACCCAATATATTTAATCACCCATTTACTTATGAAAGTGATTTAGAGTTAAAGATTGGAGATTTTGTTGAAGTTCCATTTGGTAAATCAAAAATAACTGGAGTGGTATGGGATGAATTTGAAAATAAAACAGATAAAGATTTTAAAATTAAAAAAATAATAAAAAAATTAAATATTCCTCAACTAAAGAAAAGTACTTTAAATTTTTTAAATTGGTTTGCTGAATATAATATTGTTCCAAAAGGAATGGCTTTAAAACTTATTTTATTAAGTGGTAAGACTGTTGAGAAGTTTGATATTAAATTTTATAAGGACTTTAGCTCTGAAATTAAAGATCATTCTATTAAATTAACTAAAGAACAACAAAAATCTTTAAATCAAATAAATATCTTAAATAAGAAATTTAATGTTCATGTTTTACAAGGGACAACAGGATCAGGAAAAACGATTGTATATTTTGAAGCTTTAAAAAAAATTTTAGAAAAAGAGTATCAGGGTTTAGTAATGTTACCCGAAATTGGTTTAACTAGTCAATTTGAAAAAAAATTTATAGAATTTTTTGGGTTCAAACCTGCGGTCTGGCATTCCGGTATAACAAAAAAAAATAAACAAATTATTTGGAGTGGAATTGTGACTGGAGAAATTAAAGTAGTTATAGGTGCAAGATCTTCTTTATTTTTGCCCTTTAAAAAACTTGGATTAATCATAGTTGATGAAGAACATGATCAATCATACAAACAAGATGAAGGAATAATATATAATGCTAGAGATATGGCAATCTCTAGGGCTTCATTTGAAAATATTCCAATAAATTTAATTACAGCTGTTCCATCAATAGAAACTTACGAAAATATAAAGAAAGGAAAATATAGTATTTCAAAATTAGAACAACGATATCAAAATGCTTCTTTTCCAAATTATGAAATAGTTAATTTAAATAATGTGAAGTTAGGAAAACAGTCTTGGCTCTCAAAAAAGATAATCGAAAAAGTTAATTTTCATTTAGAAAAGAAAGACCAAGTTTTATTCTTTTTAAATAGGAGAGGATTTTCACCCAATGTTTTTTGTAATAAATGTTTTAAAAGTTATTCATGTCCAAACTGCTCAATTAATTTAGTTTATCATAAAAATAAAAATAATTTATTATGCCATTATTGTGGATTTAAAACTTCTTTAAATAGGGAATGTCAAAAAGAAGGAGATTGTAATTTTATATTTAGTGGTCCTGGTGTGGAAAGAATTTCTGAAGAGGTCAAAAAAAATTTTCCTTCAAAAAAAATTGAAATTTTTTCAAGTGACACAATGAATAAAAAAAATTCAAAGGATAAATTAGAAAAAATAATCAATAATGAAATTGAAATTTTAGTAGGAACACAATTGATTTCAAAAGGTTTTCATTTTCCAAGTTTAAATTGTATTGTTGTGGTTGATATTGATTTATCATCTCAAGGTCATGATTTAAGAGGAGCAGAAAAGAATTTACAACTATATCATCAATTATCTGGAAGAGCAGGTCGCACAGGTAAACCATCTACAGTTTATTTTCAAACTTATAATACAAATACAAAAATGATTTCAGATATTACCAATAGTAATCCTGATATTTTTTTAGACAAAGAGATAGAAATTAGAAAACAGAACAATCTTCCTCCTTTTCAAAGATTTATTTCTTTAATTTTAACTGGTGATAATGAAAATAAATTAGAAAAAGAAGCATTTAAATTTAAAATTTTTATTGAAAATAAGGTAAATGGAAAAATTTTAGGTCCAGTAAGCGCTCCTATATTTAGATTAAAAAAAAAATATAGAATTAGACTATTAATTAGAGGTCCAAAAACATTAAAATTACAAAATTCTTTGGCAATAATAATTGCAAATTACAAACTTTCATCAGGAATAAAACTTTCAGTTGATGTTGATCCAATAAGCTTCAATTAGACCATAAAAAAAGTCATTTTTAATCAATGTGTTACTTGAAGAGTATTTGGTCATATGTTAATTAGAGCGTGATTTTATAATTAATCACCAACATTTTAGAGGTAAACAATTGAGTAAAAATAAGGGATTTTCTAGCACTTCAGCTAATAGATATTCTTTAGCCTTATATGAACTTGCAAGCGAAGCAAGTTTACTTGCTCAAATAGAAAAAAATTCTTCTGCATTTTTAACTTTAATTTCTAACAATGAAGAATTTGATAATTTAATCAAAGATCCTACAGCAAGTCAGGATGTTTTAATTAATATTATCAATAAAGTATCTGAAAATTCCAAATTAGAAGTTTTATTTAAAAACTTTGTAAGTTTTTTAATAACAAAGAGAAGATTTTTTTATGTTGAGCAAATTCTCAGAAGTTTTATAGAAATTTGTTCAGAAAAAAGAGGAGAGCTAAAAGCAGAAATCAAATCTGCTAAACAATTAACTCAAGATGAGATAAATAAAATTACCGAGGAATTATCAAATAATTTTAATTCAAAAATAAAATTAAAATACGAACATGATCAAAGTTTAATTGGAGGTTTAGTTGTACAAGTAGGAAGTACAATGATTGACACTTCTATTAAAAATAAATTACAACAAATTGAAAATAGAATGGTAGAGGCTTAATATGGAAATAAATCCTTCAGAAGTTACAAAAATTTTAAAAGAACAAATTAAAAACTTTGGAGAAAAAGCAGAGATATCTGAAGTTGGACAAGTTTTATCAGTAGGTGATGGTATAGCAAGAATTTACGGCTTGGATAATGTTCAAGCTGGAGAAATGGTTGAATTTGCAGATGGTTCTAAAGGTATGGCTTTAAATTTAGAAAGTGAGAATGTTGGTGTTGTAATTTTTGGTGATGACAGAAATATTAAGGAAGGCGATGTTGTAAAAAGAACAGGAAGTATTGTTGATACACCAATTGGAAAAGAATTATTAGGAAGAGTTGTTGATGGATTAGGAAATCCTATTGATGGAAAAGGTGCTTTGGATAAAGGAGTAAAAAAAAGTAGAGTAGAAGTAAAAGCTCCAGGAATTATTCCGAGACAATCTGTTAGTGAACCAATGCAAACAGGTTTAAAATCAATTGACAGTCTTGTTCCCATCGGGAGAGGACAACGTGAATTAATTATTGGTGATAGACAGACAGGAAAAACAGCTGTTGCAATTGATACAATTATAAATCAAAAAAAAATTAATGAGTCAGATGATGAAAAACAAAAACTCTATTGTATTTATGTTGCTGTTGGCCAAAAAAGATCGACCGTAAGACAAATTCAAAAAACATTGGAAGAAGCTGGCGCAATGGAATATACAACAATTGTTGCTGCAACAGCATCAGACGCTGCACCGCTACAATTTTTAGCTCCTTATACGGGGTGTGCTATGGGTGAATACTTTAGAGATAATGGAATGCACGCATTAATTATCTATGATGACTTATCTAAACAAGCGGTAGCCTATAGACAAATGTCTCTTATACTTAGAAGACCTCCAGGAAGAGAAGCATATCCTGGTGATGTATTTTATCTTCACAGCAGATTGCTTGAAAGAGCTGCAAAATTGAGTGACGAACATGGTGGTGGATCTTTAACAGCTTTACCAATTATTGAAACTCAAGGTGGAGACGTATCAGCCTATATTCCAACAAATGTGATCTCAATCACAGACGGACAAATTTTTTTAGAAACAGAACTATTTAACCAAGGTATTAGGCCTGCAATTAATGTTGGATTATCAGTTTCAAGAGTTGGATCTGCAGCTCAAACAAAAGCAATGAAAAAAGTATCTGGATCAATGAAACTTGAATTAGCTCAATATAGAGAAATGGCTGCATTTGCACAATTTGGTTCTGATTTAGATGCCTCAACTCAACAGCTTTTAAATAGAGGTTCTAAATTAACAGAACTTCTTAAACAAAAACAATACTCTCCAATGACAGTTGCTGAACAAGTAATTTCTGTGTTTTGTGGAGTAAAAGGTTATTTAGATGATATTAATTTAAAAGATATAGCAGATTTTGAAAATAAAATAATCGAAAGATGCAAATCTGATAAACCTGAGATCATAAATTCTATTTTAAGTTCAGGAAAACTTGAGGAAGTTTCTGAGAAAAGTCTAATTGAGGTGATTACTCAGCTAAAAAAAACTTTTAAATCTTAATAATTTTATGGCTAGTTTAGACGATCTAAAAAAAAGAATAACAAGTGTAAAATCAACACAAAAAATTACCAAGGCTATGAAAATGGTTGCTGCAGCTAAATTAAAAAGAGCTCAGGAAAATGCTGAGAAAGGAAGACCATATTCTAAAAAAATGAACAACATAATCTTAAATTTATCTAGTGGTATATCTGATAAAGAAAGTGCACCTAAATTATTGTCTGGTACAGGAAAAGAGGAAATACATCTTTGTGTTGTTATGACTTCAGACAGAGGTTTATGTGGTGGATTTAATGCAAACATAATTAAAAAAGCTAAAAGTTATTTTGCTAAATTGGCTAGTGAAGGTAAAGAATTAAAGATCATTACAGTTGGCTCTAAAGGAAAAGATCAACTGAAAAGAGTTTATGGCCATAAAATTATTGAAAGTATCTCTTTTAAAAATTCTAAAAATGTAAATTACTTTGATGCTGAAAAAGTTTGTAAAGTTATAATCGAAAAATTTGAAAAAGAAGAATTTGATGTTTGTACAATTTTTTATAATCAGTTTAAAAATGTAATAACTCAAATACCTCAGGCACAACAAATCATTCCATTAAACACAGAAAATAATGATGAAAGTAAATTAGAAGATAGCTATGAGTTTGAACCAGATGAAGATGAAATTTTAAGCAATTTATTGCCCAAAAATATTTCGACACAAATATTTAAAGCAATGTTAGAGAATTCAGCTAGCGAACAGGGAGCAAGAATGAGTGCAATGGATAACGCAACTCGAAACGCGGGTGAAATGGTTGACAAACTTACTATTCAGTATAATAGAAGTCGTCAGGCAGCAATTACTAAAGAACTAATAGAAATTATATCAGGAGCAGAAAGTTTATAATTATGAGCAAAGGAATAATAACACAAGTTATTGGAGCTGTAGTAGACGTAAAATTTGATGGAGAACTACCAGAAATCTTAACCGCTTTAGAATGTAAAAATGGAGATAATAGACTTGTTTTAGAAGTTGCACAACATTTAGGAGAATCAACTACTAGAACTATTGCTATGGATGCTACTGAAGGATTAAAAAGAGGAGATGAAGTAATAAATACAAAAGCTCCTATTAAAGTTCCAGTTGGACCTGAAACATTAGGAAGAATTATAAATGTAATTGGTGAGCCAATAGATGAAAAAGGAGAAGTTAAAACTAAAGAGAGTTGGTCAATTCATAGACCTGCTCCAGAGTTTAATGATCAGTCTACTGAAACAGAAATTCTTGTTACAGGTATTAAAGTAATTGATTTGTTGGCTCCATATGCAAAAGGTGGAAAAATTGGTTTGTTTGGTGGTGCTGGTGTTGGAAAAACAGTTTTAATTATGGAATTAATTAACAACGTTGCAAAAGCTCACGGTGGATTTTCTGTTTTTGCGGGTGTTGGTGAAAGAACTAGAGAAGGAAATGATCTTTATCATGAAATGATGGAGTCTGGTGTAATTAAACCTGATGGTCCTGGATCTAAAGCAGCATTAGTTTATGGACAAATGAATGAACCCCCAGGAGCTAGAGCTAGAGTTGCGCTTACAGGATTAACTGTTGCTGAGTATTTTAGAGATCAAGAAGGACAAGATGTTCTTTTCTTTGTGGATAATATTTTTAGATTTACTCAGGCAGGATCAGAGGTATCAGCTCTTTTAGGCAGAATCCCATCAGCTGTTGGATATCAACCAACATTAGCCACTGATATGGGAAATTTACAAGAAAGAATTACAACAACAAATAAAGGTTCAATTACATCTGTGCAGGCAATTTATGTCCCTGCTGATGACTTAACTGATCCAGCTCCAGCAACTTCGTTTGCTCACTTAGATGCAACAACTGTACTTTCAAGACAAATAGCTGAAATAGGTATTTATCCTGCTGTAGACCCACTAGACTCAACTTCAAGAATTCTTGATCCTAGAATAGTTGGAGATGAACATTATAGAGTTGCACGTGAAGTTCAAAAAATTTTACAAACTTATAAATCACTACAAGATATTATTGCAATTTTAGGTATGGATGAATTATCAGAGGAAGATAAATTGGTTGTAGCAAGAGCAAGAAAAATTCAAAGATTTTTATCTCAACCATTCTTTGTAGCTGAAGTGTTTACCGGATCTCCTGGAAAACTTGTTGATTTAGAGTCAACAATTAAAGGTTTTGATGCGATTTGCAAAGGAGAGTATGATCACCTTCCAGAAGCTGCATTTTATATGGTTGGTACAATTGAAGAAGCTATAGAAAAAGCTGAAAAAATAACAAAAGATGCTGCCGCATAATGAGTGAAGAATTTAAGATAGAAATTGTTAATCCAGAAAAATCTTTTTTATCAAAAGAAGATGTTACTGAAGTTGTTATTCCAGCTTTTGAGGGTGAAATGGGAATACTTAAAGACCACATTTCTATAATTTCGTTTTTAAAGCCAGGAATAATCACAATTCATGCAAAATCTGGAGAAGAGAAATTTTATGTTGAAGATGGAATCGTCGAATTTAAAAATAACAATTTATCTGTTCTAACTAGCTCTATTTTTAATTTGAAAGAAATAGAAAAAGCTAAATTGCAGGACTTGTTAAAAGCTGCTGAAGAAGAAACTAATAAACCAGAAATTAATGATCAATCTAAATATTTAGTTGATCAAAAAATTGAAGTTTTAAAATCTCTTAATTAATTATTTTTTTGATTTTTTCTTTAAGTTCTCTATAGACATGAAGTTTAAAATCTACCACTATTTCAGTTATCATATCTAAATTAATCCATTTCCACTCTAAAAATTCAGGTTTATTTGTTTTAATGTTGATATCATTATCATTTCCTAAATATCTCATTAAAAACCATTTTTGTTTTTGACCTTTATATTTACCTTTCCATATGATGCCTAATAAATGTTTTGGAAGCTCATAAGTTATTGTGCCCTCAATTTCCTTAATGAGTTCTACATTTTTAATACTAGTTTCTTCTTTCAATTCCCTGTAGGCGGCTGTTAAAAAATCTTCTCCACTATCTACTCCTCCTTGTGGCATTTGCCAAAAATTTTTAGGATTATCAATTCTTTTTGCTACAAAAACTTTATTTTCTTTATTTAAAACAACAATACCCACACCACTTCTAAGTGGTAAATTTTTAAATTTTTCTTCCATTTTATCCGTTAAGTAGTTTAATAGCGTAATTTAATTGATTATCTGTTTCAGTTTTAATTCTGAAGTCATCTGATTCTTCACTAACCTCAATATCTGGAGACACCCCCACTTCAGAAATCGATTTTCCTGATGGAAGGTAATATTTAGCTACGGTTAATCTAATTGCTCCATCATTTTTTAAAGGAATTATTGATTGAACAGAGCCTTTTCCATAACTGTTTTCACCTAATAAAATTGCTCTTTTGTGATCTTTTAAAGCACCTGCAACAATCTCAGATGCTGAAGCTGAACCATAATTGATTAAAACAACAAGTGTTTTACTATTTAATATATCACCCTTTTTTGCAAACCATTTTCTATTTTCAGAGGTCTTTCTACCTTTTGTAGACACTATTTCACCATTATCTAAAAAAAAATCAGTAATTCTGATTGCTTGTGAAAGTAAACCACCAGGGTTATTTCTTAAATCTAAAATATAAGCTTTTACTTTGTTATTTTTTTCTAATTCTTTTAATTTTTTTTTAATCTGATCTCCACTATTTTCATTAAATGAAGTCAATCTTATGTATCCAATATTTTTTTCCAAAAGATCAGTCTTTACAGATTGAACTTGAATAATTTCTCTTACAATATTAAATGTAAGTGCTTTTTTTTCTCCTCTTCTTCTTACAGTTAGTTCAATTCCAGATCCAACAGGGCCTCTCATCAAATCTACGGCTTCACTTAAAGATTTTCCTTGAACTTGGTTATCATTAATTTTAACAATATAGTCACCCGCTTTAATCCCAGCCCTAGATGCTGGAGTATCATCTATAGGAGAAATAACCTTCACAACTCCAGACTCCATACTTACTTCAATGCCAAGACCTCCAAATTCACCGCTAGTTTCTGTTTGCATTTCATTTAATATCTCAGGTGACATATAAGAAGAATATGGATCTAAAGATTGAAGAAGACCATTGATTGCGGAATCCATACTTTTAGATTGATCTATTTCATCGACATATTCTTTGTTTATTTTTTCAAGAACTTCACCAAATAAATCTATCTTTTTATAAATATCGTTCTCAGAAGAGTTAGTTTCCTGAATAAAAATAATGCAAGATAAAAGTAATATTCCAATTTTTTTTTTAATCATATGATTATTTTTTCTTTTGGTATTAATTCAGACCACATTTTTTCAAGTTCATAAAATCTTCTTTTTTCTGGGTGAAAAATATGAACTATTAAATCAATACCATCAACTAATTTCCATTCATTACTCTCTTTCCCTTCAATTTTAGAATTTTTAATACCACTATCTTTTAATTTGTCTAAGACTTGTTCAGATAAGGATTGAATATGTCTAGAAGAAGTTCCACTAGCAATAATCATATAATCAGCCATAGAACTTTTATCTTTAAGGTCAATACTGATTATGTCTTGTGCTTTGTTTATATCTAAGGTGTTGATGATGATTTGTTTTAAATCTGAAATTTTATCCATTAATTAAATTAAAGATTATCAAATTTTCCTTAATTGAGAAGAAGAAATATTGACTTTATTAAACTCAATAAATTTCAAATTTTTCTTATTTAATCTTTTAAATGTTGTTGAATTTAAAGATTTTTTTTTATATCCATAACGATCAAAGACAATAATATTGCATTTTTGCGAAATTTTTTCCCATTGATGCCATTTGTGAAAATTAATTAGACTATCAGCTCCCATTAAGAAATAGATTTCATTTTTTTTATTTTTAATAAAATAGTTTATTAAATTAATTGTTTTGTTTGACTTAATTAAATCTTCGTAAAACCTTACTTTTATGAAATTAATTTTTCCTATAATTTTTTTACAATATTTGGTTCTAGTTAAAAGAGTTGTATTACTTTTTTTTTTAAAAGGATTTTTTTTTGTAATAGCCCATATTATTTGTTTGAGTTTAAATCTTTTAGCAGCCTCTTTAGATATTGCTAAATGACCTTTATGAGCTGGATCAAAAGATCCTCCAAGAATTCCAATTTTATTTTTTTTTATATTCAATTTATTTCCTTATTTTTCCTTTACTTGTAATTTGATATTTATATGAAACTAATTGATTTAAACCAACTGGACCACGGGGTGGAAGAGTGTTTGTAGAAATTCCCACTTCTCCACCAAAACCGAATTCTCCTCCATCAGCAAATTGTGTTGATGTGTTATGCATTGCAATGGAACTTTTTACTTTTTTTAAAAATTTTTTTGCAGATTTTTTATTTTGTGTAATAATACAATCAGTATGCATTGTTCCATATTTATTAATATGCATTATTGCATCATCTAAATTTTTAACAGATTTTACAGACACTGTTGGTGCTAAATATTCCTTAGACCAATCCTTAATAGAAGCTTTTTGTATTTTTCCATTATAGAATTTTTTAATTTTATTATCTCCAATAATTTTACATCCATTTTTTTCTAAATTTTTTAAAATAGAATTACCAAATTTTTTAATTATTTTTTCATGTAATAAAATTGTTTCTGTTGCTCCACAAATTGCCGTATTTCTTAATTTGGCATTGTGAATGACATTTTTAGCAATTTTAGGATTGGCATCTTTATCAACATAAGAGTGACAAATACCTTCTAGATGACCTATCGTTGGTATAGAGGATAAATTTTGGACCTTTTTAACCAAACTTTTTCCTCCTCTAGGAATGATTACATCAATAAATTTATTCATTTTAGTTAACAAAAAATTAACTACACTTCTTTTTTTAATATCAATGAATTGAACAAAATTTTCATCCACTTTGTTTTTTTTAAGAGATTTTCTAAATAATTTAGATAAAATTAGATTTGAGTAAAAAGCCTCTGAACCACCTTTTAAAATTACTGAATTTCCTGACTTAAAACATAATGAAGCAACATCCGATGTTACGTTAGGTCTGCTTTCATAGATTATTCCAATAACTCCTATTGCGATTGATACTTTTGAAATATCTAAACCGTTAGGTCTTTTCCATTTTTCTAAGATAATATTAGTTGGATCTTTTAATTTTATTATTTTTTTAATTGAATTAATTATATCTGAAATTTTTTTATCATTTAAGATGAGTCTTTCTATTAGATTATCTTTTAATTTCTTTTTATTAGCATTTTTAACGTCTTTTTTATTCTCATTGATAATTAATTTTTTATTTTTTTCAATTAGTTGATAGTAATTTTTTAAAACTTTATTCTTTTTTTTCGTATCTAATTGATAAGAAAATGCTTTCTTTGATTTTTTACCAATATTTATTAATAAATTTTTCATTATATTTCTACCATATCATCTTTGTGAACCACTTCAGATTTTGAAACATATCCAATAATTTTTTGTATTTCATTTGAATGATAGCCCATGATTTTATTAATTTCTTCAGAAGAAAAAGAACTTAGACCTCTAGCAACTTCTTTTCTTTTATTGTCTAAAATTTTGACATGATCACCTTTGTTAAATTTTCCTAAAACTTTTTTTATACCGGCGGCTAATAAACTTTTCCCATTAGTAAGTGCTTTTTTTGCACCGTCATCAATAATAACTTCTCCTTTTGGGGAAATAGAACTTATTATCCATTTTTTTCTAGCATGTAATTTTGATATTTTAGATATAAACCAGGTACAATTATTATTTTTCTCTATTAGACTAATTGGATTTAAGTATAATCCATTGGCTATGACCATGTTACAACCTGCTAAATTGCAAATTTTAGCTGCATCTATTTTAGTATTCATTCCACCACTTCCAAATTCTGTTATGCCTTTAATATTAATATTTTGAATATCTTTATTTAAATTATTTATTTTTTTTATTAATTTAGCATTTTTAAATATTTTTGGATTTTTTGTGAAGAGTCCATCAACATCAGACAACAAGATTAAAGTATCTGCATTAGTTATTTGAGCCACTCTAGATGCTAGTCTATCATTATCTCCGTATTTTATCTCTGAAGTAGCAATAGTATCGTTTTCATTTACTATTGGAATATAATTAAGTTGAAATAAATTTTCAAAAGTCCTTTTTGCGTTTATTGATCTTCTTCTTACTTCGGTATCATCTAAAGTTAATAAAATCTGAGAGATATTTAATTTGTATTTTGAAAATGTCTGTGAAAATAAATTCATTAATTCTATCTGGCCTATAGAAGCTACTGCCTGGCTCTTATCAAGTTTAAGATTTTTTTTATTATAATTCATTTTTTTACATCCAAGTGCTATAGCTCCTGAGCTAACAATTATTATTTTTTTATTTATAGATTTTAATTTTTGAATGTCTTTTGCAAAGCTAGATAACCATTTTTTTCTAATTTTTTTTTTATCATTAACTAATAGTGATGATCCAATTTTAATTACAATTATCTTTGAGTTTTTAAGATGCATAAGATATTAATTTAGCTTTAATTTTAGAAACAGAACTTTTTTTTAGTGTAGATAATGTAACAATTTCAGACTTTGTATTTTTGGAAAAATCTTTAATAATTTTTTTTATTTCTTTTTCATTAATTAAATCTGTTTTATTTAAAACTACTAATTCTTTTTTTTTAGCAAGTTTAGAGCTATAGTTTTTCAATTCATTTTTGATTTGTTTATAAGATTTTTTTAGATCACTATTTGTAATGTCAATTAAATGTAAAAGAGATTTACATCTCTCAATGTGTTTTAAAAATTGTATACCAAGGCCTGTTCCCTTATGTGCCCCTTCCACCAAACCAGGGATATCTGCGATAGTAACTTCCTTGTCATCATATTTAGTTACACCAAGATTAGGGTTTAATGTTGTAAATTGATAGTTAGCAATTTTAGGATTTGCATTAGTTATTGCTGATAATAAACTTGATTTTCCTGCATTAGGCAATCCAATTATTCCAATATCAGCAATTGTTTTTAATTGAAGCCAAATTGTAAACTCTTCACCAGTATTTCCTTTAGTAAATTTCCTTGGAGCTCTATTTGTTGAACTTTTAAATCTAGTATTACCGAGACCACCTTTACCACCTGTGGCAACTACAAATTCTTCTCCAATTTTTAAAAAATCGTAAATTAGTGTTTTGTTGTCTTCTTCAAAAACTTGAGTGCCTAAGGGAACTTTGAGTATTAAATTATCTCCACTTTTCCCTGTTTTATTTTGACCTGCACCATTATCGCCTCTTTGTGCTTTATGATGCTGCTGATATCTATAATCAATCAAAGTATTGAGGTTTTGTTCAGTTTTTAAAATAACCGAACCACCTTTTCCGCCATCACCACCATCTGGTCCACCATATTCAATAAACTTTTCTCTTCTAAAACTTGGTGAGCCATCCCCACCGTTTCCAGCTTTGATATAAATTTTTACTTGATCTAAGAATTTCATAATACAACACTAGTTTTAAGTTGTACTATTAATTGGGTTTTACTGAAACAAAAGTTCTATCTGATTTCGTTTTTTTAAAAACGACTTTACCTTTAATCACTGAAAAAATTGAATGATCTTTTCCCATTCCTACATTTTCACCAGGGAATATTCTAGTACCTCTTTGTCTAACAATTATATTTCCAGGAATTACAGTTTCACCACCGTATTTTTTTACCCCAAGTCTTCTGCCAGCACTATCCCTTCCATTTCTAGATGATCCGCCTGCTTTTTTTGTTGCCATAATTTTTTCCTAGTTATTTACTTGCTTCCTTCTTAGCCCCTTCTTTTTTTGCAGGCTTTGAAATTTTTTCAGCTTCAGATAAAACTTTACCATCTTTTGAAAAAATTTTGTTAATTCTTATCATAGAATATTCTTGTCTATGACCATTTTTTCTTCTTGAATTTTGTCTTCTTCTTTTCTTAAAAATTAAAACAGTTCTATTTTTGCTGTTTTTAATTAAATTAGCTTCTACTTTTGCTCCCTGAACGATTGGCGTTCCAACCTCTATTACTTTATTGTCACCATATGCTAAAATTTCTTTAAATTCTATTTTAGTATCAGGCTTTGAGTCTGGTAATTTTTCTATTTTCAATATTTCACCAGATTTTACTTTGTACTGTTTTCCACCTGTTTGTATTACTGCGTATGACATAATGTTAGTGTAATTTTTAATTATCGCAATATAGTCTGAGCAATACTTTAGTCAAGCTCTATAAGTTAAAAATTATCCTTTAAATCTCTTAATTTTGAAAAGCTTTTTACATCTTTAGCTTTAAGAAATATATTACACTCTATTTCATCATCTAAAATAGTTGGTATGGTTGGTAAACCATTTTTAAGTTTTTCTTTAATTTTTATAATCTTATCTTTAAGTTTTAAATTTTGAGAATCATTAGCTATACAAAAATTTGAATTTTGTAGTGTATACTCATGACCACAGTAAATCTCTGTATCTTTAGGTAGTTCTTTAATTTTATTTAAAGAATTAAACATTTGTTCATATGTTCCTTCAAAAATTCTACCACATCCAAGAGAAAACAAAGTATCACCAGTAAAAATTTTTTTTTCTTTAAAAAAATGATAAGCGATATGCCCTGTTGTATGACCAGGGATATGGTAAATTTTTGCTTCAAAATTATCTTTTTTCCAAATTTGATTATTTTCAACAAGAACGTCAACTTCTGGGATACGATCTTTATCTCCCTTAAATCCAATTATATAAGAACTATATCTTTTTTTTAATTCAAGATTTCCACCAACATGATCATAATGATGATGAGTGTTGAGAATATATTTTAAATTAATTTGATTATTTTCAATAAAATTAATGACAGGTTTTGCCTCACTAGGATCAACCACACATGCATTTTTGTTTGTTTCATCAATAATTAAATAACTATAATTATCTTGTAGACATTTAATTATCTCAATTTTCATATTATTTTTCGATTAAAAATATACCAAGTTCTGCAAATAAATTTTTAAAAAATAAATTAGAATTATTTATAGTAGATACATTTTTATTTATTAATGCTAAAGATTTAAAAATCTTAAAATCTATTATTTTAGAGAAACTAACAAAATCTTTAATTGTACACATGTGGAGATTTGGTGTGTTATACCAATCATTGGGTAGTGTTTTGGTCACTGGCATTGTTCCTTTGATTAATAAACTTATTCTTACTTTCCAATGACCAAAATTTGGAATAGTCACAATTGCTTTTTTTCCAACTCTTAAAAGCTCTTTGATAACAATTTCTGGATTTATAAAAGCTTGTAAAGTTTGACCAAGAACAACATAATCGAAGGAATCATTTGGAAACTGTTTTAAATCAAGTTCTGCGTTACCCTCAATGACAGTTAATCCTTTAGATATACAAGTTTGAACTTTTTCTTTTGAAATTTCAATTCCTCTAATATCAACATTTTTATTTTTTTTTAAAAATTCCATTAAAGTTCCATTATCACACCCAACATCCAATACTCTTGTATTTGCTTCTATTATATCTGTAATTATTTTATATTCTGACTTCATAATTATTGTTCTGTGTATGATTTATCTAAAAAATTTTTAAGAGCTTTTAAAAAATCTGGAACATCTAATAAAAATGAGTCATGCCCTTTATCAGACTCTATTTCTACAAAACCTACATCAGCACCAATTGCATTTAACGCAATAACTATATCTTTATTTTCTTGTGTTGGGTAAAGCCAATCTGATGTAAAAGATATTATAAAAAATTTAGCTTTTGTATTTTTAAAAGCATTAGATAAATTACCGTTAAATTGTTTAATCAAATCAAAGTAATCCATCGCTCTAGTGATATAAAGATAACTATTTGCATCAAAACGATCTACAAATACTGAGCCTTGGTATCTTAAATAACTTTCTATTTGAAAGTCAGCATCAAAACTAAATTTAAGATCATCTCTTTCTTGGAGCTTTCTTCCAAATTTCTCTTGAAGACCTTTTTTAGATAAATAAGTAATATGTGCAGCCATTCTAGCTACAGCTAAACCTTTATCAGGAACAGTATTTTTAGATGTGTATTCTCCGTCTAACCAATTATGGTCTGCTGCAATTGCCTGTCTACCAAGTTCATTGAATGCAATGTTTTGTGCTGAATGGCTAGCTGTACAAGCAATAGGAACTGCAGTTTTAGTTTTATCAGGAAAGTTACTTACAAATTGTAAAACTTGCATTCCACCCATTGAACCACCAGTAACAGAAAAAAGTTTTTTAATACCAAAATGATCTAATAAATTTGCTTGGGCATTAACCATATCATTGATTGTAATTACTGGAAAATCTGTACCATAAATTTTTTTTGTTTCAGGATTTTCATTATTTGGACCAAAAGACCCCATACATCCACCAATAACATTTGCGCAAATTACAAAATATTTATTTGTATCAATGGATTTGTTTGGACCGACGACGGAAGACCACCATCCATCTTTATTAGTAATAGGATTTAAACCTGTAACAAATTGATCTCCAGTTAAAGCATGAAATACTAAAATTGCATTGTCTTTATTTTTATTAAGTGACCCATATGTTTCATATGCCAGTGGGAAATTATTAATAGTTTGACCACAATCTAGCTTTAATGGCTTTTCAATAATAAGTGTTTTTATATTTTCTTTAATATTCATAATTACGACCGAAAATGAATTGTGAGAAAAAAAACTTTTTTAGCGGTTTTTTTAAAGCGCTCGCAATTCAGGTAAATCAGCGCATAAATTATGTACTAGAAGTTATTTAGTATGTCAATTTTTAAAAATATTTTCACTAAAACTATATAAAAAATTGTTATTTTATTTATAAAGAACTTAAAATTTAAAAGATGACAACTCTAAGATTTAAGAAATTCAATATAGAAGCCTATAAACCAGGCAAATCTAGTATTAAAAAATTAAAACGAATCATAAAACTTTCTGCAAATGAATCAGCACTGGGAGTAAGTCCAAAAGTTAAAAAAGTTATATCTAATAAAAATGTAAATTTTTTTAGATATCCAGATGGAAAGTCAAAAGAATTAAGAAATCAAATATCAAAAAAGTTTAAATGTGATAAGGAGAAAATAATTTGTGGTGCTGGATCAGATGAGGTTATTCAGATGTTGTGTCAACTTTTTTTAAAATCTAAGGATGAGGCAATAGTTCCTCAATTTAGTTTTTTGATGTACAGAATTTATTCAAAAATAGTTGGAGCAAAAGTAATCTTAGCAAAAGAAAAAAAATTTAAAGTGTCAATTTCAGAAATATTAAAGAAAGTAACAAGAAAAACAAAAATAGTTTTTTTGGCTAATCCAAATAATCCAACTGGAACTTATTTAAATAAATTTGAACTTGTTCAATTAAGAAGAAAATTAAGAAAAAATATATTGTTAGTAGTAGATGATGCTTATGCTGAATATATGAGAAATTCAGATTATAAATCTGGTTTGGATTTATTTAAAAATAAACAAAATGTTTTTATTTTAAGAACATTTTCAAAAATTTATGGTTTAGCATCTTTGAGAATAGGATGGGGTTATGGACAAAAAAAAATAATTGATGCTTTAAATATAATTAAGCCACCATTTAACGTTAATGAAGTTGCACAAAAAGCAGCTTTAGAATCTCTTAAAGATATAAAATTTATATCACGTTCAATTAAACATAATATTATTTATGCAACAAAATTAAAAAAATTTCTGGATAAATATAATATTAATTCAAATAAGGTTTCTGCTAATTTTTTATTATTAGACTTTGCTAAATGTAAATTTAAAGCTAAATATTTTTATAAAAAACTTAAAACAAAAGGAATTATTTTAAGATCAACTGAAGATGGTTATAAAATAAAAAATATGTTGCGATTAACAATTGGTTCAAAAACTGATTGTTTAAAATTTATTCGTGCAGTAGAAAGTATATTTAATAAATGAAAAATGTATTAATTATTGGTTGTGGATTATTGGGCTCTTCTTTATTAAGAAGAATTTCTAAAAAAAGATTAGCCAAAAAAATTTTTGTTTATGAAAAATCAAAAAAAAATATAGCAAAAATTAAAAGATTAAAATTACCTGGAGTTTTAGTTAAGAAATTACATGATGTCTTGCCCCAATCAGAATTGATTATTTTTTGTACACCAATGAGTGAATACAAAAAAATAATTCTAAAAATAAATAAATATCTAACACCAAAACATATCATTACAGATGTGGGTTCATCAAAATTAAAGTCTGTAAAAATAATTAAAAAATATTTAAAAAAAAAAATTTTTTGGACTTCAAGTCACCCAATAGCTGGATCGGAAGTCAGTGGTCCTGAACATGGTAAACAAGATCTATTTGAAAATAAATGGTGTGTTTTAATTAAAGACAATAAAACTAATTTGAAACATTTAAAATTTTTAAGTTCTTTTTGGAAAAAAATAGGTTCAAAAGTTGTTGTTATGAAACCAGAAAAACATGATAAAATTTTTTCAATTACAAGCCACTTGCCTCACTTGGTTGCTTACAATTTAGTTAAATCGGCTCAAGATTTTGAAAAAATACAAAACTTTGATTTGATTAAATATAGTGCAGGTGGTTTAAGAGATTTTTCAAGGATAGCATCTTCAAATGAAATAATGTGGAGAGATATTTTTTTTGATAATAAAATTAATGTTTCAAAAGCTATAAATTTGTTTATTAAAAATTTGAATGCGTTTAAAAAAGATATTAATTCTAAAAATAATAAGTCAATTTTAAAAAAACTTATTCAAACTAAAAAAGTAAGATCAAAGATAATTAAGTTAAAGCAAGATATTGATAAGCCCGATTTTGGTAGAAATTAATATTTTATCCTAGATATTTTTTTTACTTTAAGTTTGGCTGTTTCTCGAATTCTATTAATCGTTTTTATTATTGGCATAATTAAAACTTTTTTTTCAGGTCCATATGCATGAATTAGTTTTTTTGAATTTAAACACATAGCAACGTGGCCTTTCCAAAATATAATATCTCCTTTTTTGAACTTTCTTTTCATCGAACTTCCTTTTGAATAACTAATCTGATCTTTTGTATCTCTTGGGTAGAACAAGTTATTATAATTAAAAAATATTTGTAATAAAGCTGAGCAATCAATACCTTTATATGTTTTTCCTCCCCAAACATATTTAACATTTAAGAATTTTTTAAAGGTTTTAATAAAGTCTTTTTCTTTATGATTTATTTTTTTAATATCTTTTTTTTTAATCCATTTATTTTTCTCAATTTTTATATAATTTTTATTTTCATCTATGACTGATAATTTAGATCCAAGTGTAAGCCAATTTTTTGAACTAGAATTAGGTTTTTTAAAAATTTTTGCTTTTAGATTACTTACTTTATAATTTGGTTTAAATTTTTCTACATATTGAGCATTTTTAATATACCCAATATAATTATCAAATGATGTTTTAATTTTAATCCAATTTCTATTTTTTGATAAAATTTTGAATTTTTCTCCATACAATAATTGAGAAGTCACTTCAGAAAACTTTGAAGGCTTTTTATGAATATTTGAAAAATTACCTTTAAAATAAAAATTATTTTGCACCAATTTTAATTTTATTTTTAATGAACCATAAACAAACTAATGAAGGAATGACCATTATAGTTGTTAAAACAAAAAATGTTCCCCAATCTCCATTCAACCAGTCGACTAATGCTCCTGAAGAGGAAGCCAATGTAGTTCTACCGGCGGTACCGATTGAAGCAAGTAGAGCATATTGTGTTGCTGTATAAGTTCTATCAACCAGCAATGATATAAATGCAACAAATGCAACTGTTGCAAATGCAGCCGTAATATCATCAGCTATAACAGCAATTGCAAATAAAATTTCAGATTTACCTGTCCATGCTAGAACTGCAAATAAAAGATTTGTTATAGCCATTAATCCTCCAGCAAAGAACATTGTTTTTATTGTTCCAGCTCTCATAGCCATTATACCACCCAACAATGTAAACACTACAGTTGTAATCCAACCAAGTCCTTTAGAATAAATTGCAATTTGGCCTTTTGAAAAGCCAATTTCTTTATAAAAGACAATTGACATTCTTCCCAAAAAAGCCTCTCCAATTTTAAACAAAAAGACAAATCCCAAAATTCCTGCCGCTATAGCAAATCCATTTTTTTTAAAGAAACTAATTATAGGCCCACCAATAGTTCCTGTAATATAAGATACAAAAGTAGTTATAATATTGTTTGATCCAAGCTTTTCCTCAATTAATTTGTCAGTCTCTTTTTGTTTAGCCTGTCTATCTGTCTCTATTGGTTCATGAACAAACATTAATCCAATGTTCATTAAAATAATCAAAACACCTAAAACTAGAAAAGTAGCTTGCCAATAATCTGAGATACCAAGATTTTCAAAAAATTCAGCTGCAAATAAAGCAACAACTCCTCCCAATTTATAACCTGTCCACCAACCAACCACAGCCATTGCCGCACCAGCAGCCATTGATTTTCCCTCATTTTCATTTATTTGCTCAATTCTTAAAGCATCTACAGTTATATCTTGAGTAGCTGAAGCTATGGCAATAACCAATCCTACTGATATTAATAAAGCTAAATTTTGTGTAGGATTTATAACGCTCCAAACTAATAAGCTTAATAAAATAATTATTTGCATTAAAACTATCCATCCTCTTCTATGGCCTAGTTTTTTTGTTAATAATGGTACTTGAATTCTATCTATTATTGGTGCCCATAAATAATTAAATGCGTATACAGCAAAAATTAAACCTGCCCATCCAATTGTTGATCTGCTAAGTCCTTCTTCTTTAAGCCAAAGACTTAAACTACTCGCAATTAAAACCCACGGGAAACCACTTATAGAACCCAAGAGCAAAATTCTTAGCATTCTAATATCTTTATAAACTGAGAGAGATTCAAACCATGATGTTTTTTTAACTTCTGACATAATTAATTTCTCCAAAAAGAAGGTAGAAATAACACTAATATAGCAAATAGCTCAAGTCTACCCAAAATCATACCTAAAGTTAATATTAATTTTGAAATATCTGGTAAAGATGAAAAGTTTCCATTAGGTCCGATTATTGATCCTAATCCAGGACCTACATTTGAAATAGAAGTAGCGGCCCCAGATATTGAAGTGATAAAGTCAAGACCAGTTAATGAAAGCAATGCAGTAATAACAAAAAAAATTACTAAATACATGTAGATAAATGAAATTATTGAAGCAACAAATTTATTATCAACTGGATTTTGATCATATTTTAAGACAAAAATACCTTTAGGATAAATGATTTTTTTGAGCTGATTTGAAACAAATGAATATAAAATTTGTATTCTAAATATTTTAATACCGCATGTTGTTGAACCAGCACATCCACCTATAAACATTAGTCCTAAAAATAAAATTAAAGGAAAACCTCCCCAGTTGTCAAATTGGGCATTAACATAACCAGTTCCAGTTAAAATAGAAATAACATTAAAAAAAATAGATCTTATATTTAGTTGTGTTGAATTATTTATAGTTAAGTAGATTGATAAGAGAATAATACTAATTAATATAATTTTTAGAAAAGTTTTAATTTGGATATCTGAAAAAAATATTTTTTTATTACCATTTAAAAATTTTATGTAAGCTATAAAAGGCAAACTTCCTAAAATTATAAAAATCATCGCTGAAATTTCTATAGAAAAGCTATTAAAAAAACCGATAGAATCGTTATAGTTTGAGAAACCACCAGTTGCTATTGTAGTCATTGAGTGTGTTAAACTATCAAAAATATTCATTCCAAGAACTTTATAAGAGATTGCACACAGTGCAGTTAAACCTGAATAAATATAAATTAATCTAAGCGCAATTTCTTTAGATTTAGGAAGAATTTTTTCAGAAGAGTCATTATTGGAAATTTTAAATAATTGCATACCGCCAACGTTCATTATTGGCATTAACGTAATTGCCATAACAATTATACCAATACCTCCTAACCATTGAAGTATTGCTCTCCATAATAAAATTGCTTTTGGCATAATTTCTAAATTTGCAATGATTGTAGAACCAGTGGTAGTAATTCCAGACATACTTTCAAAAAAGGCATTAATGGGAGAGAATTTAACACTTGAAAAAATAAAAGGTAGAGATCCAAAAACCGCTATACTTAACCAAGATAATGCGGTTAATAAAAAAGCCTGTTGTAAATTTAATTTTTTATCATGATCTAAATTTGACAAAAAAAATAGGGTCCCAAAAACAATAGTAACAATTGAAGCACCAAAAAAAGATGAATCAACTTCATTGTAAATAAATTGTGCAATTATTGGGATCAACATAAAAATTCCGAGAATTATCTGAAGAATTCCAAGAGTAAAAAAAACTGTTTTATAATTAGACATTTTGAAAGAACATTATTTTATGGTAAATAAATTTCAACTCTATAAGAATTAGTTAAATCGTTAATTTGAGATTTTATTTGAATTATTCATGATTAAAAAAGAAAATTTAGACAAAACAAGTGCATGGCCTTTTGTTGAAGCTAAAAAAATGCTTCGAGAAAGAAAATCCTTAATTGAAAAAAAAGGAAAAATCATTCTCCAAACAGGTTATGGTCCTAGTGGTCTTCCTCATATAGGTACTTTCGGAGAAGTCGCAAGAACATCAATGATGGTTAATGCTTTGAAACATTTAACTGATCTTCCAATAGAAATTATTACATTTTCAGATGATATGGATGGTTTAAGAAAAGTTCCTGACAATGTACCTCAAAAAGAATTATTAGAAAAAAATTTGCACAAACCACTTACTCAAGTTCCAGATCCTTTTAATAAATTTAGTAGTTTTGGTGAGCATAACAATGAAATGCTCAAAAATTTTTTAGATAGTTTTAATTTTATTTATAATTTTAAAAGCTCAACATCTCTTTATAAGTCAGGTTTTTTTAATTCTTCGCTTCAAACAATTTTAAAAAACTATAATGAAATAATGAATATTATATTACCAACTTTAGGCAAGGAACGTCAAAAAACTTATAGTCCATTTTTACCTATTTGTTCTGATACAGGACAAGTTTTAGAAATTCCAGTAAAAGAGATAATCCTAGAAAAATCTAAAATTGTTTTTGATAATAATGGAAAAGAATTAGAGACTAGTATTTTAGATGGAAATTGTAAGTTACAATGGAAAGTGGATTGGGCAATGAGATGGTATGCTTTAGATGTTGATTTTGAAATGTACGGAAAAGATCTTATTGAAAGCGCAATTCTATCTACAAAAATAATTAAATTAATTGGAAAAACTAATCCATCTGGATTTTCTTATGAATTATTTTTAGATGAAAAAGGTGAAAAAATATCAAAATCAAAAGGTAATGGCATTACGATAGATCAATGGCTTGAATATGCTTCACCTGAAAGTCTTTCGTTGTATATGTATCAAAATCCCAAAAGGGCTAAAAAACTTTATAAGGAAATAGTTCCAAAAGCCGTTGATGAATATTTGGACTTTATTGAAAAGGCAAAAACTCAAAGTGAATTACAATTACTTATGAATCCAGTATGGCATGTACATAATAGTGAAGTTCCAAAAGAAAAAATGATCATGTCTTTTTCAATGTTACTTAATCTTGTTGAAACAAGTAATGCTAGCAACAAAGAGCTTTTGTGGAAATTTGTAAAAAAATATAAAACAAATATTTCTGAAAAAGAACATCCTATTTTTGATAAATTGGTTGGATATGCGATTAAATATTTTAATGATGTTATTAAAATACAAAAAAAATATAAAAAACCCGACAATAATGAAAAATTAGCACTACAGGCTTTAGTAAAAACTCTAGATGAATGTAATGATAAAATGACCCCAGAAGAAATTCAAACATTGATTTATTCAACTGGAAAAGAAAATGGTTATTCTAAAAACCTTCGTGATTGGTTTAAATTAATTTATGAAGTTGTTTTTGGGGATGAAAATGGTCCTCGAATGGGTTTTTTTATAAGTTTTTTTGGTGTTAAAGAAACAAAAGATCTTATAATAAATAAAATTAAATAATGTTTTCAAATTTAAGATCTTTAATTTTTAAGTTAGATCCTGAGACAGCACATAGTTTAGCAATTAAATCATTAAAATTTAACTTTGTTCCAAATATTTTAGATAAAGACAAAGACAATCCATTATTCAAAACTAAATTATTTAACAAAAATTTAGAAAATCCTATTGGGATGGCAGCAGGATTTGACAAAAACGCTGAAGTATATAATTCATTATTTAAGCTAGGCTTTGGTTTTGTTGAAGTTGGTACAATTACACCTTTAAAACAATATGGAAATCCTAAACCTAGAGTTTTTAGGTTGGTTGAAGATGAAGCTCTAATTAATAGGCTTGGTTTTAATAATCTTGGTGCAAAAAATATTTTTGATCGAATTAGATCTAATAGTCAGATTGGTTTGCTTGGAATTAATATAGGACCAAATAAAGATACACAAAATAGGCTTAGTGATTATGTTGAATGTTTAAAAACTTTTCATTCGGTAGCTGATTATCTTACAATAAATATTTCTTCTCCAAATACAGAAGACCTAAGAAATTTTCATGAACAAAAAAAATTAAATGAATTATTACAGACAATTAATAAAGAAAAAAAAATTTTGAACTCAAAAACTCCAATAGCAGTTAAAGTATCACCAGATATTGATTATCAAGAAATTAATAAAATCTCTGAAGTTCTTTTAAATAATGATATTGAAGCAATCATAGTTTCAAATACATCAGACTCAACTAGAGACAATTTAAGAAATATTCAAAGACATCAAAAAGGAGGGTTGTCAGGTAAACCCATTGAAGAAAAATCTACAAAATTAATAAGTAAATTTTATAAAATTCTTAATGGAAAAATTAAAATAATTGGAGTAGGTGGAGTAGACTCAGGAAAAGGTGCATATAAAAAATTTTTAGCTGGAGCTAATTGTATTCAGCTTTATACAGGCATGATTTATAGAGGCCCTAATATTGTAAACATGATTAAAAAAGAGCTTAAAGAATTATTATTGAAAGATGGTGTTAAGAATTTTAGTGAAATAATAGGAAAAAAAGAATAACTTAATTCTAATAAACTTGACGCGATCAATATCTCACTTTATATAGTCGAAGTTATTATGCCAAAAAAATGTGAACTTACTGGTAAAATTCCTATGAAGGGTCATAATGTTAGTCACGCTAATAATAAGACTAAAAGAAGGTTTGTGCCCAATTTAAAAAAAGTAAAATTTACAAGTGAACTTTTGAAAAGAAGTTTAAAACTAACAGTCAGTAACGCTGGCGTAAGATCTGTTGATAAAAAAGGTAGTTTTGATGAATTTTTAAAAACTGTTAAAAATAAAAATTTATCATTAAGATTAAAAAAGCTAAAAAAAAGTTTATTAATTAAATCTCCATTTCAAAGAAAGACAGTTCAATCTAAAACTGCTTAATGACCAAATCTTTCCTACTTCTATCATTTTTGATGGGAGTTGTTGTTTTGTCATCAAATTATCTTGTTCAATTTCCTATAAATTATTATGGCTTTAATGAAATATTAACCTATGGAGCTTTTAGTTATCCAATTGCTTTTTTAATTACAGACTTAACCAACAGATCTTTTGGAAAACTTGTTGCAAGAAAAATAGTATATTTTGGTTTTTTTTTTGGTATTGGATTTACAATTTTATTTTCTACAGACTTTGCAGATTACATATCGTTAAGAATTGCAATTGGATCTGGAATTGCGTTTTTGGTTTCACAATTATTAGATGTTCAAATATTTGATAAATTAAGAAAAAAAGAGTGGTTTATTGCACCACTTACTTCTTCAATGATTGGTTCAATAATTGATACACTTTTATTTTTTTCCATATCTTTTTATGCAACTGGAGTACCTTGGGTTACACTTTCTTTGGGAGATTTAACTGTAAAGATTTTAGTAGCATTATTGATGCTAATTCCATTCAGGTTATTATTAAAAACTTTTAAACCGATTTAATCTTAATATAAATATTTATAAGCTAGAATTTTATAAGCCAATTTAGCAACTAAAAAATTATATGAATTAAAACCTTTAATTGGTGCGAGTTCATTGATATCTGCACCAATAATATTCGAATTTTTTGCTGCAATTCTTATTATATTTAAAGTTTCATCCCACAATAATCCACCCGGTTCAGGAGTTCCTGTTGCGGGCATAATACTTGAATCTAAACCATCTACATCAAATGTTAAATAAACAGTTTTATTTTTGATTATTTTTTTAAATTTTTTTAAATTCCATTTAGATTTGTCTTTGGCCCAAAAAATATCTATTCTAGATTTGTTTTTTTTTAAAAAAGTGACTTCACTTTTAGAAATATTTCTTATTCCAAAAGAAATTATTGATACATTTTTATGATCTAAACATCTTCTGATTGCAGAAGCGTGTGAAAATTTTTCTCCATTATAGCTATCTCTTAAATCTGCATGAGCATCAAAATGCAAAAGACAAATCTTTTTATGTTTTTTTACGAAAGGCTCAATACATCCAGGTGTTATTGAATGTTCCCCTCCAAACGTCATAGGAAAAAGTTTTTTATCTAAAATTTCTTTATTTATTTCTGCTATTTTTTTAAGCGCCTTGTTAATATTTTTATCAATTTTAAAAGGTTTTAATGTTTTTATTCCTATTTTTTTATAAGGTTCACAATTTAGTTCTTCATCATATAATTCAACTTGATGAGAAGCTTTAATTATTTCTTTAGGACCATTTTTGGTTCCTCCACCGTAACTAACAGTTTTTTCTAAACCAAAAGGAATTATTACAACTTTTTCTTTAAAATTGAATTTATTATCAATTCCAAGAAAACCATTTTTATTTGATAGATATTGCAATTTTTTATCCAAAAATTTTTGAAAAGTTTTTTCTACTTCTATTCTTCCATTCACCTTTATGATAAGCGTCACTTGCAATTAAAGGCAATACACTAGTAGCTTCTGCAAAAACCATCTGTTCTTTTGTAACATCAACTTTACCCCAAGAGCTTGCTTCTTTTAAAGTTGAGCTGCTGCAAGCACCATCTCTAGAGTCAGCTACGGTGATTTGTACAGCATATTTATGCATATCAACTTCTTTACCTAAAAGTTCAGCACATATTACTGTATCTTGAATAAAATTTTTTGGGACACCACCACCAATCATAAAAAGTCCTGAACCTTTTGATTGTATTTTAATTTCTGTTAATTCTCTAAATTCTTTAATTGAGTCTATTGTTATATGTTTTTTTGGATTTTTTTCTTGATGAATTACTAATCCAAAACCTGCGCTGGAATCTGTAAATGCAGGACAGAAAATTGGAACATTATTGTTATATGCGGTCTCAATTAACGAGTCTTTTTTTACAGAATTCTTCTTAAGGTATTTACCTATTTCATAAATAAATTCTCTGGAAGTATAACTTCTTGCCTCCAAACTATCCGCTATTTCACAAATTTTTTTGTCACAAATTTGTAATTCATCTTCATCGATATAGGTGTCATAAATTCTATCTATATAATTTTTTCTTAATTCTGTGTCGTCTTGAAATTGAGATCCTTGATAGTGTTTAAATCCTAAAGCTTCAAAAAAATCCATGTCGATAATAGAAGCTCCAGTAGCAACAATTGCATCTACCATATTGTATTTTACAAGATCTTTATAAATATTCATACAGCCAGCCGCTGAAGTTGAACCAGCTAATGTCAAGAAAATTGTACAATCTTTATCTTTTAACATTTCGTTATAAATATTTGCAGCATTGGCAGTTTCTCTTGAAACAAAAGACATCTTTTCCATAGATGAAATAATTTTTCTAGAATCGAATGATGTTATATCAATATGTTCAACAGGATTTTTTAAAAAATCTCTTTTGCTATTATGTCCTAAATTTTTATTATCTGACATTAAGCAACCAAAGTAGCTTTATTAATGTCTTTATCATAAAGAGTCATTATTGGGCTGTCTTCGACTTCATAAATTTGATCTGAATAGAAACCATTAAATTGAGTTCTAAAGGTTAATCCATACGCTCCTAATTGACCAAGCTCAATATAATCATTTTCTTTAATATTATTTGGTAAGAGGAATGGACCTTTCATATAATCCATACTATCACATGTTGGACCATAGAAATCAAATGCAGTTAATTTTTTTGAAATAATTTTTTTAGAGCAGTCTTTGATCATTTTTGATGGAAAAACTATATTAGGAGTACCAGCATCAAAAAGAGTTCCATAGGTTCCATCATTAATATAAAGTTTATGTTTTTTTCTAAGATTAACTCTAACTATAGTTGAGCCACTTTCGGCAACTAATGCTCTTCCAGGTTCGCAAATAATTTCTGGCAAATTATCTAATTTTAAATTTTCTAAATTTTTTTTAATTTCCTCTAAATAATTATCTAAAGACTGAGGTATCAAGTCAGGATAAATTGTTGGAAATCCACCACCAACATTAATAAAGTCCGGAACAATTTTTGTTTTTTTTATTATATTTCCTATTTCTGTAATACCTTTAGCGTATGAAATCGGATGCATACATTGTGATCCAACATGAAAACTTAAACCAATTTTATTTGAATGTTGCTTAACTAACCTTAATAGTCCAGAAGCCTCTGAGTTTAAAGCGCCAAATTTTTTAGATAAATCTATTTCAGCATGTTCATTTGATACTGCTACTCTTACGAACAATTCAAGATCTTTAGCATTACTTGTGCTTTCAATAATCTTAATTAGTTCATCCTTTGTATCTAGTGCAAAAGTTCTAATTCCATATTTAAAATAAGCTTCACTAATGCTTTCCTTACTTTTTACAGTGTGCATATATGAGCATTTAGCTGATTTATTAAATTTTTTTACAGCTTTTATTTCCTCGATTGATGCAACATCAAATTGATCAATTCCGCTTTTTATTAAAGTTTTAATAACCTCAGAATGAGGGTTTGTTTTAACAGCATATAAAATCTTTCCAGGAAACTTTTTTTGAAAGAACTTTGATGCAGAAAGAATAGAATTCTTTCTGATACAATAAACTGGCTTATCAGGTCTCAGTTGTTTAACTAATTCTTCAACTGACTTAAATTTTTGCATTTAAAATGCCCCCCAAAAAAATTTAACAAAAAAAAATCTTTTTATTTAAAAAAAACTTTAATATTGCAGCAATTAATTCAATACTTATTCAATGTAAAGCAAATAATAACCTATTGAATTGTGGAAAAAAATGTTCATATATTGCTAATGAAAAATGAAGCTACACTTGAAAATTTAGCAAATTTTGACAATAAATCGCTTTTAATTGTTGATGATGATAACCCATTTAGAGAGCGTTTAGCTAGAGCAATGGAAAAAAAGGGATTTGAAGTTATTCAAGCTGAAAGTGTAAAAAAGGGAATCGATACTGTTAAAGCAAAAAAACTTGGTTTTGCAGTAGTTGATCTAAGGTTGGGTGATGGCAATGGTTTAGAGGTTGTAAAACAAATACAAGAGTCCAACTCTTTAAGCAGAATTATAATGTTAACAGGTTATGGAAATATTCCTACAGCAGTTGCCGCAATCAAAGAGGGTGCAATTGATTATTTAGCTAAACCCGCAGATGCTGATGATGTTGAAAAAGCATTATTAGCCAATCCTTCTAAAAAAGCGGCTCCACCCGAAAATCCAATGTCTGCGGACAGAATAAAGTGGGAACATATTCATAGAGTATTTGAACTATGTAACAGAAATGTATCTGAAACTGCAAGAAGATTAAAAATGCATAGAAGAACTTTACAAAGAATTCTCTCTAAACGATCTCCTAAATAAATTTTCTTAGTTTAAAAATTTTTTTTGCTAAAATAGTTAATAAAGCTATTTTAAAAATTTCAGCTAACAAAAAAGGTACAACACCTAATTGAATAATTGGTTTATCCCATCCTATTAGTGTACCTAACCACAAAACACCTAAAATATAAATTGTTGAAACTGACAATATTAGTTTTATAAAAATTATAAAATAATTGTCATCTGTTTTTATTAAAGAAGCTAAAAAGCATGCAGAAAAAAATCCAATAAGATAACCCATTGTTGGTCCAGTAAAGTAAACTAGTCCTACTCCTCTTTCAGGAGAGTTTGAAAAAACAGGCAAACCAGCAATTCCCTCAATTAAATATAAACCTATTGTTGCTAGACCAATTTTATATCCAAAGCTCATTCCTATTAGTAATACAACGAATGTTTGCATAGTCATTGGCACTGGATAAAAGGGTATTTTAATTTTGGAAGAAATTGCAAGAATTATGGATCCTAACAAAATAATTAAAAGTGATTTAATTATTTGTGTTTGAGTATTTTGCTTTATTAGTTCCATAAAAAATAATACTCTTATTTTTATTGATAATCTATATTAATTTATAATGAGTAAAATTCAAAAAACAGATCATTTTTATCTAATTGATGGTTCAGGTTATATATTTAGAGCTTATTATGCCTTACCACCTTTGACACGAAAAAGTGATGGATTACCAACAGGGGCAGTTAGTGGTTTTTGCAGCATGCTTTTTAAACTTCTTGAAGATTCTAAATCAAATGAAAATCTTCAAAAACCAACTCATTTTGCAGTAATTTTTGACTCAGCAAGAAAAACATTTAGGAATGAAATTTATAGTGATTACAAAGCAAACAGATCAGAGGCACCAGATGATTTAGCTCCTCAATTTGAATATATAAGAAAATCTGTTTTAGCATTTAATTTACCATCAGTAGAATTAATCAATTATGAAGCAGATGATTTAATAGCAACTTATACTGACAAGATTTTAAAAGAAGGTGCAAAAGTAACAATAATTTCATCTGATAAAGATTTAATGCAATTATATAAAAAAAATGTTCGAATTTTTGACCCAATGAAAAATAAATTTATCTCTGAGGAAGATGTTCTAAATAAATTTGGTGTAGACTCAAGTAAAGTAATTGATGTTCAGGCTCTAGCTGGTGATAGTAGTGATAATGTGCCCGGTGTTCCAGGAATTGGTGTTAAAACAGCCGCTGAATTAATTAACAAGTATGGAAATTTAGAAAAACTTTTAAAGTCTACACATGAAATTAAGCAGAATAAAAGAAGAGAAACACTTATTGAAAATAAAGATAAAGCTATAATTAGTAAGAAATTAGTGACTTTAAAACATGATGTTCCAATAGATGTAAATTTAACTGAATTTCAATTGAAAGAAATTGATAAAGATAAACTTTATAAATTTTTGAGAGAAATGGAGTTTAATAGATTATTAAGCTCAGCAATCTCAACTTATGGTGAGCCAAATTTAAAAGGCATTAAAAATAATTCTAAACCTATAGAAAACCAAAAACCAATTAATAAAAAAGAATATTACTTAATCAGAGATCCTAAAGAAATTGATAATTGGATAAAGGAAGCTGAGGAAGTAGGAGAGGTTGCGGTTGATACAGAAACAAGTTCTTTAGATCCACATCAAGCAGATTTAATTGGAGTTTCTTTAAGCTCTATAATTGGTAAAGCTTGTTATATACCCTTGGGTCATAAATCGAAAAGGAATATAGACAAAAACATAGTTTTAAAAAAATTAAAAACTTTACTTGAGGATCCAAGCATTAAAAAGATAGGTCAAAATATTAAATTTGATTTTATTGTATTGTTTAAACATGGCATTAACATTTCATCAATCGAAGATACAATGCTAATGTCATATGTTTTAGATGCTGGAAAAAATAGGCATAATATGGATACATTATCAGAAATTCATTTAAATCATAAAACAATTGCTTTTAAAGATTTGGTTGGAACAGGAAAAAAAGAAATTAATTTTAGTGAAGTAGATATTGAAAAAGCAAAAGATTATGCTGCTGAAGATGCCGATATAACTTTTAGATTATATAAAAAATTTTATAAAAGTTTAAAAGATGAGAAGATGTTTAACATTTATGAAGTTTTTGAAAAACCAATGATAAAAATCCTAGCTTATATGGAAATAGAAGGCATCAAAATTGATAACAAATTTCTTAGAGTTTTATCTTCTAAGTTTGAAAAAAAAATTGAAAAAATTCAAAAGGAAGTTTTTAAAATATCAAAAAAAGAATTCAATATTGCATCTCCAAAACAACTTGGAGAAATTTTGTATAATGATCTTAAAATAGCAAATCTTAAAAAAACTAAGAAAGGGAGTTTTGCTACAAGCGCATCAGTGCTAGAAGACCTTGCTTTTAAGGGTCATAAATTTCCTCAATTAGTTTTAGATTGGAGGCAAGTTTCAAAATTAAAAAATACTTATTCAGATTCTTTACCAGAACATATTAATCCTCTAACAAAAAGGGTGCATACTTCATTTTTACTTGCGGCCACTACTACCGGAAGATTAGCATCTAGTGAACCTAACTTACAAAATATTCCAATAAAAACTGAGGATGGGAAAGATATTAGAAAAGCATTTATAGCTGAAAAAGATCATATTTTGATTTCTGCAGACTATAATCAAATTGAAATGAGAATTTTAGCAGATTTAGCAGATGTTAAGGAACTTAAAAAAGCTTTTAAAAATAACGAAGATATTCATTCATTAACTGCAAGCCAAATATTTAATGTTGATATTAAAAAAGTTAATCAAGATCAAAGAAGAAAAGCAAAAGCAATAAACTTTGGTATTATTTATGGTATTTCCCAATATGGACTAGCTAAACAAATAAATGTTTCTAATTATGAGGCTGAGGAATTTTTGAATTCATATTTTGCAAAGTTTCCAGAAATAAAAGTTTATATGGATCAAACGATTAAATTTTGTAGAAAAAATGGTTATGTAAATAATATTTTTGGAAGAAGATCACATTTTACCAGTATTAACGATAAAAATTACAATGTAAGAAACTTTCAGGAACGTGCAGCAATTAATGCACCAATTCAAGGGTCAGCATCAGAAATTATGAGGTTAGCAATGATAAGATTAGATAAAAGACTAAATGAGAAAAAAAATCAAAAAATTAAAATGTTGTTACAAATCCATGATGAATTGATTTTTGAAGCACCCAAAATAGAGGTAAAAAGAATCAGTAAAATAATAACGGAGGAAATGTCTGGTGTAACAGATAGTGATCAACATTCTTTTTCTATACCTTTAACTGTAGATTTGAATAGTGGGGATAACTGGGGCACACTTCACTAATTTTAATTTGATTGCCCAAATTAGAACAATTTAGTATTTTTATAATTTAGTATGCACAAACAAACAATTGCCCTTATAGACGATGATAGAAATATTCTAACAAGTCTTAGTATAGCTCTGGAAAAAGAAGGGTTCAAAGTTCAAACCTATATTGATGGAGAAAGTGCCTTAATTGGTTTGACAAGAACACCACCAGATTTAGCTATAATCGATATTAAGATGCCAAAAATGGATGGGGAAGAGTTATTAAAAAAATTGAGAAAAAAAACTTCTTTGCCGGTTATTTTTTTAACTTCAAAGGATGATGAAATAGATGAATTACTAGGTTTAAAATTAGGTGCTGATGATTTTGTTAAAAAGTCAGGAGGATTTTCAATCAAGGTATTAATTGAAAGAATAAGGGTTCAACTTAGAAAAAAAGATACAAAAGATATAATAGAAGAAAATAAAAGTATAATTTCTCATGGAAAATTAAAGTTAGATCCTTCTCAACTAGAGTGTGAATGGGATGGAAAACAGTTACCAGATAAATTGACAACAACAGAATTTTTATTAGTCAAAGAGTTAGCAAAAAGACCTGGAATTATTAAGGAGAGAGCTCAATTGATGGATATAGCTTATAGAGAAGATACTGATATAGAAGATCGTACAATTGATAGCCATGTTAAAAGAATTAGAAAAAAATTTAAAAAAGTTGACCCTGATTTTTCAGCTATTGAAACAAGATATGGAAGTGGATATAGGTGGAATGTTAGCTAATGTTCAACAATATTCTTAAAAATTTATCTATCTTAAAAAAATTTTTATTTATTAATTTAATTTTTTTTACCATTATTGGATTATTTACATTTATTTATATAAAAAATGTACAACCAAATTTAATTAAGAAAAAATCGTCAAATCATATTGAGGTAATTAATAATACGATTGATAATCTTACTAGATTAAATGTAAAATTTGTTGAGGAGGACATAAGAAGTTTTTTATTTTCTACAAGATTTCTTTTCCAAAACCTTGATAGAGTAATATTTTTTGATAACGAATTAAATTTAGTTGGAGATACGGATACTTTAGATCTTGATCCAAGATCATTTTCAACAAGGCTTGATACTGTAGAATTAGAAATATTAAATGAAAAAAAAACAAAAGAAATTACAGAAAAAAAAAATATAGATATTGGAAATGATTACTCTGTTTCACTGAATGATGTATTAATTAATTATGCAGGTTCTAAAAATTTTGGAATTCCTTTTACCTTTACCCAGGAAGAATTTAATAAATTTAAGTTAACTACAATTAAAAATGTAATGCAAAATGGTAAAAATATTGGGTATTTGGCTATTACTGAGAATGCTAATGATATTAAAGCTGCAATTAATGAGAGAAAAACTTTTATAATCAGAACTGCAATTGCAGTTGGAATAGTAATATTAATCTTTTCATTTGTTTTGAACAGGTATTTTCTTAAACCTATAAAAAATCTGGTGAGTTATACAAAAACAATTAAAAACAAAAGTCCCAAAACTACTAATATTGATGCTTTAAAATTAAGAAATGATGAATTGGGATTACTCTCAAATTCTCTAGATGATATGACATTTGAATTACAAAAACGGATTACTCACGCAGAAAATTTTTCTACTGATCTTGTTCATGAAATAAGAAATCCACTTGCATCTCTTAAAAGTGCATCTGAAATTCTACATGACACAAATGATTTAAATCAGAGAATAAAGCTGATTGATATATTGAGTCACGATGTTCAAAGAATAGAAAGATTAATTACAGATTATTCACAAATACTAAAAGATGAGGTGGCTTTAAGTAAGGAAAAAATAAAAAAAATAGACATTGAACCAGTTATAAAATCTGTCGTTGATGATTTTAACAATATTTATAAATTAAAGAGAGGGATTAAAATTTCTTATGAAAATGATAAAAAAAATAAATATTTTATTAATGGTATAGAAAATAGAATTGAACAAATAGTTGCCAATCTTCTCGACAATGCTGTTTCTTTTAGTGAGGATGACAAGGAAGTAGTAGTCAGAGTCTCAAAATCTGATGATAATAAAGTCACCATTAACATATTAGATGAAGGAGATGGATTTAAAGAGAATGATACAAATAAAATTTTTAAGAGGTTTTATAGTAATAGACCTGATAAATTCGGACAACATTCTGGTCTTGGTTTGAATATTGTTAAAAACTTAGTTGATTTACATAATGCTAGAATTATAGCATCTAACAGAATAG
>Ga0208639_1000157_pt1 | contig 52067 bp, 48 predicted proteins | sample ETNtaG_33_FD_185772 | JGI IMG/M metagenome (GOLD analysis project Ga0208639, IMG submission 185772) | Marine microbial and viral communities from oxygen minimum zone, Eastern Pacific Ocean - ETNP201310SV76 (SPAdes) (version 2) | ecosystem: Environmental > Aquatic > Marine > Oceanic ...
ACAACACCTTCTATTCCATAATCATCCATATTGTCATAGATTATTTGTTCAGGATGGAACATGGAATCCATTGCATCCCTAACATGAATCAAAGTCACTTCGGCCAATGAATCAAGTGGATTATCTAAATCATATTGGAATCCAAGATTATTACCACCAGATGCAAACCAAAGATAAGTGGAAGTCACAAAGACTCCACCCCAGTCGCTGAACAAATTATTGAATTCACGGAAGATTGGGTAACAAGGAACACCGATGAAAGCAAGACGGTGTTTTTCCTCTTCAACAATGCCAATGCCATTATCATGCATCCACTTCTTCTCTTCTAGAAGTCGTTCAAAGTATTCCGCACCTTCTTTGGTCCCGCGCATGATGTTATTGACACCAAGATAAGCGGTTCCATCAGTTAATGCGTTGAATACTGCAGGAGATGCCTTGTTGAATTCTAATATCTGCTTCCATGCTGCTGACATCCGATTAGAATATGTTAGAGTTTCACGTAACTTGTCCATGTCAAATTTCTTTCCAGTAATCTCTTCACAGGTATGGATTAATTCATCAATTTGTGCCCTTACGTAGCGCTTTTCTCGCTCAAACTGTTCATCGCCCGGCCATGTTTGTGTGCCTTTTTGGCGAGTCCCTGGGACATCAATTGTGAATAGAGGTGTTTCAAACATGCGCTCCCATATTTCACCCCACTTTAGGTAGGTATTACAAGCATTAGTCAATAGTGCTAAACCAGGTTTTGGTAACTTACCCATCGGGTGCTGACCACCGCGATTTTGAACAGCATAATCTGCTTTGACATAGCCACAAATATCAGGTGAATATCCATGATCTTCTGCTTCGTTTAGCAAGTCTGCTGCTTCATGTCTAATCGCCGTATTTAGGGATGTGATTTCAGGGAAAATAATTGGTAAATCAAATGTGTTGAGAATCTCTGTCAAACTACCCATCACGAAGACATATGCCCCAACTTCACCAGCATCTGCTGCTGCATCTAAATCATTGAACCACTTACGAAAGAGGGCTGAGCCCTCGCGATTACCTCTTCTCCACAATTCGTTATCTTTTACTGAATCCATGTTCTCACCTTAATCGAACAGAATGTTCTCCACAAATGTCTCTAGTTGAATTTCTAAATGCGAGAATGTAGTCATATTCTCTTCAAATTCACTGATGAAGAAGGGGATTTCTTCTTCTTCTAAAGTCTGGATGTAAGTGACCTGCTCCTCTAGACCTGGCTCACACATTTTTGCCGCTGTAATGATGACTGCTTCTGCTTCTGCAGCATGGTATCTTTCAAGCAACATCTTTTCTTTTGGCTTATTATTATCGTGTTGTACAGGGCTGTATGATGAATTGTCAATGTATGCATTAGCAAGCGCTTTCATACCATTATCTTCCACAACAACATCATCAAGAATCCAACGTAATCCAATGAGTAGGTCATCATCAACAATGTAACATGACTGACCAATCGTTCGGATTAAATCAAGAGGTGGCTGTTCACAAAATCCACCTTCAAATACGACTCTAATTCGATCTTGCTTACGTGTTGGCCTCTCATCAAGTTGACCAAGTACTTGAGTCATCATTTCATTGTGTTCTTCACGTGGCATCATCCCAGCTAAGCGCACAAGAGTGTATGCTTCATCAGCGGTAATCTTCCATGGTGTCTCTTTTTTGACATCATATAGTTGACGTAATAGACGGCGATTCTCATTGAATACTGAAATTGATTTTGCCAATGCATCTTCAGTAATTTCATTGCCTGTTACATCTTGAATAATCTGACCAATTCGTTGATATTCCTCCATTAAGTATTGCTTTGAATAACTTGAATTAGGATTCTGAGGCAGATAAAGTATCTGACATGGGTAGTCAAAATTACGGCCCCAAATGGCTCCAAGATTGCGAGCAGCATCGCAAATCGGATGAGTTACAAACATCTCTAATTCTACCCGACCGCTCAAAGCCTGCTCAAGATTTGTCTTCATTATTGAACAGAGATAGGAACCAAAACGGCTGTCTGAAAGTCTGGGCTCTACAGGTGCCCCGCACATTTTGAGTGGTAGCATTCCAGCCGCATGTGCAAGTTCTTCAGGGAAATATACTTGGAAATGACCGAGCACTTTCCCTCCTTTATTTCGCCACGCTTTCACCGTAGGCCACTCTGGATCATCTAAGGTTTCACGCGCCAACCATAGTACTTCATTCAAAGAAGCACCCCTCCAACCAAGAAGGGTATCTTCTAAGCGCCCATTAACTGGTTGAGATAACTCCAAATCCGCTACTGTCACACCTCTCTTAGGTATGTACTGAAGGTTGATTTATTCCCGAACATGTTTTCTTGTGAAAAAATTGAGATTTTAGCGCCTAATTGAATAAATATATAATATCCGAAGATGTTCGGTTTTAATCATTTCAGAAGAAACGCCGCCTAATTTATTGTTTGAAATACAATTTAATAACAATAAATAGAAGAAAAATACTGGTGCTTGAATACAAAATTGAACAATGCTAAATTACTGCTTTTTCCACTCCCTTAGGGAGTGGGGTTCAATTGATATGCGTACCCCATGTCGGGGGTTCGATAGACATGACTAACTGGCCCGAACTTGAAGCAATGCCGAACAATCTTGTGAACTATGGAGTGACTGATAATGGAATCGCAATCATTGAACTTGCTTCAGATTCTGCTGGTGCCCCCTTAGAAGAGGGAGCAGTGGGGCCTAACACCTACACGCATGAAATGATGAGAGATATTGATACTGCAATTGTCAAAGCACGTTTTGATGATGATGTGCATGTTATTGTAATGACAGGGCACGGTGAAAAATTCTTCTCAGCGGGCGCTAGCATCGCCATGCTCAATAGTGTAACACCTGGTTTCAAGTATAATTTCTGCTTACATGCAAATGAGACCCTTAGCCGTCTTGAACAGACACCAAAATTAGTTATCGCTGCATTAAACGGTCACGCTGTTGGTGGCGGGCTTGAAATTGCAATGGCTTGTGACATTAGAATTGCGCGGAAGGATTCCGGAAAAATTGGGCTACCAGAAATCAATTTGGGTGTTCTTGCAGGCACTGGAGGTACTGCTCGTTTAACTCGCCTTATTGGTAAGGCAAAGGCACTAGAATACATGGTTACAGGAGAACTACTTGCCTTTGAAAAGGGTGTAGAATTGAACCTAATCAACCATCTTTGGGACAGCTCTGCAGCAGATTTCCGACAAGATATTCTTGACTGGACTAGCCAATTCACATTACCAATGAAGGCCACAAAAGCAGTTGGAAATATCAAGCGAAGTTGCCAATCAGGTCCAGAAATGCCATTTGAATATCATCTTGCATTTGAAAGAGAATTACAAGCAGCACTGTTCAACAGTAGTGATGCCAAGGAAGGAATCGCCGCTTACACTGAACGCCGAACTCCACGATTTACTGGAAACTGATTTGATAATTATTTGATCTATGTTGCCTATTTCCCACCGACCCGAACATGTTCGGCGTTAATAATCCTCGCAGGCCCCCCCTCCGATAATTACGGAGGGGTCGGCATTAAACAAAATAGGAATAAAATTGTGATTATAATTGTGCTATGCTTACTACTAATAGTCGGGCCCGCAGCTATAGGAGAATCAAATGGAATCAGTGGAGTTGGAGTAGATAATGGCTGTGTCTGCCACGGTGGCGGAACTCAGGATGCTGAAGTCTCTGTGTCGCTTACTGGACTCCCAGATGGTGAGTTTTCTCCCGGTAGCACTTATCCACTAACTTTGACTATTACCGGTGGCCCCAATAGTACTGGGACAAACAATGGTGGGTTCAATCTACGTGCCACTGGTGGAATTCTATCACCTTCTGACGATTTAACTCAAATAGAGAATGGAGAACTTACGCATACAACAATAGGAAATGACCAACGCTCTTGGACCTTTGACTGGGTTGCACCTCAATTTGGTTCTGTTACATTTACTGGCTACGGTAATTCAGTAAATGGGGACGGTGCTCCCGATACAACAGATCTCTGGAATGTAGTATCTGAAACTGCAACAGGCCCACCTCCAAAAGGGGACCCTGTTGGATTTACATCTGATACTGGGGAACCGATGAATACCATGCCTTATGTTGGGGTTGGACTTGTTGCTACGTTGGTAATCATCGTATTACAACGAAAATCCGACGCACTTTAATGAAATGAGGGTAAACGATGAAAGAGAAGGAGAGAGGTTCAGTGTCTGCACAGCGATTATTAATTCAAATTAGGTTGCCTGAAGAACACTGGGCAGGGATTTTCACACGCACACATCCAGGCTTAGTGTTACGTGTTGTAGAACATATGCCACTACCCAAAGGAAGAGGGAGTGTATTAGTGGAAATAATTGGTCTTGATAGCGCTATTATCAGAGATACTCTAAATGAAATTAATTCAATAGATGAATACACAATATTAGATGAATTTGATACAGGAGTAGAAGCGCTCCTTCACATTGGAAAAGGCGGAGGGGGGTTTCTCCGCCCACTAATGGAATCTGAAGCCGTTCCAAAAACTCCGTTTGAAGTCTTAGATGGCTGGGTTGAATGGGATTTAATTGTTAATCAAGCACATGCTCGTGTTCTCGTAACCAAACTAAAGGAAGGAGATGTCACACACCGAATCATTGGATTTGGTAACACAACTAATCATAGATTACTCACAGTTCGACAACGTGAGGTATTTGATCGAGCTGTTTTAGAAGGTTATTACGAAATTCCAAGAAGAATTACTTTGACTGCCTTAGCTGAGCTGTTGTCAGTATCAAAATCCACTTTATGTGAGATGATACACCTAATTGAAAAACATATTATAGAGGAATTCGCTGATAATATTAGACATCAAAGCCCAAAAGAAAGAAGTATTGGCGAAAAATGAAAGGAATCAATACCCAAATTAAAATAAAGAAGGTGAGAGGGGGGTATAATATGAGTAGCGTCGAAATTGTTGAGCAGTATGAGCCAAATTTTCAAGCGTGGGTTGAACAGTTTGAAGAATGGCAGACAAGAATAGGTTTTGACCCCGCCTGGTTAGGTGATTATCGATTTAATATTCAGTTTGATTGGGAAAGTGCAGGTGACACAATTGAATTTGGTGATTTTGAAGGCATGCCAAAATGGGATAGAAGAATGCAAATTCCACAACAGAGCGTCCGAGATGCAATCATTAGCATGCTAACTGTTCAAGGAGATACTGAATTTGGTAGTGTGGAACAGCAATGGCATCTTCTTGACTCTGCACCTACTGAATATGACCGTAAATCTGCACTTAGGATTATGTGTGAAGAACAACGTCATGGCTGGCAAATGGCATATATCCTATGCAATTATTTTGGCGAACATGGAATTAGAGAAGCTCAGAAGTTGCTAGAACGCAATTCTTCATCAAATCCAATTCGTTCTGAATCAGATCGACCGCGTTTGTTGGGGTCTTTCAATGAACCCATTAGAAATTGGATTGATTTCTTTTGCTTCACCCATTTTATTGACCGTGATGGTAAATATCAGTTGAAAATGTTGAGTACCTCTTCTTTCAAACCTCTAGCAGCAAGCATGGGGCCTATGCTGAAAGAAGAGTCGTTTCATTTGGGAACAGGCGCAAATGGCCTACGCCGGATTGTAAAGCAAGGCGTGGTTCCAATTTCTCTTCTTCAAAAGTACATCAATAAGTGGGTTTCAACGGGCCTTGATTTGTTTGGTGTAGATGAATCGACATCTGCTCAATGGGCTTATGTTTACGGAATTAAAGGACGATTCGATGAACGTGAATCTGATATCCCTGCTGATAGAGACCATCTTAATGAGGCTAGCAGAAATCTTTACTGGGAAGAACTAAGACAGGAAATGGTAAGAATAAACAAAGGTCGCCCGGAAGGCCAAGAAGAACTTTTCATCCCTTCAGATAAATTCAATCGTAGTGTAGGTAATTATGTGGATCTTAAATTTACTACCACAGGAGAGCCGTTCACTGGAGACGATGCTGCTTGGGAACAATATCTCTACAATAATCTGCCAAATGATGAAGATTTGCCTGAATTAGATGAGTTACTCAAACAAGATTGGATTCAATACCGTGAATGGAAAGGAAATTGGTAGGTAGGGGTTGAATTCATGCAGGCCTTTGCCCTGCTCAATGTAAATCGTGAAATCTTGAAACCCTTTTTTCAAAGAGTCCCAGAATTATTTGAGGCTTTTCACCACAACGAGAATCAAAAACCTGAAGGTTATGAAGAATTGTTGTACAGAGTTTACCGGCCTTACACTGGTCAAATGTTTGACATGATTGATGAATGGATGGACCTCGAACCTCGGACTTGGGGAGAGGATGTTGAAAGAGAAGTCACACTAATGTTGTATGCAATTCGTTACCCCGATACACTATTTCTTGAATCGTTATCAGTTGAAGCAGAAAATGACATGCGTAGGGTTTCTAGTTATCTTCATTTTACCCACCATACTTACACTATTTGGGACGATGATACTCGTAAAGGATTGGCTAAACTTGGATTTGATATCCCCGCGACTGACAATGTGAATGCATTTGTTTATGGCGCTTATATTTCTTGTATTGAATTAATCAAAGATTTAGCCCCATTTACCTGTTTTATAGAGCATGATGTCCCAAGACAAAGACTGTTTCAAGCAGCATTAGCAGCTTACGGTCGAGAAAAATGATTGTGAATTATTAGCAATGGTAATGGCCACAATACCTTTCGGTCATTCATGGAGATTCGTTCTGTCGCCGTCATAGGCGCTGGTACAATGGGTGCTGGGATAGCACAAATTTGTGCACAAGCTGGTTGGGATACACGACTTTACGATGCTTTTCCTGAAGGTCTTGCTACAGGACTTACTAATATTGAGACGTTTTGGGATAAAGGAATTGAGAGAGGTAAGACTACTCCTAAACAGAAAGAAGAATGGATGAGAAATATTACTACCTTCGGTCACGAAGACTTGGCCATGGCTGTCCATGATACAGACTTAGTGATAGAAGCAATTCCTGAGGTTCTCGAATTGAAGCGAGCTATCTTCTCTGACCTCGATGAGTTTGCCCCCTCAAAAACCATCCTGGCTAGTAACACCTCCGGCATTAGCATTTCAGAGATCGCACAGAGCACTGAAAGGCCTGAACAAGTTATTGGAATGCACTTTTTCAATCCAGTACCAATTATGAAATTACTTGAACTTGTGAGGCACGACGAAATTGATGAGGCTACCATCAATTTTGCACAGCAATTCGGTGAAGCAATCGGAAAGACTACAATTGTGGTCAATGATGTTCCAGGGTTTGCCACCAGTAGGCTTGGAGTAGTCCTCGGCAACGAGGCTATTCGGATGCTGGCTGATGGGGTTGCATCAGCGACTGATATCGATACTGCAATGCAGCTTGGATACAAGCACCCCATGGGGCCGCTAGAACTGACTGATTTGGTTGGGCTAGATGTCCGCAGAGATATACTTAACAACCTAGCAGAAGCATTCGAAGATGAATCGTATAGGCCTCATCCGATGCTAGATCGCTTAGTTGCAGCAGGTGAACTGGGAAAGAAAAGTGGAAAGGGAATATACGATTGGTCAACGGGCAAAAAGATTGAGCGTACTCTCTAATTTTTAGCCGGTATTCTTTTTCACAACGGTTAATCTTTCTTAAGAAACGCATTTACGCCTTCAGAGAAATCCTCGGTTTGACTTGCTAACACTATGCAATCTTGTTCATTTTTTAATTGATCTGAGAAATTATTGTAGGATTGTGATTCAAGTAACTGCTTGGTTCCACCTCTACTAGCCTTTGGCCATTTACCCCATTCTTGTGCTACTTTAATTGCTCGATTAACAAGCTCTTCGTCATTTACCACTTCATCGACCGCACCACTTTCTAGTGCATCAATTGCAGACCATGTTTCATTATCAAAAAAGAACTTACGAGATTTTTGCTCACCTACTAAACGAGGTAGTATCCATGTTGTGCCACCATCTGGACTTAATCCAAGTGAAAAATAGGCTGCGGCCAGTTTAGCATTGGGATTAGCAATACGATAATCGGCAGCCAATGCCAGTCCAAGCCCTCCTCCTGCCGCTGCACCATTAATGGCAGCCACATAGATGGTATCTGATTGCCTAATTCTAACAATTAGTGGGTGTAGTATATCCGTGAGTCCACGGACAAAATCAGCAATAGTTCCGTTATCGTAACTAGTCCTAAACTGATTGATATCAGCACCAGCACAGAAAAATTTACCAGAACCCGTGAGGACATAGGCAGTAATTTCATCATCATCCATCAATGAATTCAGTACTGTTGATATCTGATTTATAGATTTAATACTAAAGGCATTTTGAGCAGATTCTGCAAGTAAAGTTACTACCGCCAACCCTTCATCTAGCCTCTTGACATTAATTGACATACCCCCGCGTCTCGGTCATACCTCTTAAGTGCGCGAATTGATTAGAGATAACTAGGTGACATGATTCATGATGCAGCGAAGTCAGTTATACATCAATGGCGAGTGGGTTTCCCCAAATGGTGATGGGGCCATTGATGTAATTAATCCAACAACAGAAGAAGTGATTGGTTCAGTTCCGATTGCATCGCAGAGTGACGTAGATTCAGCCGTGGCTGCAGCCAAAGCTGTTTTCCCATCATGGTCTCAGAGTAGTATCGAAGAAAGAATTGGGTTTTTGAATGCTATATCAGGTGCTTTCAAAGAAAGAGGAGAGGAACTTGCTCAACTCATTACAGCAGAAGTTGGAACACCGATTGAATACAGTAGGATGGCCATGGTTGGAACCCCTCGTGTAGTCGCTAGATCATACGCCAAGATACTTGAGGAGTTTAGTTGGGAAGAAGAAGTACGCAATTCCTTAATCCTCAAGGAACCTGTTGGTGTTTGTGCCTTCATCACACCATGGAATTTCCCTCTACACCAAATTATTGGGAAAATCGCACCGGCTATTGCTGCTGGTTGCACAATGATACTAAAACCATCGAAAGAAGCGCCTCTAAATGCTTTCATTCTTGCAGATATAATTGATGAAATTGGTCTTCCTGCTGGTGTATTCAACCTTGTTAGTGGACATGGCTCCGAGGTAGGTGAACGTCTTGCAGAACATCCTGATGTTGACATGGTATCTTTTACTGGTTCTACCGCAGCAGGCATTCAAGTTAGTAAGATTGCAGCCCCTACAGTGAAACGAGTAACACTAGAATTAGGTGGTAAAAGTGCTAATGTAATTCTTGATGATGCTGATATTATTAGAGCCGCTAAGAGTTCTGTTGGTGCTTGTTTTGCAAACTCAGGCCAAACCTGCTCAGCCCTCACACGCCTGATTGTTCCTGCTGATAGGAGAGATGAAATTGTAGAAATTATTTCTTCTCGTGTATCTAGTTACTCAACTGGAGACCCTTTGGATGAATCAATTCGTTGCGGGCCGATGGCTTCAGCAAGACAACAAACTAGTGTTTCAGACTATATCCAAAGTGGAATCGAGGAAGGTGCTACTCTAATCGCTGGCGGAGAAGGAATGCCTGAAGGAATCAAAAAGGGTTTTTTCGTACAGCCTACTGCTTTTGCTGATGTAACACCCGAAATGCGAATTTGGAAAGAAGAGGTGTTCGGCCCCCTTTTAGTAATCACAACATATGAAACTGAAGAAGAAGCACTCGAACTTGCTAATGATTCAGAATATGGCCTTTCAGGTGGCGTATGGTCTATGGATGAAGATAGAGCTATTTCGTTTGCTCGAAAAATGCGTACAGGTCAGATCAGCATCAATGGTGGGCATTTCAATATTTCAGCACCTTTTGGTGGCTACAAAATGTCTGGAAATGGAAGAGAATTAGGGCTCCACGGGCTTGAAGAGTTCCTTGAATTGAAGGCAATTCAACGCTGAAGTGAAAAGCGTCATTAGGGGATAGAAGTCAAACATGGTCTGGAGGAGATTGTTTTGGATGAGTCAACAAGTGTTCGGGCACCTAGAATAATTTTAATTTCTGGCGTTGCAGGAGTTGGTAAATCCACCCTTGCAAAACAAGTTGCAATTAACCTTGAATTTGATCGGATAGTCAGTACAGACTCAATTCGTGAAGTCCTGAGAACTGCATCAAACCCTTCTGAAAATCCTGCTCTTCATCGTTCTACTTTTTCACATGGCTCAACTGGTGATGCCAATACTGATTGGCTCGATGCCAGTGCCGCTGTAGAACTGGGTGTCGAAGCGGTTATCTCGCGTGCGAGAAGAGAAGGCATAGATATTATTGTAGAGGGGGCGCATGTAATTCCCTCCAATCGAATACTGAATGAGTGGCGGGAACAAGGTGGAGTTGCCGTAGGAATTAATTTGGCTATTGATAACGAAAGCGTTCATCAAGACCGAATTATCAAGAGAGAAGCACATTCTCATCGAGGTTCATCTCGTTATCTCGCTGCCTTCTCACGTATACGTACGATTCAGACGGGACTTATTACCAAGGCCAAAGGGGCTGATTGGAAATTAATTGACACTCACCTAAATAGCGATAATATCGAGAGAATCAGACAATGGCTTGATGAAGAGTGGTATAAGCAGGGATGAGTAGATGACTGATTTGAAACCAGAACCTTGGCCTCTTCATCTTCTAGGTTTTATTATTCCTTTAGCAGTGCTTTGGGGTAATTACGAGGGTGGTTATTGGACATGGGGCGGCATAATTTTAGCATTAGTTATTTACCCATTTTTTGATCAATTATTTGGCGAAGCACAACCATCTAGACCACCTCCTGAGAATGGTTTACCATATGAGATGATTCTGATAATCCATGCTTTACTCAATCCATTAATTATTGCGGCACTTTGCTGGAGAGCATTGCAAGATGGTAATTCATGGACAATTTGGGTTGCTGGTTTCAGTACCGGGATTTCATCTGGGATTTCTGGCATTGTAGTCGGTCACGAACTTGGCCATGCCAAACCAAAATCCTTCAAATGGTATTTAGCAAGAGCAAATTTGCTATTAGTTTTGTATTCCCATTTTACTACAGAGCATAATTACAACCATCATAAAAATGTTGCAACAACATTGGATCCTGTAAGTTCTCCCAAAGGACGAGGGGTTTGGTTGCATGTGATTCAAGCAGTTCCCAAACAATTTGTAAGTGCGTGGAAAATAGAGGTAGCAAGAAAGGAAAAAAAGAATCTGTCCACATTATTTTTGTTCAACCCTAGTTTCCTTGGTTTAGTAGTTGAAGCGATATTAGTTGCTTCTATCTGGTATGTATTTGGTTTATGGTGCGTTATCGCTTTTATTTATCAAGCAGTGATTAGTATATTTTTACTAGAATATGTGAATTATATTCAACATTATGGCCTTCGTAGAATTGATGGAGAACGGCAGACAGAGATGCATTCTTGGCAAAGTGAAAAGAGATGGAGTCGTTGGACTTTATTGGAATTACCAAGGCATGCCCCACACCATATCAAAGCCAGCCAATCCTACTGGCAACTCACCCCATACGAAGGTGTTCCAACATTGCCTTCAGGATATTTTGGAGTATTTTGGCCGTGTCTATTAACCCCATTGTGGCATCGTTGGATGGCTTCTAGAATTCCAGAAAAGAAGTTCTGAATTAACTGAAATTTACTTCTGCTTCAAAAGCAATTAATTGTAATCTAGCATGTCTATCTGCAATACCAACTTCACAGGATACGGTAAAGGTTCCACTTGAGTTGGTCACATTAATTTCTGTGATAATTATTTCAACACCTCGATGTTCTCCATGTCGCATTAAATCACTAGCAGTGGAATTTGTAGCAGCATCAACAGACTCTTGCCAATCATTTCCATCATTGACGAAATCTGTACTACGGTTTTCAATAAGTGGTTGCCAAACATCTGAAAATGTTTCAGTAACTTGGATTACTTCTTCGGTCCCTGGATCATATGGGTCACCTAGTCCCGCCACAGATACTCCAAACCAAGCCATGGAAAGAAGGGATAGCATTAGGACAATGCCCGTTGCCAGTAACATTTGGCCACTATCATCACTTCTACTTATCATCATTCAACACCCCCCACATACCAAACTTGTAGAGTCACAGTCCAGACATTACCACTATCTGTAACTAATCTATGGACACTCATGGTCCTCCCTGTAGGTGTACTACCAAGCCCATATCTAGCAAGGTCGGCTTCATTTTTTGCCACCCAACAATTACCCTGCACTGGATCTGGCAGACCGTCTAATAATGCGTCGCATGCAACATTTAAGTCGCCTTCAGAAAGTAGTTCAGATAATCTATTTGTGTGATTTGTAGGGTCAAGGGGAACTAAGCCTGCCTCTTGTACAAATGCATCTTCAGCCGCGAGTTGGAGTTGTCCATCTGATGAAGATGAAATCGGGTCAGGGATTTGTAGTTGAAGAATGAAGGTTGCTGACATAAAGAATAGCCAGAACAATGTCAGCATCTCTAGAACATGCACTTGAGCGCTGGAATCGGGAGAAACCTGACGGTGTTGCATCTTACCTCATCACCCTGGAATGAATGTACCGAGAGCTGGATTCAGTCCCATATCGCCTTGAATACCCAATAAGTCGGGTGAAAATGCTACTAAGTTGAATGCTAGAATTGCCATCATCAACATCATTCCCGCGTGTTTCATCCCACTAGAAAGCCTACCAGTTGCCATTAGTCCAGCCATGGCACCATTACCTAGGGCTTGTGCACTGACTCCATAGAAGAAGACGACCAGGAAGAAAAGTGGGTCGATGGCACGAATGACCATGTTTCCAATTTGTGCACTATCATCACCTGAATTTGATGAGGCAATTGCTGGAATGAAAACCTTAGCCAAGACAACAATAACACCTAAGAAAACGAAATATGAAGTCCAAATAACTGCGATATAAGAGGCAATTGCTCGCTCTCTTTCACCTTCGAGGAATTTAATTTCTCTACTGTCATTAGCAGCAGTCACTAAGATATCAGATATCTTTCCACCCGCCTTGTTTGCTTCTCCAATGAGGCTAATTGCACGGGCAACAAGTGGAGTGCCTACGCGTTCAGCAAACAAATCTATTACATCCCCAAATGCAACCCCCCAGGACAGTTGTTGGCTCATCCTCTGTACCTCACTATTCAAAGCCCCATACTCGGAATTGGCTAACGTTCTCACCGCCAAAGTCATCGACAAACCTCCTTTCCAATATTCTGCTAAATCACGCAGGAAGTCAGGGAATTTTTCTTCAATAGCATCAATTTTCTTCATTTGCCTATCCCAATAAATTGCACCAGGGAAGCAGATTAACAGGAATCCATAACCAAACCAATTGATGAAAATAAATGGTCGGAGATTCATAGGCCCCAAGTTAACTTCTGGACCAATGAATTGAGAAGCATTGTTCATCCAATCTGGAATCCCATCATAGGAATCAACTTCTACAGTCAAAGAGAATTCACTCATTCGTGGCAATGAACGGTCAAATTTGAGCCAAATTTCCCACCCTTCGCTTTCTACTGCATTTCCTATTGTTAGGTGGCAATCATCCTGATTGGTCACAGCAGAAATAGTGTGTTCCACCCCTAAACTAGATCCTGTGTACGAAGGCTCCCACACTGTGATAGTAAAAGGAAAATCCTGATCTGCTGAGGCATGACAATCTAATCTCATTTCTTGGGGCGGGTGAGATAGTGTCCCCAATCGCAACTGATCTATTCCAGGAACATCGAAGCGCTGACCTAATCCGGGGCCTTTCACATTCTCCCACTGTAACTCCATGGTTTGAGTGGCTGCCCTCTCCTTAGTGAAGAAGCAGGTTTCATTTTGTGAATAATCAGGCATGCCCCCATTTGGATCAAATCCACAAGCCGTGTTGATGAATACAGGATTGCCATTTACTGGAGCAGGCGCCAATACACCGAATACAAGGGAGGCATTAGTTGCCCAAAATGCAAGGGCGATGATTCCAAGAAAAGCACCAGTGATAGTAATTGCAAGGAAATTACGTCTAGTAAAATCGTCCTTTGGAAGATTTAGATCTACGCGGATCTTACCCTTTTTCTTCCTTGCCATACTATTACCTCTGATTACATTTCCATCTCTTTACTCATCATCCATACTAGAATACTATAGGCAATATGAATGACTGGTAGAACTCCTAACACTACCAAATAAACCATTCCTTCAGAAAGTTCAGAGCCAGCACCAGAAACCCAGAACATAATGACAAGCATGACAATCAAGAAGAGAGGCATAGCAACAGCAACCACGACATATGATTCTGCCATCATTGCTAATGTCTCAAGAAAAACACCAAGCCTGATACGATTTTCACGCATGTAGTGCTCGGCTCGATTTAGGAAGTAAATTTTCAAGTTACCTCCTGATTGTAATGTCCCAACCATACCTTGAAAGAATTCAGAGACCCAAGGTGATGCTGCACGTTGTACTGAGAGTTTAATTGCAGAAACTAAATCCATTCCAAGAAGGGTGATATCTCGATAAATCATAGCCGAGTCATAAGAAATATTACCATATATTTTTTCATTTACTGCTAACGATTTGAATATTCTTGAAGGTGTTGCATTTGCTGCTGACATTGCTGCTGTGTAAGATGCAGCATATGGCAGAAACTTCTCAAGCTCCTCAGAGCGAGCTTTTCGCTCTCGTTCTGCTGAATTCATGAAATGCCGGTACGCCATTATTGGGCCAAATAGGCCACAGAAAGCGATGATTCCATAGCGAGCAAATCCGGGTACTGTTTTAGTTGCATAATGAGGACACCCCCCGTAATCATACCACAATTCATCAGGGCCCTTCCCCCCCCAATTGAGGTTAGGATTGATGTCATTAGGATTCCAAAACGCCCAGTCAATACATGGAATTACAGTTTCAGGGTCTTGCATATTTTCCCATAAAGCAAAAGCACCAATTTCTGGGAAAAGAGCAATGGTGAGAATACCTATGAAGATACCTAATGATACAACGGTACTCATGATTGCAGTTGCCTTGTAAACTTCAGGCATGATTCTAATATTAGCCTGTAACAATACCTTCTGCAAATCTTTGTTTTGTCTAGTCTTAGCTCTGAGAATACGTCCAAGGAAAAGATTGGAAAAACGCTGCCAACCAGTGAGGGTCATTCCCTCAAACCGCTTTTTTTCGGTTTCTTCTGCCTTTTTGGCCAATCAATCCCCTCCTTAACGAAGACCATCAACCCTTGCTAAAACTGCTTGAGGTCTGACATAGTATTCAGTAATGATTTGTGCAACTTGATCTGATTTACGGATGTCATTCAGTACCATCCAATCTAGAATTCTTTTTCTGGTACGTAATTCATCCCTCATTCTCTCTTGAGAATAATTAATTTTCACCATGATTTTTTCCAAGACATACGATTTTCCACTAAAGTCGTAGTCATCTTTAGAGGGGTCCCACTTGAACACCTCATTGGTAATAACTTCAAGACTGTGAGGATCTACTCCCACAATCTCGACAATCTGCTTAGTACGGCGAACACGCCGGCCGTTGATTCTTGTTTGCATCTGAATAGAACATGCTTCAAGTGCCGGTAACAGAACACGTGGAATATCAATCGGTTTATTCTCAAGACGGTGGACTAGAGATGGCACTGAATCAGCGTGGACTGTAGAATATGAACAATGTCCTGTAGCCATTGCTTGGAACAGAACATAAGCTTCAGCACCTCGAATCTCACCCACAATGATGTATTCAGGACGCTCTCTGAGAGCCGCTTTCAATAGTTCGAACTCACCAATGACTCCATCATCAGACTCACCACCGAAACCTTGGCGAGTCAATCCCGGAATCCAGTTTGGTTGAGGGATATTGACTTCCCTAGTGGATTCGATACTGACTATCTTCATTTGCCATGGGATAAACAACGCCATTGCGTTGAGAGTTGTTGTTTTTCCAGATGCTGTACCACCCACGAACAACATCGATATGCCTTGTTGAAAAGCAATCCACATGTAAGCGACCATTAGGCTTGTCATTGTTCGGAAAGCGACAATGTCGCAAGGCGAGAACGGGTCTTCTCTGAACCTTCGGATACAGAAGGTCGAACCTTTTGTTGAAATCTCATAACCTAATTTCATGACAATTCTTGAGCCGTCCATCAAGGTAGCATCGAGCAATGGTTCTGCAACTGAAATGTGCTTACCACAACGTTGTGCTAACTTAATCACATAGGACTCCAATTCCTCATCAGTAGGCCAAGCGATTGATGTTTCAACAGATTCGAATTTCCTATGATAGGCGAAAATTGGGATGTTTGTACCATCTAAAGATACATCTTCTACATTTGCGTCATTCATCAGAACATCCATGCGCCCATAACCAACTAAATCACGCCTTAGATAATAGAAGATTTTAGAGCGAGATTTCTTAGTAATTTTCATCCCATAAGATTTGATTATTTGGTCCATTGCAGCACGTAGATACCCATCAGGATCAGCATCAATCTCCTCGATATCGGCAGTTAATGCTTTTACGAAAATATCCATAATCTCCTCAAATTGGGCTTGTTCTTTCTTATTCAACGGAGGTTCAATTGCTTGATACATGATGTTCAATGTTCTCAAATCACGGACAACTCGAGCGAAGGCGTGAGGTGGTAGAACTGGATATTTGTCAAGCACTTCATACTGTGCTTGTTGCTTCTGCCGCCGCTGTCTTTTGGGCCGCCCACGTCCTTTCTTTGCCATGTCGAAACCTCCTGCTCTGCATTGGCGACCGTTCTCAATTCGCTATAACCTTTGGTTATAGTTTGATGAATAAATGCATACTCTGTCAAAAGTTCATCAAAATGGTAAAACTACTAGCCACAAGTAAAACCATTTTTTCAATAATTCAAGTGAGTAATAATTAGAAATAAATCATTATTTATTTACTCGTTTATAAAATCAATTTGAGGATATATAATCTTAATTTTCGAAGGGTTTTCTTCCCCATCTCCTGTTTAACATCATGAGAAAAGATATTCCAAGCAAAGTAAGAATTAGACTGACGAAAAGGATGCCTCGAAGTCCTTGTCCAGCAGCATTCTCTTCAACCAAAACTGCAGTAGTGGCATTCAATCCTTGATCTGAAACCATGCTCCCCCAATTTTCGTAGATTGCCATATCTCCCTGTGTGAATGAAATTAGGAACAAGGAAAGTAGTGGCACGATTGTGCCAACGTAAAACCAGGCCATAATTGAGGTATCAAAAATTGCTTTATTTGGCCTCGGACCCATTAGCAAAGCAGTGAGGCATACGATATAAATTGAATTTGCAATCATTACGATTAGAGCTGCAGGTAGCGCCCACATTTGATCAAGTACTTTCGCCATCACAATTAGGAAAATAACTGAAATCCAAGTAGTTATCAAAAAATATACCACAATCTTTGCTCTCAATAATTGTGGTAGCGTCACAGGGAAGCCATTGAGGAAATCTGGAGAGTCCATGCCATTAAGCCAAGAGTAAAATTGGAAACCGAAGAAACCGAGAAATGGAGCATAGGAAAGAAGGTTGAACGGAATTGGAAATGATGCGAAATCTACCAACCATGCAAGTAGTAACAGGAACAGAAGCGGCACAGTATAGGAAATGAGCATCTTGACCAAAGTATTGGAACGCCATAAATCAACCAAATCTTTTGCAACTAGTAATCTCAACATACCATTTCCAAGGAATGGCAAACGTTCCCACACTGGAGTAAGTAATTCACTTTTAGCAGTCACATGGATTTCAAAATCATCAGGAACAAAATGAGCGCCAATATAGGCGACAAAAAATGAGGCTGGTATGCTGACAAGGGGTATCCAATGTTGATGTGAAAATTGATACAACATTCCAGGTATCATTAAGCGAATATCAACAATCTGCAATGCTCCAAGTAGTGCTATTCCAATACCTAATATTGGAATGATATAGGACCATTTGCCCCCTCTACTAAAAAATGCAGAAGCAATGAAGGAGAGAGCAAGGCCCTGAGCAAGTGTAGTAGTTAGAGCGAGTAGAACAACGGGTAAGGAAGCCCATTCAAGAGGAGTAGAAAGAGAAGCAAATTGTTCAAGCAGAATGCCACCAGCCATCCCAATAACTGCTGGCGTAAGTAACATCAGAACATAGTAACTGACTTCCTTAGCATAATATGCAAAATAATTGGTAACTAAATCAAGGGGTTGTACTGCAGGGGATGCCAACAAGTAATTCTTGCCACCACCTCGTTGTGAAACCATCACTCTGCCAATGAAAGCGAACGACCCCATGGAAAGAGAGAAGGCAAAGATACCCCCATGCATATACATCTTTAATTGGTCCCAAGAAAAGGCTTGCTGCTCTTCATTTGCAGAGATAAGAACTTCACCAGTCAAATAACGTAAGCCGATTGTCATTATCAGAGATAAAAGAGCAAGCATTACTGGAAAAAGAGCGATGTGACGTTTCTTGGCGAAATCAATATTCTGTCTCCACTCCTCCTTAAACATCATTCTAAATGTGACCCAAAAGGATTCTGAAATCTTCGGTGGATGGTAGTTTGTGAGCACACTCACTCCTCCTCATTTCCATCCTGTGCTTCAATTTCTTCAATTGATGTGCCAACCAATCTAATGAAAACGTCCTCAAGGGTTTCATCTTTGTTTATCTTCAAATCATCAACTTTACCTGACGCAAGAACATGTCCACGATCAATCACTGCAACGCGTGTGCATAGCCTTTCAGCTACTTCAAGAATATGCGTGCAGAGAAAGATTGTACCACCATCATTCACGGTTTCAATCAGAAGTTCACGACACTTGCGTTGGTATATTGGGTCGAGATTAACAAATGGCTCATCGAGGAATAGAAGTTTTGGTTTATGGATAAAAGCGCCAGCCAACATCACTTTCTGACGTTGACCCTTTGATAGATCTTTACAAAGTGTGTGTTTTTTGTCATTAATTCCAAACCAATCTAGCCAATAATCAACTTTTTCTCCAATATCTTCTAGACTCCGCAATCTAGCCACGAATTCAAGATACTCTGCAGCAGTTAGGAAAGATGGAGGACTTTCTGATTCCGGAACTATTCCGACATTTGCTTTAACCATTCTAGGGTCTGCTCGAACATTAATTCCCAGTACCTTTGCTCCACCCATGGATGGCCTTAGTTGTCCCGTCAAGAGTTTGATGAAGGTTGATTTACCTGCACCATTTGGTCCAAAAACTCCGAAGAATTCCCCTGAAGCAACCTTGACATTGAGTGGATGTAGGGCTACAAAATCACCAAATGCTTTGCCTAAGTCTTTGGCAACTACCAATGGCTCGCCATCATTAGACATCATGATGCCCCTTCAGTTCCCCTTCCATTCGGGCCTTTCTCTTTGAAGGAAAGCATTGACGCCAATTTCTTTGTCCTCTGTATCAAAAAGAGCACAGAACTCATCATGTTCAATATTAATTCCTTCAGACATTGGCCGCTCTAATGACGCTCGAACAACCCTCTTAGCAACTTTGATTGTGTGCGGTGATTTACTTGCCAAATTCATTGCTAACCCCATTGTCATAGACTGTAAATCATCAGGCTCGCATAGCCTATTCACTAGCCCAATTCTAAATGCTTCATTGGCAGGAATTATATCGCCAGTCATCACCATTTCCATGGCCTTCCCATATCCAAGTAATCTAGTCAGCCTCTGAGTTCCACCACCACCTGGAATCAAACCAAGATTGATTTCTGGTGTTCCAAAATTTGAACGTGTGGTGGCAATTCTCATGTCACAAGAAAGTATAATTTCACTCCCACCCCCTAGTGCAAAACCATCGATAGAGGCAATTGTAGGAATAGATAAATTCCATATTGCCTCCCAAACATTTTCTGAGAAAACTTTGCGGATTTGTTTTGAATTCTTTCCAGTAAATTCACCGATATCAGCCCCAGCAACAAAAGCTGCCGGTTTTGGCCTTTCATCTCCATCAGGAACTGACGGGGGGGCACCTCGAATGATGACTACTCTGACATTGTCGTCATTCTCTGCTGCTTTGCAGGCTGAGATTATCGATTCCATTACCTCATTATTTAGAGCATTGAGTTTCTCTGTTCTATTGATTGTCCAAATTTCGACAACCCCTCCAGCTGGAAATGAATTTTCAACATCGACTCGATCAATTAACAAAACCTCAGTCATATCATTCACCAATCTCTTCCCTCATTGCATCTAGTTTTGATTGGCCTGGAGTGGGTGGCGGAGGCAAAGGAAGACCTTCGGGTGGAGGGGGTAGTTCCTCAAGTTCTACCTCGACTTCTTCTTCAAATTCAGTAGCCGCGATAAATCCAGCATCTAGAGGTATTCTCAATTTCAAAATTCGTGCATCATCAATACGAACATAGGTCGCCCCATATGGGTGTCCGGACTCAACATTTTCAGGCTCGTTAAGAACCATAAGTCCGTGTCCGGGTTGGCTGAGTACTGACAACAAATCTTCTCCACCATCCTGCTTTGACCACATGCGAGCAGCTGAAGCACGGATTTCTGCTAATTGTCCACGGCGACGCATCTCGATGCGCTTCTTGATTTCCTCTCGCTTGCCACGGCGCTCTTCAACGAAATCCTCTATGTCTGCCTCTTCAACTTGTTCAGCATCAATGTCAACAACATACTCTTCTGCAACATGAACTTCCTCTTTGATATCTTCATCTTCAAGTTGAATGACATCTTCTTCATCAGAATCTTCTGACTCAGATGAAACTGATTCTTTTGATGCTGCCACCTTACGGTCGCGGCGGCTTCCACCATCTTCCTCTTCAACCACGGCCTCTGGCAATTCAAAAGATTCCTCGGCAACTGATTTTGTTTCCTTTCGTGGTCGGCGAGTTGGCTTCTTTTTGGGCTTACCACCCGTCATTACCAAAAAGGCGGCAAGCAATAGTAAAGCGCCAGTAAAGATGTACCCATACATCTCACCCCCCCATTCCCCAGAGAGGAAAAGTTGGAACAAAATGCCGAATAGCAAAGCGAAATACAGTAGTAATCGGCCGAATGACATCCCGTCCCCCATTAACGAGCAGATGCGACCCCTCTTTCATTATGACGGATGAGCGCCCAACTCAATCAAGTTGATTTTTTAGGCTTTTTAGGGCTTTTTCACGGTGGCTAAAAACCCCTTTTTCAGCCCTACTCATTTCTCCAAAAGTGCGACCAGTATCATCATCTTCCGGTGTAAAAATAGGGTCATAACCAAACCCTCTATCTCCTAGAATTTCTTCTGTAATACTCCCCCGGCAAATTCCTTCACCAAAGATAATCTGTTGCCCATCCCAAAGCGCGGCACAGGCGCGAAATTCTGCACCCCTATTGTTGGAGTCTGCCATTACTTTCAATATCCCCAAAAGACCCAGTTGCTTGAGTATGCTAGCCGAATAAACTCCAGGGAAGCCATCCAATTGATCTATGAATAACCCTGCATCTTCTACTAGGACTGCCGCCTTTTGGCCGCTTGCATATAGATATGCTACAGCCTGTTCAATTTTTGATTCTGCAACAAATCGTAAATCATCAGCTTGAGGTTCAATCACTGATGGCACTTCACCATCAATTAGAAACTGCTCAACTTGATAACCAAGAGGAGCAAAGAACTGAGTCGCTTCTGCTAATTTACCGGCATTACCAGTAAGGAAGAGGAGGCGTGTCATGCTTCTCGCAGAGAGGGTTGGTCATTGAGTGTATCGCGGGATAATTATTCGCCAAAGTGAAAGGGAAGGGGCCTGTGGCATCTATTCATGGAACCCAAGGCGCTACTACTAGTTGCAATCGGTGGAGCCTGTGGTGCAGTAGGTCGCTACGCCATAACAGAATGGATACCCTCTGATTTCCCTTGGGGTACTTTAGTAGTCAATGTACTAGGTTCATTTCTGCTTGGTGTATTGATAGCAATTGCAATTACTAATGAACAAGTAACACCGGAGCTTCTTCTTCTTGTAGGCACGGGTGCACTTGGTGCGTTTACCACGATGTCTACCTTCAGCGTTGACGTGATTCAATTAATTGATTCAGGAAAACATATGCCTGCATTGGGTTATATGTTAGGTAATTTCATCCTCTGTCCATTGTTTGCTTTCATAGGATGGCGCTTCATTCCAACATTATTAGGCTGAAATTATTGAAGTCTAAATTTCTTAATCCATTTAACAGGATCTTCATTTTGTTTCTCTTGAGTTTTCACCTCAAATTCCTTTGCCTCTTCTAAAGCAACCCATTCATCGGTCCTAGAACGAAGGATCTCTGCTGTTTGTGAATAACTCTCCTCATCTCTACAAAGCAATGCAAGAAATTTATGCAAAGGAAGACCAGCATCCCAATCTAGGTAAGGTCGCTTATTTTTTGTTAAAGGGAAAGAGGGAATACGTCTAGCAATAATAGACATAGTTCCTGTTAGATTTGTTGTATCAACCTTGAAGATTCTCCAAGAATCCCCCCGTACTCCTTTGAGCCGCATAGCATAAATTGGCATCAAACCACACCGCTCCCCCTCCTTTTGCATATCGAGGTACTGCTCCCATGTTCTTCCTGCAAGATAGATTTTCTTTTCTTTGGTAGTCTTGACTTCTATTGGTAGTGAAATATCTCCTCGGACGGCCAATAAATCACCAGCCCCAGCAACTCCACTTCCAGCCGCACGGACAACCAAAAATGGTCGGCGAATTACTTGCATTGCCCTTGCCTTTTCAGCTGCGTTACAACTCCTTGTAACGGCTCTAACTCCATCAGGTGAGCCTATGAGTACAGCACGTAATTCACGTTCGTACTGCGAAGCCATCATCACCCACGGTTGTCACTTTATTCAAGACTATACCGGAAAGATTGTGGAGTCACGAGACGATTCGAAGAAAATTAAGCCATATCCATTAACCGCAATGATTGACTAATGATGGCGCACCACACCTGTCTGTGGGCGTACTAATCATCAGGACTGCTGATTTCAAGTTGGCTTATAGATTGATGAAAGCGCTACGTAAACGAAGTGTTGATTTTCTACAGATTTCAGCAGATGAATCTTTGCCACATGATTCATCTGTTTGGTTTGGCACTTCTGAAGAAGTTGCAGAAAGTGAAATTGGTATTGGTGTGGCGTGCTCTGTATCAAATATTGATGTCTCTATTGAGAAAGGCATCCATCTATCCACCCAACAAAGTCCCACTAGTCTTCTTGCATTTGGAGTAGACCCTGGGCCTCGCCCGGGGTTGGCTTGGAATTCTGATGGCAAACCCCTAGGGGCACAACAGATGGAAAGTGTAGATGAGACAGTAGACAGAATATGTCAAATTGTTTCTTTAATTCCTCATGACATTGCTGTAATTCGTATAGGAGATGGTGCACCCACTATTGGTTCACGAATTGCAAATGTATGCCTTGCTCGTGGTTTGAGAGTGGAAATGGTAGATGAGAGAAGAACATCTAGTGGCGTGGGGAGGCACGAACACCACGCTGCTGCTGCAAGGATTGCAAGAATTTCAGGTGAGATTGTGAGTGCAAAGAAAAAGATTCAACCCACATCTGGTGAAATTCGAGAAGTACAAAGAAGAAGTCGACGAGAAAGTGGTGGCCGCTTCACTCTACCAATTGAATTAGCACAAGCCGTAGCAGTAGGGCGCCTATCTATGATTGAAGCACTTGAAGAATATGACCGCCGACGTGATACTTTAGTTTGAGCACCGGCTGTCTAAATATGGAACTCCCTCTCGAAGGGTTTGTTGCGAGCATGGTCTAGGGGCTATGACTGCAGGTTCCCAACCTGCCGACCCGAGTTCAATTCTCGGTGCTCGCACTTTCAGTCAACTGATTAGATAGGTTTGTGACCACTTCTTCAAAAGCTTTGGCAGATTCTCCTTCTGGCTCTGCAATGATTCGATGAACACCGTCATCACCACCTCTGAGAACGCCTGGATCAAAGGGGAGTTTTCCTAGAAATGGTACTTCAAGTTCTTCAGCAGCTGATTGTCCTCCGCCGCTCTTGAATAAATCAAGAATAACTTCCCAATTGCCATCCTCATCTGATTCAATCTCGATGGGCACCCCTGTAGGTCCGTTGATTCTCAAACTACTGGATGGCTCGGCATTTCCGCTAAGGCGGTATCCACTCATGTTCTCAATAACCCCTAAGCATGGTAATTTGAGTGCTTTAGCAAAGTTCACTGCTTTGCGTGTATCTAGTAAAGCAACATCTTGAGGTGTTGTCACAACAACTACTCCATCAATCCCTGGTAATGATTGAGCAACGGTCAATGGCTCATCAGAAGTGCCGGGTGGAAAATCAATAACAAGAGCGTCTAACTCACCCCAATTAACATCACCAATGAACTGTTGAATTGCACCTAATTTGATTGGCCCTCTCCAAATTACAGGTGTGTCATCGTCCTCTGTCAAGAATGCCATGGAGATGACTTTCACTCCAAATGGTCCCTCCACTGGGTGTATCTGGCCATCTTCAACAGATAATTCAGCACCGGAAATCCCAATCATCTTGGGAATATTTGGCCCTGTAATATCAATGTCCATGAGACCTACTTTTTTCCCATCCTGAGCAAGAGAAAGAGCAAGCCCTACAGCAACAGTAGATTTGCCCACACCACCCTTACCAGATAAAATCATGAATTTATGTTTGATGTTATCAGCCAGTTGTGTCATGCGTAATTTTCTACGCATTTGGGCGTAAGCCTGCTCCATCTGTTTATTCTGCTCCTCACTAGCCTCAGGGGGTTCTTTTTCTGAAGCCCCACCTTCATGATGAGAAACTGGTGAATCACTCATTGTTACGGCGAACTTGCTATCATTCTTCAATCATTGTATTACAAATAGTGCTAATCAAGAAGGAATTGTATAGATGGAAGATTATCTTTTGAAGCGGAATTGCCAAAACTAACACATCAGAAGCACTGGGTAGCAGAGGGGCGGTATCTGATGGCGGGCACGGGAATCTATGTCACATGGGTTACTGCTTCTTTGCTAGGTGGAATCCTACTGATGCCACTGTTTCGACCCCAGGGTAAACGAATTACGTTGGCAGGTTTTGTAGATGTGTTTCGCCGTTATTGGGCACATATTGCTCTAGTCTTCAGCATTTATGTCTGGAAAGATTTGCTAGATGGACTTGATCGCATCCTAATGGCGAATACTCATCTTGACATGACTCCATTCATCTATGCAATTGAAGGGGATTTGGTATTATTCGTTCAGCAGACATTTCTTAATGATATTCTCACCTTTGTTTTGACTCATTATTATGTCGCAGGATATATGCTACTAGTGTATACAACATCTTTCTATTTCGCATATTTCGATGACAGATGGCTTGCTGACCGCCTACTGTTAGCTATGTTCTTTGTCTATGCTTTTGCTGTACCTTTCTATCTCTTCTTCAATGTCCGAGTAACAGGAGACCATATCCCAGCAATGGAAACTCTAGCCTATCACCTAACCCCAGATATTCAAACTTGGTTCACAAGAATTGACCCCTTTACCAATGGAATGCCGAGCCTACACATTGGGATACCATTTGCCATTTGGCTTGGTTTACACCGATGGGATCATGATGAAAGATGGAAGAAATATCGAATCTTTGTGGGTTGGTTCAATGTTGTAACTGGATTTACCATTATCTATCTTGGAATTCATTGGTTCCTTGACATTATTGGTGGCATAATTATTGCATATATTGCTGTTCAAGCAGCAGATAAGAGCCATGCTTGGTTATGGTATAGATTAGATGAACGGACTTTTAACGCTAGATTAGCCTGGCTTCTCGCAGATTTAGGGAATACAAGGAGAGTGCTCGCTGGTTGGAGTAAACGCTCTATTAATTGGCTGAAACAACCATCTGCCACTCATACAAGAGTTGTTGTGATTCTATTGTTAACAGCAACAAGTGGAGTCTTACTTTATGACGCCGCTCACCAACATATTCCTGCTGAAGGTGTTTCTTATCCTGAAGCAGCAGCAGGCGCAGATGGGTGGTTGGTGGCCCTTGATGCAGATGAGGAAGGTAACCTTAGTGCGGTAATCATAGACATTGAAAATGATATTACTTACCATGACAATCTCAATTTGAATGAGGATGGAAATCAATCTCAATGGGGTTTAATGAATGCTTCAACGGAAGTACTGATTTCAGAAAACCACGCGATTGTTTGGCAAGGTTACAGAATTATTACTCTTGAGTTTTCAAATCCAGGCACTCATGCTTATGGAAGAACAACGGGTCCACTCTACACCGATCTAGCGCTTCTTGATGATGCTGATGAAGAAAATGCCAAGTTATTCGCAATTGATAATGGTGTTATTATCAACTTGCAAAGCAACGAGCTCCACGAAGTTTTTGCGCCAATTTCTGACAGTGATGTAATCCTCATTGATGGGGAAGGTCACAGTTTATCTTGGGTGACAGAAAGTTCACCATTGACAGCAAATATTCTCACAGTAGATGGTGTGCAAAATACCTTGTCAGTTGAAATTAATGCTACTGTTAATATGGCCATGGATGAACAAGTTTTGGCACTTACCGGTACGGTAGTTGACTACACTAATGCTAGCATCATAGGAGTTACATTTGACGACAATCACCTGATTGCAGAAGTTAACTTGTCCGCAGTCACGCGTCTAGTGATGGTCGATCTTGATACTGGAGAGCAACGTATCCTTGGAGACCCGCTTTTCCCTGTGGCTAAACCTAGCATCGGATATGGGCATGTAGCGTGGCAACACCAACAATTCCTCAATTCATTGGACCCTGCAGAAGATAACCTTGACTGGGATGTCTCTTACCATGTGATTGCCGAAAACCGTTCATACCCACTTCATATCGATGATAAAGTAAACCAAACTTCTCCACAAGTAATGCAAGAGCATATCGCTTGGCTTCAAGAAGGGGGGAATGAAGATGATCCACCTGAAGTACGAATTTTCTCACTAGAGGAAACCTTTGAGCCATACTCCTCTAAAACTTTGCAAGTGGCAACGATATTACTCATTCCAATGCTAACAATCTGGATGATTCAGCGTCAGAAAGAAGATAGTGACAGAACGGAAGAAGAATAATCTCAAGCAACAATTGAGAGCATTCTGTTCAGTGCAAGTATAGCATCATCTGCCATTTGAGAAGGAACTACAATTTGATTGAGTACTTCGCCATCTGCTAATCTTTCTAACAGTTCAGCAAGGAACGCTGGGTGTATCATGTACATGGTTGAACAGGGACAAACACCAGGGTCAAGGCAGACTACTTCCTTGTCGGGATATTGTTCATCAAGTCGCTTGACGAGATGAATCTCTGTACCTACTCCTACAACTGAACCACTTGGTGCTGCTTCCACATATCTACGAATCATCTCAGTTGAGCCGGATGCATCTGCAGCATCAACAACAGTGCGGTCACACTCTGGATGAGCGATGACTAGAGCGTCTGGGTGTGCTTCTCGCAAATCATTGATTTGCTCAACAGTGAAGCGTTGGTGAACAGAGCAATAGCCGTGCCATAGAACGAATTTGGCTGCATTCAGTGATTCCCAATCCGATTCCATCATTGGATTCCATACTGCTAAATCATCGTCATTGTAACCCATTGCTAATGCAGTGTTCCTACCCAAATGTTGGTCAGGGAAGAATAGGACTTTTCCATTCTCGCCCGCTCTTTCAAGAGCCCACTCTAGAACACCTGCTGCGTTGGATGAAGTACATACAATTCCACCATGGTGGCCGACAAATGCCTTGAGGTCTGCGCTGCTATTCATGTAAGTAACAGGTACAAGATAAGATGCGCCTGATTCTGCGGGGAGTTCAGCATCCTCTCGGGTTGCAGGATCTAACAAGTTGCTGGTGTCAAGTAATTCATTCCAGCATGCTTCCACATCAGGTAAGTCTGCCATGTCTGCCATCGAGCAGCCGGCTCGAATGTTTGGCATCAAAACCATTTGATTGTCATCTGTCAAAATGTCAGCAGATTCAGCCATGAAATGAACACCGCAGAATATGATGAATTCTGCTTCTGAATCTGCTGCCTTGCGGGCTAATAGAAAAGAGTCCCCCGTTTCATCCGCATGCTCTATGATGGAATCTCTCTGATAGTGGTGGCCTAGTATCATCACCTTGTCACCAAGTTGCTTCTTAGCAGCGATAATACGCTGGCGAAGTTGTTCTGAATCAGCATCAGAATTAACATCACTGATAGAACAGAAGGGGAGCGATGGAAGCTGCATCCAATCACCTCGGGGATAATGTGGCGTGCCGCCACCGCTTTGAATGCATCCATTCTCGGGTATTTACCCCGAAGGGCAGTGGTGAGCATTTGCAGGCGTGGAAAGAAGGAGAACTCATCCACGTAGGAGCAGAGGCATCGGTCTCTAGTGGCCTCTTTCTTGGACTACCGGCAGTACGCAAAGTTAGGCGCCCACGCTCTTATAGAAATCCAAAACTTGACCGTCGTTTGACTAAACATCGAATGACTACTGAAGCTCGTCTACTTGCGCGTCTTTCTGATTATGATTTGCCAACACCGAACCTTCTTGCCTTTGAGGAAAGCACGGGAGTGCTCATTCAAACTCTGATGCCGGGCCAACAAATGACTAACCTATTGCGGGCTGGAGAATGTAATGCTGAAGAGATGCTAACAAAGAGTGGTGAGATGATTCGTAAACTACACTCACTAGGTGCTGTGCATGGTGATTTAACCACCAACAATATTCTCTGGGACGGAGATAATGGGGTTTCGCTGATTGATTTTGGACTTTCCATGTGGACTACTGAGGTTGAGCGTATGGGGCTTGATCTGCAAGTTCTAAGTGAATGCCTCTCTGCAAGCCACCCTGAATATGAGAATGCACTTGACTGGGTTTTTGCAGGATATATTGGTGCGAAAGACCTTGAGTATAGTGGTTCAGATTCGCCCCCCCTTGAGGCTAGTGAAGTTCTGAAGCGGTATGATGCAATTCGCTCAAGAGTCAGATATCATTCGTGAGAGTTACTCAATGGGTAGGGATTGAGCAACGCCTCAGTATAACTTTCAAGTGGGCGATGCAGGATTCGAACCCGCGTCGACGGGTCCGAAACCCGTCAGGATATCCAAGCTACCCTAATCGCCCGATGTTTCATGCGAAAAGGGCATATCTCTTGAAGAGAACGGGTCGCACCACTAGTTAGGAGGGTGTGCTAATGGTGGCTGAGTGGGAGAAAACACCTTGTTTAAACAAGCAATGTAGTAAATGCTGCCGCCAAACTGAGATGCCCATCTCAAAAGCCGATATTACTAGACTTGAAGCGGCAGGCCACGAGCGTTCAACGTTCTCAATCGTCCTGCCTGATAGCAGTGTGCGCCTTGCGAACGCAGAAGATACCAAAGCCTGTGTATTTCTGAAAACTGACTCATCTGACCTGCACTCACCAGGAACCTGCCAAGCATGGGATGAGCGCCCAGAAGGTTGTAGAATCTACCCACTTGTACTCGACCAATTAGATGAGCCATTCTTTGATGAGTTATGTCCACACCGTAACGAATTTCCTGACCCACCAGTAGGATTGAGGGGTCGTCTTTTGGTATTGGCACAAATACTTGAAGATGAGTCACACTAAGCTCTTAGCCAGTGTTCCAACCGGTCACCACCGACATCTTCACTTGATACAAGTTTCAGTCCTGCCCCTTCAAGGATCTCAGAAGTGATTCCTCCATTCAATCCTTCACCAAGGTCAACTTTAGAGTGGAAAATACAAGCCTCATCTACCAATTTTTCATTAAGGAATCTAGCCCATACATCAGGCCCACCTTCTACAAGTAATCGTTGTACTTCCCTATCACCTAGAAGGTCTAGAAGTTGTAGTAAATCAACTCCTTCATTATCACTTGAGAAAAGTGGTGGGATTAGAATAGTCTCACATTCAAGAGAGCCACCTTCCCCTTCACAGTGCAACACCACAGTACCCTCACCGTCTGTTACCATTTCCGCTTTTTCAGGTGTCCGTAAGCGTCTATCAAGCACAATTCTCAGTGGTTGCTTACCCTTGCCAAGATCAACTCTTCTGACCGTTAGTTTAGGGTCATCTCGAATGACAGTGTTCACGCCAACCAGCACTGCATCACATTGTAGTCTAAGCCGATGGACTTCGTCAAGAGATTCTTCAGAAGTAAATCGAGCAGGTGGGCCAGAAATTGAATCTACATTTCCGTTGCAATCGAGAGCTGCTTTGAGGGTTACAATCGGTCGCCGCTTCTCACACCAATGCATGAATGCATCCATTTGTTGGCAGGCTTCAACTTCCATCAAACCTTGAGATACTTCTATTTCAGCACGCTTCAAGTTATCAATACCACCGCCCCTAACTGTTGGATTTGGGTCTTCAGCAGCAACAACCACTCGATTAACTCCTGCCCAAAGCAAAGCCTCTGTACAAGGAGGGGTTCTTCCATGATGGTTACAAGGTTCAAGTGTAACAAATGCCGTTGCTCCTTGAGTTGCAACACCTCTAGCCTCAGCATCAGCAATTGCAGCCTGCTCAGCATGCAAATCACCTAGATGGTCATGCCAGCCTTCAGCAATAATCTCGCCATCTCTAGCAAGTACGCACCCTACTGGCGGGTTTGGTGATACTTGGCCAACTCCTTTCTGAGCCACTTCTAGCGCCCGTGCCATGCACTTACGCTCAAAATCACTCCATTCTGAGTGGGTCATCAAGGGTTCGGATAAGCCGCATCCATTTGTTACTTCGCCTTAAGAAAGCCATGCGGATTGTTTGAATGCTCAACCCCCTCTGCCACATCATGCCTCGCATTGCTTGCATAGTCAACCCCGCCGGTCGCGATGGTCATGCTCTAAAGCGATGGAAGTCAATTGAGCCGGCCTTGGCAGAAGCAGGATTTGAATGTGAAACTCATTTCACAGAGAGAGTTGGTCACGCCCCCGAAATCGCTTACTCAATGCGTGACCGCGAAGATATCGACCTCGTAGTTGCTTGTGGGGGAGATGGAACTGTCCATGAAGTAGCATCGGGACTTAGGGGTTCATCAATCCCATTAGGAATCATTCCAGCGGGAACTGGAAATGACGTAGCCCGCGCACACGGAATCCCACTAAAGAAAACGTTGGGAATAATCGATGTATTGGCCAACGGCAAGAACAGACATGTCGGAGCATTCCGTCTACAAGGGACACCTTCACCTAGTGAAGGAGGTTATCCTGAACCAACCAATAATCCTGCATGGGACGGAGAGCCCGACATACCAGGAAGGGTGGTCAGGTGGGTCTTTCTAGAATCTGATTGTGGTGTTACTTCGGCAACCGCCCGAGCCAAACTTTCACGAGCAAAATGGATCAAAGGCTCATTCAAATACACATATCTTGGAATTACAGAAATACTCCCTTGGAAGAAGAAAATGGCATGGGTCAAAATTAACGATGGGCCTGGAGAAATTGTAGATTTCTCAATGCTTGCCGCCACAACCACAGAAATGTTTGGTGGAGGGTACAAAGTTTGCCCCGGAGCTTCACCAATACTTGAGCATGGATTCCTTTGCCATGCTTGGGGTCTTTCAAAACTGAAAATGTTAATGCTGATGGGTCCATTGAAGAAAGGAAAACATGTGGGTAAATGGGGTATTGAACTCAAACCCTGCACCCGTCTTGAGATTCGCTCATTAGACAGTGAGGGTAACCCCTCGGATGCTTCACACAATCCTCCACTGATTGTTCAGGCCGATGGTGAGCCCTGCCTACAAACTCCAGCCCTACTAGAGTATCATACGAAACAACTCTGGATAAGAGGTGCTGCAGAAGTTCCTTGGGATGTTTGAGCCAAAATAATGAACAGGTCCATACACCCCAATCTCTTTGATTGAGTGCGTTACTTCACAACCATGAGAGTGAGAGCCTTGTTGCTGACCTTGCTCCTCCTTGGCACCATACCAGCCCTACCCAATTTACTGATAATGCCTGCATCAGCAGGCCAGGTAAACCATTTTGGAAACAGTGGATTTCCTAATTCAATAAACCTAACTTTCACTTCAGCAGGTAATGACACTAGCACCAATCTCACCTTAGGCGCAAGTGCAGTTGCTAGTTCAGCATCTTTTGATGTACAGGGATGGCCAAATTCACAGGGTGATAGCCCTCTCACAATAGGAATTGATGTGGGGGATGATGGAGATTTGGAGTGGGCATTTGGTGGCCCAGGTAACGGTTCTTTTGGCTACGTTAACGAATTTTCCAATGGTTGGGACAAAGCCGCTCTTAACTTATCAAGCGGGCAAAACATGACCTATTCTCTTCGCCTACCTCTCAATGCCACAGTTACTTCGGCTTCAATGAATGTCTCCACTCTTAGTGAACTCACACTCTCGGGAAGTGATGTGCAGGACACCTACATTCGCAAACCAAATCCATCATATGGAAATTCCACTCATGCTAACTGCAACTATGGAAATGCTACAGTCAATGTAGTTGGGAAAACAGAATGGGTTAACTGGAATATTTACCGTAGTCTCTACTGGTTTAATCTTTCACAACTTCCTGCCGTGACTGTCTTAGACGCAAACTTATCATTCTGGATTGATGATGTTGTTAACAATGCTAACAGCGGTCAACCAGTAACAGTACAACATAGCTACGATATCCACCCACTTCTCAAAGATTGGGAAGAGGGGCAGGAATACAATGCCGTGGTGCAACAAGGCCCCGGCGTAACATGGAACAAGGCAATTGACAATGTGACGGGTACTGATTATTCGTGGACTACTGCTGGAGCTTCTAGTGCCTCAGATAGAGGGGCGGCGGTGGCATCGATTACTGAAAGCCCCGCTAATCTTGAGCAGACTTGGATGGACTTCAATTCCCAGAGTTTGACTAATCTTGTACAGAGTTGGGTCAATGGAAGTGTTAGCAATCAAGGCCTATTGTTCATCGGAGATGAAAGCACAAGCAAACCGGATGGCTCTAGATTAACAATCACAACTAGTGACAACTCGACACATGGACCCCGTCTAGTCGTGGTGTTTGAGGGTAGTAATGATGTGACTGCAGGTATTGACATAGGTAATGATGGAAATATGCAATGGAACCATTCAGGCAACCTAAGTAATGGTTCAGTAATTCCTAATTTTGCCGCATCTATAAATTCTCTACTGGCAAATTCAGCCCCCACTTTCACTGATGCATGGGGCAACGAGTTTGTTGATATCCCAGTAAATGTGACTGGAAATGCAACTTTAATTCTAGACGACATTGATGTTCGTTACGATTGGAGCCCAACAGTAACAACTTCACCTAATGGGGACCTTCTAACAGAAATTAACCAACACCTTTCATCTCTTACTCCCGATGCCACGGGAAATGTCAGCATCACTATCAATGTAAGCAGTGGTAGTGCTGGAACGGTAGAATTATCAAATTTGGTAATTGACCTAGGAGACCGCCCTCCTTCAATAGGTTCTATCACTTTGCCTACAGATACTATGGTCCCAAACGGTCAATTTCATTCAGTTGGTTTGGAGGTTACTTCCTATCAAGAGCTTGCTAATCTTTCATGGATCACCTTCACCCCTCAACTACAAAATGTAGCAAATCGCCCAATTTTCCTACATTCACTTACAAATGGCAGTTCTTGGGTAAATGACCCCGGAGGTTATGTTGCAAATGTATCAGGGCAATGGCAAGCACTGAATTCTGACACTGGTCAAATTGAATGGAGTATTGAGCCAAGTTGGGCTTGGCCACCAGAAACAGATGTCGAATGGTTTGCTCAAACAGGCACCGTTGATGGCCTGCATACAAGTCGTATGTCAAGTGCAACTACTAACCATGAAAGACGAATGGAAATTACCTCGTTCCATCTTTGGGATGAGACTTCACCTACAGATGGCGGGCCCGAGGTGTTTGAAAATGAGTGGGTTGCAGGTAACGATCAATTGCGAGTCAGTGGGGCGGTGCACTTTCTTAATGTCTCTACAAAACCCCTACCGGGTGATGTGTTTGTTGAATTAGAGAACGTCACAGGAAATGGAACAGTAGATGGCAATGGTGCATTCTCAATAGATACAATTGCACCTAGTGGTAATCGGTATGGTGGATTCACAATTAGTACAAGCATTGCCGGCCCTCTTGACGCCACTCCTCCTGAAATGGGTGTTCGTACTTTCAGAGTCGATGCAACCTTACCAGGTATGATGTTACATGCTCCTTTGGGTGAGCGCATTGTACCTCATAATCAACAGTTGTTCAATGTGTCAATTGCTGAAACCAATGATTCTAGTGGTGTTGCTGATGATACTCTCCAACTATATTGGTGGGTTGAAACGCTCCATGATGACGGCGATGGAATCCCAGAGATAGGTGAATATGCAACACGCCCGCTGCTACGCCAAGGTGCTTCAAATTACTTCCACGCCACCTATGAGGACCATTCTAATTCTCAAGGACAAATGGTATCACTCTACATCGAAGGCCGTGACAATGTGGGCAATTCTCTCAATGGAGGCGGGCCTGGTTTTGATGAAAACTTGCATCATTACATGTCATTAGTTCCATCTCCTCCTACTTTGACTAATGTGGCCCTTGAATTATCAGGCGGTGATGTTATTGTTCCAGCACATCCCAATTGGCTCAATCTAACATTGCTAGATGAAAATTGGTTAGAGGACATTGAACATATTTCAATTGACATGGGCCAAGGAATTGAATTGACTTGGATTGTTGGAGAAGGATTCACCTCTAGTAATTCAGATGTGGTAATCGAGGAATATTCCCTCACTAGTGCAGTCGAAGAGATTTACTTGAATCTCTCTTTCAGCACAACCCCTCTCTTCAGCCCGGCTTCACCTTACGGCCAGTTACTAATTTTAGTGAGTGATTCTTCGGGTACGGAGGTATTTATTTCAGGCCTTACATGGGAATTTAATGCCGACATAATGCTAGCTGAATCATCTATTTCTATTGCCGATGATCTTTCACAATTATCTCTTGAAAATGACAGTTACGTTGCTCTTAACGAGCGTTTGCAAATCAGTGGAAGGGTGCGTTATACTGCTGCTGACCTTGCACCACCTACAGATTCCTATGATGTCCAATTAGAGGTCCCACTTGATTTACCATTGTCTGTAAATTCTGACGAAAATGGTTACTTTTTGGGTGAAATGAATGCACATGGCGGAGGTCTTTACCGGGTTACTTTGCAAGTATTAGGGGGCCTTGGTATTGTTAATCCCGAACCTGAATCAGTACGTTTGCAAATAGATAGTAACCCACCCACCATAGTTGGCTCTGGGCCATCATTTATTCCAGCAAATGCTACAACATTCATTTTACAGTTGGACATACAAGAGTTAGGTGCTGGTCTGTCTACAGAAGATGTGGTATTTTTCTGTCAAGCACGGCGAGGGCTTGAATTGGTCGGGGAACAAATAGAGAGTGTAGCTATCATGCAAATTCCCGGGGAAGTTTCCCGTTATCTCGTCAACCTATCATTTGCCCCATTACAAGCACATGATGACCTAGATTGCTGGTTAGATGTCTCAGACCTAGCTCGCAATCCTCTCACTGGCATAGGTTCAGCCCCTAATTGGCCGCTGAGTCTACCTGTAGTTGAAACCCGGCCTGATTTGTTAGCAGATGAACTGACCCTTTCACCTAACCCTCCAATATTTGGCCAAAATGTTGTAGTCAATGTTACATTGGTAAATATTGGTAACCATACAAATCAGCCTTTCATAGTGACACTTGAAACTTTGATAGAACACGAAGGTCGTTTGGAGGGGTTGGAAATAGGTTGGCAACAAGTCTTGATGCTAGAAGGAGAAAATAGTGCAATTATATCTTTCACTTGGATTCCAGATTGGGTAGGTGATCTCGAACTGGTCGTGCGAGTTGATTCTAATGGTAGCATTTCTGAGCGCAATGAAAACAACACTAACTCATGGGCTGTTAAAGTTGAGCCAGCACCTAAAGAGGGTGGCTTTTTGTCACAAACTTCCATAGCAATTGGTGGCATTGCAATACTATTGCTAACATGTATCGGAATGCTATTTGCTCTGCGTTATAGGAAAGAGGATGATGATTCAGAAGAATGGGATGTATATGCAGATGAAGATGCCCCCCCTCATTCTATGCAAGGAACGATTCAACCTGATGGACATGAGTATGTTGAATGGCCAAATGGTAGTGGAGATTGGTGGTACCGTGAAGACTCAGAAAATCATTGGAGTCCATGGGTAGATGAGTGAATACAATTCATTTCTTCGAGGGTAAACGGTATTTGCGCTCTTTCAAATCATTTTGATACCTATTGCCAAATTCATTGCCATGTTCTGCAATCCACTCAGAGAATTTGAGAACACCTAGTGGTTCTTCATCGGAAGCCATTAAGCCGCGCTTAAGCCCTTTTATTTCCGCTCTAGTAATTACTAAATCTTGCAAGAAAAATCCTAGAAATTTGCCAAAAGCCCAGCCCATTATCGAAGGTATTGGTAATATTAATCGGCGCAAACCCATTGATTTTGCCATTAAGCCAATGTATTCCTTGTAACGAAAAGTCTCAGGCCCCGTTACATCAATCGTCACATTCTCTCGCAACATACCTTGCTCCACAGCAACTCTAGCAACATCCTTCACATGCACTGGTTGGATGGGATAATTTCCCATGCCAAATACTCCGAACACTGGAAATTTTCTTAGCATCCAAGCAATATTATTGATTAGCACATTTCTTCCACCACCGAACAATACCGTTGGACGAAGGATTGCAAATGAGTGATTTGAGTTATGTAGAATTTCTTCTACTGCGACCTTGCCACGAAAGTAAGTCCAATCTGGAGCTTTGTGAGGGTGAGCAACAGAGAAATGAATGATTCTTTCAACTCCTGCTTCTTCAGCAGCCTCAAACAATTTACTACTATTCTTCACAGCAATTCCATGGTCGAAATTTTTGCTATGGTGATTGTAACGAACCCAATAGGTGTTGTAGAGAACCTTTGCTCCCCGTAATGATTCAACAAGTGCATCATGGTTTTCAAAATCAATTGGATGGACCTCTACTTTACCATCAAAAGGATCATCTCTCCCAATTGCATTAGTCAGAGTTCTCACTCGAAAACCCTTCTCAAGAAGATGGTGGGCAATCCATCTTCCAGAATAGCCAAACGCCCCGGTGACGACATGAAGTTCATCCGCCATAGTTGGCGCTTTATGCCATTAGATAAAGCAATGATGATGGAAGACGAGGTTCTTACCCCTAAGGGGAGAAGAATGCTTGAAATGAATGCAAAAAACCTAGAATTGAATACTTGGAAGCCTGGTACAATGATTCTCAAAGTAATTCAGACGAAGAGGAATAATAATTTCAAAATTCCTGATGCACTCTAATCAGTATTCGGACTTCTGCGAATCATACATTTTCTAAATAGATAAGAACAAGTAGAGCCGTTGGTACGACGTTTCATGGTGATGTTGAATGTTTATTCAATTGCACATTTCTTGATATGGCTAATATCTGGGCGCTTCATTCTGAGGAGTTGGCCATTGTTTCTTGCCCTATCTATTGGGTGGGAATTATTAGAATTATTTCTTCCATTCGAATTTGCTGTTGAAACATTGGATAACAAATGTGCTGATATTATTGTCAACTGTGTAGGATTTTCAGTTGGTTTATGGTTAAAAAATAATCAGAAACAGTAACTGAGACCAATCATTCTGAGATTGCTTCTGTTACCCAACCCACATCATCGTCATAGATGTGAACCGAGCCGACAAAGACTGTAATTGCACCTAATGGCACCCCTGTACTTTGTGATACCTCATTTCTCACATCAGCAATACCCACTAGGTCGGGAAGAAGTTTCTTGCCTGCATCCCAAGATCGAAAGTAGATATTTGTCTTTATTTCTCCATCTCTAATAAGAAAATGAATATTGGATAGACAAGGCACTGATGCCGGTGTAGAGGGGTCGTCAATGCGAGGGTCACTCATGGCAATTACAGCACGACGTGATTCTTTATCTCTAGATAGCAAGTCACAAACGCGTGCAACTTGGTCAAGCCCCCTTTCATCGTAATCATACACTCTAACAGCATAAGTTCGATCAATCCCCTCAGGGGCTTTACCTCTAGCCCAGAGATCTTTCATCCATTCAATTACATTTGGAGGATGGGTGGAGTTCATGACCTCTAGAGTATTTGTTGTGACAATTGTATTCTCAATAGACAGTACTACGTTTACCGCCTCGTGTGTTAGTCCTGGTATGGTGCCACTGTCACCTGTAAGTATAGGTTGAGCGAGTGAACCATCTCTCAGAATGTGGCGGCACATTTTTTTCCAGGCCGCTACCATATCTTCAGCATAAATTGTAACCGGGCCATTCTCTTTTGCCATATTCTTCGATACTAACTAACACTATAATAAATCTCACAATGATTGTTGAGATTCTTAGAAGCATAAGTTCCATGAGACCGGTTATTTAATTCATAAATTGCTAGCGGCCTTGCATTATGGCTCGCGCTTCAGAGGCCGTGTTGCTCTCCGCTCTGATGTTGATGAGTGGTCTTGCGGGATGTTTTGGCACTGGTGAGGGGGGAGACATCTCTCCTAGTTCATTATCCATCTCAGATTCAGATTCTCTAGCGGCGGGCACGTGGCAAGAAATTACAATCTCTGCTGAGCAGGATATTTCTGTATTCATCCCATATTTTTTGATTGATCCTGGCTCAGGAAGAGCACAAAATGGTACAGTTTTCGACATCAAATCAGGAAATGAAATCTCAATGGATATTCTTTTTCCACCTCGAAATGGGGACATAATTTTCCAAATAGGAGATTATGGTCGAACCAATTGGCCAGTTAGAGCTGCAAACCAATCATGGATGGATTGGTTGAATGATGATTCATACGGTGGAGCCGTAGAAGTATCAGAAAATGGTGATGAAGGAGGCGTTTGGCCATGGTTGTCGGCAAGTGATAACGACGGTGGGAAGGTAGTGGTCAAGCACCTCTCTGCTATCAGACCTGTTGGAGATGGATACACACCAGAAAATGGTGTGGGCGCATCTGCAGGTTGGGTTGATGGGCGTTCGGTTTACGAATGGGTAGAATTCATCACTGACGAAACCCCTGATTTACTTGACCCCGCTGATGGTGCGGTTGGATATTTAGACAGATGGATTGGCAACGGTAACCCAGCATATGAAGATGCAATTACCTACTTTGAAGGCGTATTGGCCGGCTATGGACTAAGGACTGAAGTTCATAGATTCCAAACCGGCACACTTTGGGCAGTCAATATTTGTGGCTACAAAGATGGGACTACATTTGAAGATGAATGGCTTGTTTTTGGCGCACATTTCGATATCGCCCCATACGCAACACCAACTTCATTACTCCCTGGACTTGAACAAACAGGATATGGTACTAGAACAGGGGCATATGACAACACAGCGGGAACTGCAATGGTTCTCACAACAGCAAAGGTCCTGTCGGAATTTGACTCACGTAGAACAATGGTCTTTTGCCTATGGTCTAGTGAAGAAGAAGGGTTGTGGGGCTCTTCAGCGTTTACTGGTGATATACCAGATGGCATCACTGTCTCAAATTATCTTAATTTAGACATGGCTGGAATTAATTATCCCGGTGATTACGCACTTTCAGTCTACCTTGGTCCTGACGGCACAGGAGAAGAAATTGACCAACCAGGTATGTATCATTTAGCAGAATGGATTGGGGCTGATGCATTGAACCTTTCATACCAAATTGAACGTGGAAGGGTTGAGTGGGAAGCAGTCGGAGAAGAACCACTATGGGGAGAACAATATGAAGACATGGTGGCGATTTACGAATCACCAACTGCGAGAAGCGACCACTCCTCTTTCCAAGATATCGGGGTCGCAACACTTGGGTGGAATGGTGTTGTAGATGGCTATCCGTGCTACCATAAGACATGTGACAAACTTGAGACGATGCAAGGTTACATGGAGACTGACACTGCTACTGGAGAGGCTAACTTAGTTCACTCATGGGATATCGTAACTTGGTGGGCCGTGCTTGCTTTCTTGCACATGGATCAAACACCTGTCCCCAACGAACTTAATTGAACGCCACAAGGTTTGGATAACTCCACCATATATCCACCATCTCACTCATAAAGGAGGCGTTCGCCGGCTTGCTCCATAGGTTGGGGTGATGCACATGGATTTCGCTTCTCTGAATCTTTGCCAGCCCCTGCTGGATGCCCTAGATGAGATTGGTTACGTCACACCTACGCCGATTCAAGCCCAAACTATTCCTGAACTCATCAAAGGACGCGACATGCTTGGTTGTGCCCAGACGGGAACAGGAAAGACGGCCGCCTTCGCCCTTCCAATCCTTGATGCAATGGCCGAAGACCCATGGTCGGGGCCACGCCGCATCCGCGCTCTGATGCTCTGTCCAACGCGTGAACTCGCAGCCCAGATTAACGATAATATCGAGCAATATGCACGCTACCTCGACATCCGTTCGATGGTCATGTTTGGTGGCGTATCGCAGCGCCCCCAGGAAAAGAATCTGCGCCGGGGCATCGACATTCTAGTTGCCACACCCGGTCGCTTGCTTGATCTCACATCTCAAGGATATGTTGATCTGTCCCACGTGCAATTCCTTGTACTCGATGAGGCGGACCGCATGCTGGACATGGGCTTCATCCGAGATATTCACAAGATTCTTGCACATATACCCGAAAACCGCCAGAGCCTGCTATTCAGTGCCACCATACCGCGCTCGATTGCTGAATTGTCTCGTAACATGCTCTACGATCCCGTAAATGTCTCGATTACACCTGAATCTACTACTGTCGAGGCCATCGAACAATCCCTGATGTTCGTCATGAAGGAAAATAAGCGTGGCCTCTTGACATACATCATCAAGGAGGAGCGACCTGGGAAGGTGCTCGTGTTCAGCCGCACCAAGCACGGTTGCAATCGCATCGTCAAGCAGCTCGGACAAGACGGAATCGAAGCCCTCGCCATCCACGGTAACAAAAGTCAGGGGACGCGAGAGAAAGCCCTCGGCCGGTTTCGCAATGGGTCCCTTCAGGTGTTAATCGCCACCGACGTGGCGAGCCGCGGCATCGATGTCTCAGACATCAGCCACGTCATCAATCTAGATTTACCCAACGAGCCCGAGGTCTATGTTCACCGCATTGGACGTACAGGGCGTGCAGGCCAAGGTGGTATCGCCATTGCTTTCTGTGATGAGAACGAAGGAGAATATCTGCGCGGCATCGAGAAGTTGATCTCTCAGGATATCCCAGTCGATGAGGACCACCCCTTTCACTCTGAGAAGGCTCGATCGTGTAAGGGCAACAAGGCACCCAAGAGGCAGCAGAATCGGGGTCGCGGCCAACGCCAGCCACGCAATCATAAATCCAACGGCAACCGCGGAAATCGCAAATCTAATCGCCAATCCAATGGTGGACGCAATGTCCAGCATTCAGGACGCGGCCGAAGCCGCAAACAACGCAAGCAGCAGCCACGTTACTGAACTCAGTGATACGTGTGAATATTGACAAAGGCAAACCATTCTATTTCAGACGCACAAGGGTCCGAACCCGTAACCTGTAGAGTTAATCATGAAATAGTATTGAATCTCGGAATAATATATGGTGAATACAGCAGTGAAGATTGGCATTGTTCTTCTCCTAAGTTCAATTGCTCTAATTATTATTGGAATATTGATGATTGATAATGCATTTGACGATTTTCTATATATGCCATGGGGGGAGTTGCTACTGGGTGATACCCCGGATGGGAAGATACCTAGAGCACACACGATCTGCTTCTTCGGTTGTGCAATTACTATCATAGGTATTGGAGTGGGGTATTTTGCGGTATTGGGAATATTGGTGGGTTCATTTAACAAAGAAAAGGTGATTCTAGTACAAGAACAAAAGTGACCCATAGGGCAAACTCACAAGGTACTACAACCTCAATCAAATGAGAAGTCCGAGAATTCCTCGTCATCGGCAACGTCCGGGCCACTCTTAGTAGATGGAGCGGGTTTAGGTTCTGGAGCGGACTCTTTCTTTATCCCCCTAGTTTTGCGAACCTTTCTTGCAGGTGGTCTTGATTCTTTTTTCATGGGCTCTTGTTTGGTAGATTTAGAATCTGGCACAATTATGGATCCTTCAGGAACGAACATCCCCCCGCTGTGCCCTTTTGCAACCTCTTGTAATTCTCTAGTTGCATCTATTTCATCCATTTCTTCTTGCAACTCAATTGATTCAGCAGTCTCTACTACTCCTCCGCTGCTTGATTTAGTAATAGAGCGAGCACTCGGTCTGTGAGCTCCATGAATAGCAGAATCGATGTCGAAAGCATCTAGTTCAACACCTCCTCCAGCAGGAATATTCTCAACTTTCTTGGGTTTGGGGCTGACGGGTTTTCTATCCTCTTTTCGAGGTGCTTCAGCTTTTATGTCCTTAGCCGCTTGATGTAATTCTGACTTTACTCCACGTGCCGCAATCATTTGTGCTTCAGTTAATAATTCTCGAGCGCTTAGTGTGGCCCCTCTGCGAATCAAACCAGTAGATGCTAAGAATAGTAAAAAAGCACCACCAAAGGATAGTAACACAATTGCTGAGAAAAACCAACTTCCAATAATTGGTACAGAGAATGCGTTGTATGAATTTTCTTCATCAATCAAACCATGTTCTCCTAAAGTCATTGAAGTTACTAACATAGAGCCACTATAACCCTCGCGATTGGGTCCTGCAATTATTCTACATTTTCCATCGTCAGTCATATGGATTTCAGAATAACCCATGTAAGAGCCGTCTAAAAGCCAGCCTTCAAGGGCAATTGGTTGATGCCAATCAAGTGCAGAGAATCCATCTAAGACTTCTTCGTTTGCTGGAATTAAACCAACAACTGCCCAACCCTTGTGTGGGAAACCACTTGATGAATCAGTACCAGGTGGGCGTGCCTGAACTCCTACTGCTGGTGTGTTCCATTTCACACCATCGACCTTACCTTCTGTAGGCCCCTTAGCTTGATCATATTTGCCAAGTTCAATGATGACAGCAGAAGCACTCATCATTTCACTAGGGCTAGAAGATAAAGCTCCATCAGGGAAATGTTGCGATAGATGAAGCCAGCCTTCAACATGGACCTTTTTATCAGTAGATGTTTGGTTCGCTGCTGCTGAAAAGTTGCCTTCACTATCACATCCTAGCAGATTAGCCACATCGTTTTCGAGAACTAAGTCGCCTGTATGGGTGGACATCGTTGCAGTTTTTGCATCGTTATCTATGCTTACTTCAATTCCATCAGAACCCCATTCTTGAATATCTGGTGATAGGCAACCAGAGAGCATCATACTGAGTACAATTAGCAGGCTGAATAACACCCCTCGCCCTCTCGCCATGTAATGGCGAGGAGGGGCAGAGTTGATGACGGTTGCGAGCATTATTTACTCAATAATTAGATAAGAAAAGTTTGATTTAACCGATTAATACCAATATATCCTCAAGGAATTCATCAGCAGACCAATCCGAGCCAACCCATGCAACACGCTTCATTCCGTCTTTATCAAGAATGAAAGTAACTGTACTATGTCCTACATCATACATTTCCTCTGCAGTTTCTTCGTCTTCGCTTTGACCTTCTTCGGATACACAAGACAATTGGTCACCCCCATCTCGTTGATAGCCCTCATCACACATACAATGAGCTCCCGCTCCTTCCCCCATCACCCAACCATGACCATTACATTGTGCAGAAGTAGGTGTTGGTAAATTAGAGATGTTTGAATTATTAGCTGCCCATGCAAGATGATGATGATGGGAAAGGTCTACTGAATCAATACCCATTTGACTTTCTTCCCAAGCGGAAGAAGTTCCATTCCATGCATAAAGACCCCAATACCACGAATAGTCGGAAGGTGCTTCGAACCCTGAGATATTTTCCATGTAATGGCCATACTCTGATTCTGGCGCTGTAAAGGAGATATCATTCGTGTTGAATGACATCATCGTTAGATTCCAACCTGTTGCATTTTCTGGCAAATGTGAGCCATTGATTTGATATTCCGCCGTGCTATTATCTGGCATCATGGTGATGAGTGAATGCATCATGGAACTATCCTCCATGTCATGGCTATCATTACTCATATCCATTCCACCATTCACATGTTGATCTATCATACTAGTATTTACTGCGACCCCCCAACCATTCCATACTTCTTTGATCATATCATAATCTGTTGAAGTAAGGTGAGGCCAATCATATCCATTATTGGTTACATAGTCTGCTAGAACTTCTGGAGTATCTCTAAGTGGATCAATTGAAATTGATAGATAAACAACATCTTCACCATAAGAGTCCCCTAATTCCTCTTTGATGTATTTCATGTTAGATTCAATAACTGGGCAAATATCAACACAATGGGTGTAAGTGAAGGCTACAACAATGACCTTGCCCTCATAATCTGAAAGTGACACATCGTCTCCATTTTGGTCAGTTAAAGTGAAGTCTGGCGCATCTACAGGTGGCTGATATTCCAATCCGTTAAAGGAAACCTCAACTTCATCCCCACTCCCAAAACAACCAGCAAATAGCAAAGCACTAGTTAGAACCAACACCACAACTCTACGCATGATTATACCCCCGATAATTAAACTATAATATCATGTCTTGAATTTGTGAACAATGACACGAACCTAATTTCAAGCCATGCACTTTCAAGAACGATGAGCGGGTCGGGACACTTGCTGCGGACGTCGCATAGCCTGGTATCGCGCCGGATTTGAAATCCGGTGACCTCGTGTCGCGGGAGTTCGAATCTCTCCGTCCGCGTCAACAATCGCTTTTCAAGTAGCCATTAGGCTATCTTGTTTTGTTGTGCACTCTAATTTTCAGATTAGAATCGACACCATGCAGGCAGGGAATCTGGTGCACCCGGTGTAGTGATTGCAATGAATACAATCATTATGATAATGAAGAAAGCAGGGAATAACGCCGTAAGTGTTAGAATATTGCTATCTGGCTCCATTCGAAGGTGCATAAAGACAAAAGCAATCCCGAGGAATTTTACTGCCCCAATTGATACAAGAACTAGAATAACCATTTCTGGCCCAATTGTTCCTTTAACTGATGCAGCAACAGCTCCAACTTCAATTGCTGTTAATATCATCAGCATTGCAAAATTCATATTGTACGCGTCTTTTCCTAGAATTTTATGACTCATTTTCATTCCTCCCTAATACAGATAAAATGCTGGGAACACCAACACCCAAACCAAATCAACAAAGTGCCAATAAAGACCGAAGTATTCGATAGACACCGCGTTATCTGGATCATAAGTGCCCTTATGGGCTTTGTAAGTCATGTAGGAAAGCCCAATCATTCCAGCAAATACGTGAGCCCCGTGTGTACCAGTTATCACGAAAAATGTCGATGCTGATAGACGTAAATTCACATCAATGTGTTCTCCGCCATGTCCTGCTCCCGCAAAGGAATACAACTCATTGTGAATAGTGAATCCATCACTCATCAAACTAGGAGCATGGAATGGGCCTATGTTGAAGCCAACAAACCATTCAATCATCTTAAACATCAGGAAAAGAGTTGCTAGTGCTAGAGTAGATGCAAGATAATTTCGTACCTTTCTTGACCTTTCAGTTGCCTCTAAATCTGTACGCTTTGCAGTCCTCAAGGCCAACACAATAGTGAATGAAGAGATAATCAAAGCAAATGTATTGATTGCTCCAGGGACAAGAGTATCAGGGAATAAAACCAATGTCCATGATTCTGAATGAGTGCCCGCGATGAAATAAGATGCAGGAACCCAACAAACATCACCGGGTGAAAACGGTAATCCATTGGAATAGGTTGCGTGGTTGTCTAGTATCACTTGACAAGATTCTGTCCCCATGCGATAGCGGATGTATGTAGAAAACAGACTTGAGAAAATCATCATTTCAGACATTAGGAATACCCACATTCCAACTTTACGAATATCGATATTCTGGAATGGTGCTCCTGCAGATTTGGGTTCGAAATGACCATCAAAAGATAGATCTTGGCGCCACCAAATCATTAATCCTGAACAAATTATAGCAAAGCCAACTAATACCATTGGCAAGTAATTACCATTGAAAACAGTGTTATTCAAGTCATCATTCATTACAAAAGTAGAAGCAAAAGAGAATAGGAATATAGTGACTCCAAATGACATGATAATTGGCGCCCAACTATTGTGTGGTGCACCATGTTCCCAATCATGTGGCCCCCATGCACTTCCGTGATGGTCATCATGATGGTCATCATCATGAATTATTGGAGAAGGGGTTTTTTTCCTCACAGTATATTCTTTCATCTTCTCCTCAATAATTTCTGCAATTCGCTCTTCTGTTATATCAACATCAGCGCTCATTCAACCACCTCCTCATTTGAATCATTTGGGACCATTAATCTAATCAACCAATTTTCTTTCTTAGGTGCTGAAGTTTCATTCACATCAAACAATACTGGAAGTTCATCAAATGATGGTGTAGGAGGGGGTGACGTAACTAGCCACTCAAAGGACCAACCACCCCATGGGTCAGCAGGTGCCTTTTTGCCCTTCACAAGTGTAAGTATCATGTTCACTACCATAATCAATGTTGAAAGTCCAAAGATAAATGCATTAATTGTGATGAACATATTCCAACCTGCTGTCTCTGCAGGTAATGTTCCAATAACATCACTGTATTCGTTAGTTTGTAGGAAATAAGTATGATGTCTTCGAGTCATACCAAGAAGACCTAATTTATGCATGGGCCAAAACAATCCATTGTAAGAAACGAAAGCTATTAAGAAATGCAACATTCCTAATTTTTCATTCATCATCTTTCCACACATTTTAGGGAACCAATAGTAAATTGCTGAAAATAATCCAAATACAACACCTCCAACTAGTACATAGTGGAAATGCGCAACTACAAAGTAAGTTTCATGCAAATGTGTATTCATAGCGATGATGGGGAAAAACATTCCTGAAATTCCACCTAATGTGAAAGTAACCAAGAATCCCAATGACCATAGTGTGTGTGTTCGATAAACTAAGGAACCACCATGCATGGTTTTCAACCAATTGAAAATCTTAATTCCAGTCGGAACGGCAACAACCATTGTTGTCAACATCATTACGAATCGTAGCCAAGGAGCCATTCCACTAGTTAGCATGTGATGCCCATACACGATGAAGGAAACAAACCCAATTCCTGCCATGGCATAAACCATTGATTTGTATCCAAAAATTGAACGGCGTGAACTGGTTGCTAGAACCTCAGAAACAATACCAAATGCAGGGATTATTACAACGTATACTTCAGGGTGTCCGAAATACCAAAACAGATGAGACCAAAGAATAGGATCTCCGCCTGCTGATGTATTGAAGAATGCTGTTGCAATTGTTCTATCTAAGAAGGCTTCAAGCAAACCAACACCAAATGCAGGGATTGAAAGGAATAAGCACATTACTGAAACCAATATCGACCATGAAAATAATGGCATTTGCATCCAACCCATACTAGGGGTTCGCATAGTGCAAATTGTAGTAATGAAATTAATACCAGCAAGTGTTGAAGATGCTACGAGCATAATTTGGCCGCCTAGCCAAAACGTTGTTCCCGGATGGGAAGAAACCCAAGACGTGAGTGGTTGATATCCAGTCCATCCAACATCGGCCCCTGTGCTAGAAAACACACCGCACATTATCAAAATAGAACCAGCGGGGTTAAGCCAAAATGCCATTGCATTGATTCGAGGGAATGCCAAATCTCTTGCTCCGATTTGGAGAGGGACAATCCAATTAGCAAACCCATTTATTAACGGCATGGCTGCCAAGAAAATCATCACAGTACCGTGTAATGTGAAGAATTGATTGTATTGATCCTTAGTTAAGAAATCATTGCCAGGTACAGCAAGTTGGATTCGAATCAAAAGGACAATCACGCCACCAACTACGAAGTAAAAGAGCCCCGCCACAAAGTAGAGAGTTCCGACTTTCTTGTGATCTGTACTAGTAAGCCATTCAGCAATCCATGGTACAAATGCAGCCCAACTAAATGAGTCAGGGCTCATGCGATAGAATACATAAATTACAGAAACTAATAACAACAATACTACAAGCAGAATTGCTGAGAACAGAACTGTAATTCCATCTGCACTTGATGAAGTAACTTCCCCACCCCCGCCTGCTGCATCCATGGTAAATGTTGACTGAGCCCAATGGTCATCACCACTAAAAGTTCCATCACCATTAACAGAATTGACAGTTAATTGGAAACTTGCATCACCACTGCTAGGGGCGGTCCATTCAACAGTCCAATTCATTTGGTCATTACCTGATTCAGTATGGGTTAGTTGTCCTGCCATCAACTTTGTAGCATCATCTAGTGTTGTTAATTCACCATTACTAGCTACAAGATTGAATCCACCAGTATTTACCCTAGTTGGGTTATCTTCGGCACCAGGGCCTCCAGTAAAACCAAAAGAAAGAGTATAAGTTTCACCTGCCACATACTCTGATGGCAATGCACTTCCATTACCTAATGTCATAAATGGTGACACGTCATTGCTCGCAGTTCCACTGTGACAAGTACATCCACTGTCAACATTAGCAACCCCAACAGGATATGCTTGAAGACTCGGAGCTAACAACAATGCTGCAATTAGTAGGGCGGCGATGCCAAATATTTTTGTATTTATTTTCATCATAATCACCTTACTCGTGTACCTCAAGAATTGCAGTCATGTAAGCGTGGTCATTTCCACAATACTCTGCACAGTCTATGAAAAATTCACCAGTGATGTCAGGGGTCAACCAAATTGAAGTGTACAATCCAGGGACTGCATCTTCCTTTGCACCCCATTGTACAAAGTAAGGTGAGTGTGTTACATCTGTAGATGTGAGATTGAATCTATACACAATATCCTTTTTCACACTCAACACTGTTAATCCTGTTTCATCATCAACACCAACATCACATAGGTCAGCAGCCAAGTTGCCACAATCGAAATTCCAGAACCACTGTGAACCAGTAATTCCAACTTCATAGTAATCTACACCTTCAACACCCACAGCACTGGGATCTTCCCAAACATCAGATACGGGCCCAAGAGAAATGTAGGTGAGATATAAAATTAGTATGGTAGGAAGAATTACCCATGTGATTTCTAATTGGGTATTATGGTAACTTTTAGGAAATTCTCCAACAGTAATACCGTCAACATTAGGTGTTTCGCCTTCTTTAGAGCGATAGAAAAATGAATGGTGTATTAACCAAGTGAAGACGATGATTCCAACTACAATGGACCATCCAAAAAATATGTCAAATAATTCGTTATATGCCTCACCACCAACCGCCATGGCTATCCCTCTAGTTTAGCCGTAATGCAGACCGTAGTTAAGCGTTCTCCGAACCGAACATACGCGGCAACGATACAAAAACTAAACAACACACCCTTACATGTTAGGGACAGGCCAAGAAGCCTCAAATGTAAATCACAATCTGTTTCAATAAATTGAAGTATTTTTCTCTTTTTTTTTAATTGAAAGGGGGGAATCTCGCCAAAGGTTGAATTGTAATGGCGGTGTGCCTCCGGTTGATGGACGTCAGAGCGTTAGTAGTTGAGGACAATCAAGTCAATGTCCGACTATTGCTTGCTATGTTGAAAGGCAAGAACATCACTGATATTCAAGTTGCTGAAGATGCGAACCAAGCATTCGAAGCTTTGCAGACTGGGGCGTTTGATCTAATTTTCATGGATATTCAACTTCCATGGACTGATGGTTTGCAATTGACTACGGCAATACGTGATCATCCATTAGTTCGTGATAGCAGAATAATAGCAGTGACAGCATTTTCAACTCCAGAAGATAGACGTAAGGCGAATGCGGCGGGTTGTGACGCTTTTGTTCCCAAGCCAGTACGGCGTGAGGAATTGTATCGAGTAATCGATGAACAATTAGAAGCCCGCAATGGTTGATTTGGTCAATATCTTCGGCCTCTCTTTACTTTTCGACCGCTTTGCTTTCATGCAATAGGTTGTAGGCAGTTATCGGAAGTGTAGGTATGGTTGGCTTGGATGGCGTGATTACAACACTATCTAATGAAGAGGTCGCAATTGCCATTGAATTGCAACCCGGCGCTCAAAAGCAAGAAATTATTGGAATTAATAAGTGGCGAAAGCGATTACAAGTTAGAGTAAAATCCGCACCAATAAAAGGTGCTGCTAATGCAGAACTAATTGATTACATTTCTACCCTACTAAAATTACCGAAGGATTCTGTAAATATTGATTCTGGTTCTAAAGATAGAAGAAAGAGAATTCTATTATCTGGCATTACTCAAGAAGAGGTTAGTAATATTCTCAATACAATCATGGGGAATTAATATGGCATCAGGGAATGATTGGAAACGTCGCCGTGATTCTGTAGGGGGTGACTCCACTAGGGAAGCACGCTTTGAGATTGCAGGGAAGGCTTTGGCTGAGGCTAGAATCAGGAACCTGCCTTTGGATAAAGATGGTTTTGCATGTCCAATTGTTATTGAAGGAAATAAGGATGTGATAGCACTAAGAAAATTAGGTTTTTCAGGACCTATCGAGAAATTTAATCGAGGGTGGGATAGAAGTCGTTTAGTTGCTTATTTATTTGAAACATATGGATGTAATAACCCCTTAGATGGCGGCCCTGCCCTTATTTTATTGATGGATTGGGACCGTACCGGTGGTCGCATCCAGAATGAAATGAGTGTTCGTTTACAGGCGATGGATATGTCCATTGATGAAACAACCAGAATGGAATTAGTTAGAGCAATGAAACTTGAAGGGAAAACAGTAGAATCGCTAGCACCATTTGCTCGTGAACTAAAAAGCATGATGCGTTTCCACCATCCTGAATCATGGGATGATGAAGAATAAATCACTCCAACTGAATTATGATTCTTGCACTCAGTTCTGCTTGTAGGCTTTCTCTAATTTTCTCTAGATGGAGTATCCTTTCATCAAGTTCTCTTCTTAACTTTTCAATCAAGCCATTTTTCATTCTTGCCCAGCGATGATCAACTGCTCGACCACCATGCTGCTCCCTCAATGCCGCAGATCTCAACTGCTCACGTTCTCTTTCGATTCGTTCCATCCATGAACGCTGAACATTATGGCGCAATTCATCAAGTAGAGGGGCAAGCCTTGCTTTTTCATCTTCCAATAACCAACCATGCATTCTATCTAGAGATTGTTCAATATCATCTTCTTCTTTGACTTCGAAAATTGTTTTCTCAATGCAGTCGATTGTTTTCCATGGATGCAATGGTTGTTCGGGAAGTGGGTAGCCTTCAGAATCAAGAAGTAGCCAGCGTCTAACGGCGTGCCTAGATAATCCTTCGACAGCCCAATCAAGACAGACTAGTGTAGTACCTTCAGAACTCCAATCATCAGGTTTCTTTGCTTTGAGTTGAATTACAGGAGCAATCCCCGCATTTCTCCACCCAGGTAGGGCCGCCTCTAAATCAGGTTCACCACTGATTGATTCACGTAACCATTGGATGATTGGGTGCCACGGTGCTAGATAGACAAAATTACTCTTTTCCCGAGCTTCATCACGGGTGATTGTGAATGGTATAATGTGAGGTGGGGCAGATTGTGCTAACCTTTCGATACGTTGTTTCCAACCGGTAGTTAGTGAATCGGGTCGACTTTTATCTGCACATCTTGAAGCCAATTCCTTCACTACCTCATCGCTGAGGATTAATTGCCAAAATCCACCCGCATGATGTAACCTAGATATGCTATCTTTTAATTGTAAACGCGCACTAACCCATTCTACAAGTTCATCAGGAGAAATGCCCAGTTCCATGTTGATTGCATCGTTTCTCAGTTTTCTGATTCCAGGATCATTACCCAGCCATTCTCTTTCTTCATTGGCCCGCTCTTCTAACCATCTTTCACGCTGATTCAGAAGGCTGTCAAGGTTTTCATCTGCATTATTAGCAGCTAATTCCCTAGCATCTACAAGGCTATACCCACT
>Ga0208639_1000163_pt1 | contig 51244 bp, 57 predicted proteins | sample ETNtaG_33_FD_185772 | JGI IMG/M metagenome (GOLD analysis project Ga0208639, IMG submission 185772) | Marine microbial and viral communities from oxygen minimum zone, Eastern Pacific Ocean - ETNP201310SV76 (SPAdes) (version 2) | ecosystem: Environmental > Aquatic > Marine > Oceanic ...
TTATCGAATCATTTCAAAAAAGAAGCATGATTTCCATGCAAGACAGAAAATACGTAGATGCATTAGTTGAGCAATATCTGACTCCAAGACATAGACAAATGACAAGTAAAATGAAGTCTTCAGAGAGACAAAAAACAAACTTTCCAAGAATCAGAAGGACTACCGAATCATCATTTAAGATCACAGAAGTTAAAGCAACATCAAAAGAAGTAGCACCAGAAAAAGTAACATCAGAAAATCCATATATCAGATCTACAATGGAATCAAAAAAACCAGAAGCAAAAAAAGAAGAATTAGCATCAAAAGAATCTACAATTGAAGAAAAATTCATCGAGCATGTTGAAAAAGATCGTACAAATGAAAATAAATCAGGTAAAGGAAAAGTTGTAGGAATTATGATAGGAATTATTGCCGTAATCATAATTGGAGGAGGGGCAGCATACATGGGAAGCAGTTCAGACTTGTTTTCATCTGAACCAGAAATTGAAGAACGATTAACATGTCAAGATGACATATTACTTGTGTCAACTACAAAAATTCCTAATTTCCCTACACCAGGAAAAGACTTGCAATATTATCTAGATAGATATGATAATGAACCAAATTACAAAGAATGGTTTGATAGAAATTTCCCAGGTCAAACAATTACAGAAGTTTTGGTACCACAAGTAGGAGACAAAGAGACAAAAATTCCAGGATTTCCAGATCCTGAAAAAGATTTGCAACATTATCTAGATAGATATGATAATGAACCAAATTACAAAGAATGGTTTGATAAAAATTTCCCAGGTCAAACAATTAGAGAAGCGGTTTGTTAAAATTCAACAGTTAGCTATATCTTTTCTTCAAAATAATGGTAGTTATTGCAAAGATTTGAAATAAACTCAGAATTCTCACCAACAGGTGATCAGCCACAAGCTATCGATAGTCTTGTAAAAGGCTCAAAAACTGAAATGAACCAAACATTACTAGGAGTAACTGGAAGCGGAAAAACATTCACAGTTGCAAATGTTATTGCAAATACAGGAAAAAATGCACTAATTATTTCTCATAATAAAACATTAGCCGCACAACTCTATTCAGAATTAAAACAATTTTTTCCAAAAAATAACGTTGGGTATTTTGTTAGCTACTATGACTATTATCAACCAGAAAGTTACATGCCGCAAACAGACACATACATAGAAAAAGATACTCAGATTAATGAAAAAATTGAAAAAATGAGACTAGAAGCAACTGCAATGCTTCTATCAGGAGAACCAACTATCATTGTATCAACAGTATCATGCATCTATTCACTAGGTTCACCAAAAGAATGGGAAGACATGGCAATCACATTAAAGAAAAATGAAGAGATATCACGAAATGAAATTATTAAAAAACTAATCAATGCAAGATATGAAAGAAATGATGTTGAACTAGTACCAGGTAACTTTAGAGTTAAAGGAGATACAATTGATGTAATACCAGCATACTCTCAAGACATTGTAAGAATTTCATTGTTTGGAGATGAGATTGAGAGAATAACAATTTTAGACAATGTTGGATTAGATATAAAAAAACAAGTTGAGTCCTTCAAAATTTTTCCTGCAAAGCACTATCTAATTGCAAAAGATATTCGAGATCATGCAGTAAAATCAATCAAGACTGAATTAAAAGATAGGTTAAGTCGACTGCCAGAATTAGAAAGACAAAGATTGGAAATGAGAACAAAATATGATTTAGAAATGATTGAAGAGTTAGGATATTGTTCAGGAATTGAGAATTATTCAAGACATTTTGATGGAAGAAGTGAAGGAGAACCAGCATTTTGTCTCTTAGATTTCTATGGAAAAGAGTTCCTACTTGTAATTGATGAATCACATGTTACACTTCCTCAATTACATGGAATGTACAAAGGAGATTATTCTAGAAAAAAATCATTGATAGAGTATGGATTTAGATTACCTAGTGCATTTGATAATAGACCATTAAAGTTTGAAGAGTTTGAGAAAAAACTCAAAGATGTAATTTTTGTTTCTGCAACACCAGGAGATTATGAAAAAAATAGATCAAAAAAGATTGTAGAACAGTTAGTTAGACCTACAGGATTAATTGATCCAGTAGTAGAAATTAGAAAATCCGAAGGACAAATGGATGATTTAATAAAAGAAGTTACTGCTAGAGCCAAAAGAAACGAGCGAACACTAGTCACAACATTAACTAAAAGAATGGCAGAGGATTTAGCAGAATATCTATCCAAAAAAGAAATCAGAGTGAGATATTTGCATTCAGAAATCGAGGGATTGCAAAGAACAGAGTTAATCAGACAATTAAGATTAGGTGAATTTGATGTATTAGTAGGCATAAATCTTCTTAGAGAAGGACTAGATATTCCAGAAGTTTCACTTGTTGCAATTTTAGATGCAGATAAGGAAGGCTTTTTGAGAAATAACACAAGTTTAGTACAAACATTTGGACGTGCTGCTAGAAATTCAGAAGGTAAAGTGATCATGTATGCAGATAATATAACAAAATCAATGAAATCAGCAATTTCAGAAACAGAAAGAAGACGTCAAAAACAAATAGAATACAATGAAAAAAATAAAATTATTCCTAAAACAATCATAAAATCAATTCCAGAGCAAGAAACAGAATTAGATGAGATTAAAAACAAATCGAAAACAGATTTGGGTAAACAAAAAATTGAAATTGAGATGAAAATGAAAACATTTGCAGAGGATTTGGATTTTGAGAATGCAATAAAATGTAGAGACAAAATAAAAAGAATTGAAAAGGAGTTACAGAAAGATGAATCAGAATGAATTAAAAGTTAGAGGCGCACGTCACCATAATCTAAAAAATATCGATGTGAATATTCCAAAAAACAAAATTGTTGTAATTAGTGGTTTATCAGGTTCAGGAAAATCAACTCTTGCATTTGATACTATTTATGCAGAAGGTCAAAGACGTTATGTCGAATCACTTTCAGCTTATGCACGACAGTTTTTAGAAATGATGGATAAGCCAGATGTTGATTCAATAGATGGATTATCACCTGCAATTTCAATTCAACAAAAGACAACTAGTAAAAACCCACGTTCAACAGTCGGAACTACAACTGAAATTTATGATTACATGAGATTGTTGTTTGCTAGAATTGGAATTCCACACTGTACAAATTGTGGAAGAAAAATTTCAACTCAGTCAATTGAATCAATTACAGATTCAGTCATAAAAGAATTTTCGCAGAAAAAAATTCTTGTTTTAGCACCACTGATACAGAGAAAAAAAGGAACGTATGAAAAATTATTTGAACAAATGAAAAAGGACGGATACTCAAGAGCAAGAGTAAACAAAGAGATAATTTTGCTTGAAGATGAATTTCCAAAACTAGATAGGCAAAAATGGCATAATATTGAAATTGTTGTAGACAGAATTGTTGCATCTAAATCAGATAAAAGTAGAATTTTTGAGGCTATTCAGACAGCATTAAAGGCTGCAAAAGGTTCAGTCCTAGTAGCATCAGAAAAAAATGAAAAGATTTTTTCACAAAACAATGCATGTCCACATTGTGGAATTACAGTAGGAGAACTAGAACCACGTACGTTTTCGTTTAATTCTCCATTTGGCATGTGTGATCAATGTAATGGATTAGGTGTTAAGATGGAATTTGATCCAGATTTAGTAATTCCGGACAGAACAAAATCAATCTTAGATGGTGCAATTGTTCCATGGAGTGGAAGATTTTCATCTTTTAGAAGACAAGAATTGAGAGTAGTTGGTAGAAAATACAAGTTCAATCTAATGACTCCGATTAACCAAATGAAATCAAAGCAGATCAATGTAATTTTGTATGGTAGTGAAGATGTGATGAAATTTTCATATGAATCAAAAACTAGTGATACAGTTTGGGAATACACAGATGAATTTGAAGGAGTGTTAAATAATCTTCAACGAAAATTTTTGGAAACTGATTCAGAATCTAAAAGAGAATGGCTAAAACAATTCATGAGAGATACACCATGTTTAACCTGCCAAGGAAGAAAATTAAAACCAGGAGCATTAGCCGTTAAAATTAATTCAAAAAATATAATGGAAGTTTGCGATTTATCAATAGATTCATCTTATGAATTTTTTAATAAATTAAAATTAAATGATACTGAACAATTCATTGCAAGAGATATTTTAAAAGAGATTAAAGAAAGATTGGAATTTTTGAGAAATGTTGGACTGAACTATCTTTCTTTGAATCGTTCTAGTGCAACACTTTCAGGAGGAGAGTCACAAAGAATTAGACTTGCAACACAAATTGGCTCTAATTTAACAGGAGTTTTGTATGTGTTAGACGAACCGACCATAGGATTACATCAAAGAGACAATGCAAGATTAATCAAAACATTATCAAAATTACGAGATTTAGGAAATACAGTCATAGTAGTAGAACACGATGAAGAAATAATTAGAAATTCAGATTGGATTTTAGATTTAGGACCAGGTGCAGGAGTGCATGGAGGAAGCGTAGTTTTTGAAGGTACGCTAAAACAAATTCTCAATAATCATAAATCAGTAACAGGAGATTATCTAAAGGATCATAATCTGATCAAAATTGAAGATAAAACAAGAGAACAAAAAGGAAAAATTGTAGTTAAAGGCGCACAGGAAAATAATCTAAAAAATATTAACGTTGAATTCCCATTAGGATATTTAATTTCAGTTACAGGAGTATCTGGTTCAGGAAAATCAACGTTAATCAACGATATATTGCTCAAAGCATTATCATCTTACTTTTACAAAACTACTGGACTCCCAGGAAAGCATAAGGATGTAGCAGGAGTAGAAAATATTGATAAAATAATTTCAATTGATCAATCACCTATAGGAAGAACACCTAGATCAAATCCTGCAACATACATTGGTGCATTTACACCAATCAGAGAACTATTTGCAAATACAGAATTATCAAAAGAGAGAGGCTATACACCCGGACAATTTTCATTTAATGTTGCAGTTGGAAGATGTTTTGCATGTGAAGGAGATGGAGTAAAAAGAATTGAAATGCAATTTTTGTCAGATGTTTATGTAAAATGTGACGAATGTAATGGAAAAAGATACAATTCAGAAACATTAGGTGTCATGTACAAGGGAAAAAATATTGCAGATATTTTACAAATGACTGTAGAAGAAGCACTGAAATTTTTTGAGAACATACCTGCAATAAAAAAGAAATTAGAAACTGTTCTTGATGTCGGATTAGGATACATAAAACTTGGTCAATCTTCAACTACATTATCTGGTGGAGAAGCACAACGAGTGAAGCTTGCATCAGAGTTATCAAAAAGAGGAACAGGAAAAACACTCTACATATTAGATGAGCCAACAACAGGATTACATTTTGCAGATGTTCAAAAATTACTAGACGTATTAAACAGACTGGTAAACGTGGGAAATACAGTAATTGTTATTGAGCATAATATGGATGTCATAAAGAATTCAGATTGGATAATTGATTTAGGTCCAGAAGGAGGAGATGAAGGAGGAAATCTAGTCATAGCAGGCACACCAAAAGAGGTATCAAATTTTTCAAAAAGTTACACAGGAAAATATCTCAAAAAAGTGATAAAAAAATGACTTTTGATATATCAAAAATATCCATACCAAAAGAGCCAGGAATTTATTTGATGAAAGATGCTAAAGAAGAAATAATCTACATTGGCAAAGCAAAAAATTTGAAAAACAGAGTTAAATCATATTTTTTAAAAAATCAAAATTATAAAACTCAGAAATTAGTTTCAAAAATTGCAGACATTGAATTTGTTTTAACAGATAATGAGAGTGAAGCATTTTTACTTGAATCAAACATGATTAAAAGATACAGACCAACATACAATATTGAATTAAAGGATCAACAGAGGTATACATATCTCAGAGTTACAAATGAAAAGTTTCCCAGATTATTAGTCGCAAGAAGAACACGTAACGGAGATTTTCTAGGAAAGGGAAAAATATTTGGGCCATTTACAAAAGGGAGTTCAAAATTATTAACAATAGGCTCGTTACGAAAATCATTCAAAGTAAGAATTTGTAATACATTACCAAAAAAAGTATGTTTAGAATATCATATTGGAAATTGTGACGGACCATGTGAATTCAAATCAGCACAAGAAGAATATAGTAAAAATATTGATGATTTAGAATCAATATTGAAAAGTAAACAGCAAATGAAAGAATTTGCTAAAAAATTACAAAAACAAATGGAGGATGCATCAAATTCACAACAATTTGAAAGAGCCATGGAGATTAGAGATACGCTACAAAGACTAGGCAGTATAGATACAGGGAAAAAAATGGAAGATGTAAAAAAATCAGACGAAGAATATTTTGGAATAAGATATGGGAAACAAGATGCACTAGTAATGACATTTAGGCAAACACACGGCGTAATTAGAGACAGTGAAAAGTTTTCTTTTGATCTTATAGGAGATAATAATTTTACAAATTTCTTATATCAATATTATACAACACACCAAATTCCAAAAACCATTATAACAAGTGAAGAAATTGGAGAAAAACAATCACTTGTAGATGCATTAACAGATAGAGCAGGATTTGCAGTTAAGATCATAATTGGAGTGAAAGGTAAAAGAAAAGAAATGATAGAATTAATTCTTCGAAATTTAGATTTAATTCAAGAAAAAAATGCAACTCCAGGATTAGTAGAATTAAGAGATATTCTCAAACTACCGACAATTCCACGCGTCATAGAGTGCTTTGACATATCAAATCATGGAGAGGAATACGCAGTAGGCTCTATGGCGAGATTTGTTGATGGAAAACCAGACAAATCAGGATATCGAAAATTCAAGATTAAAACAGTAACAGGAAGAGATGATTTTGCCATGATTAATGAAATTGTAGGAAGAAGGTATTGGCGTTTAAGAAAAGAAAAAAGTGAATTTCCAGATTTAATAGTAATTGATGGAGGAAAAGGACAGCTTAGTGCAGCAATTTCTGCATTAAAAGATGTAGGAATTGAAACACCATGCATATCACTTGCAAAAGAAAATGAAGAAATTTTTGTTCCAAAGAAAACAAAATCAATAGTTATTGCAAAGAATAAAGAATCGATAAAGATCTTACAACATGTTAGAGATGAGACACATAGATTTGGTGTTGCGTACAATCGAAGTTTAAGAAAATTTAATTAACAAAAATTATCAAGAGATATTTCACGTAGCGGTTGTGCAGAAATCCCAAGTTTGTTTAAATCCATAGCAAATTCATCTACAAATCCATGAATTGTGTAAACTTTTTCAGCTTCAGATTGTTTTACAAGTTCAATTAATTCATTGTAATCACAGTGATCACTTAATGGAATTGAGTAATCAGTTCCTCTTGAAAAACCAAATTTTTTTGAATTTGCCCAACCACTAAATCCAATTGTAATTACATCATATTTTGTTTTCATGTGTTTAATGAAATTATTTTTTGCACTCATCATAGGAGCAATCATCACCCATGGTTTTTTGTCTAACAAACCTTTTTCTTCAGCCTCAGTGTGACCAATAGAATCTTTTAGAGAAACACCCATAGTGCGGTGTAAATCATTCATCTTTTTTACAGAGTCATGATAGTATATCGGATCCCAATCACCAAATAGTTGTGATAAAGTTTGAGCCTTTCCCAATTCATAACCAAGAAGAAGAACAGGTTTTCCTTTCGAATACAGATTTGCAATAATTTCGTTAACTTGTTTCACAATTTCATTTACAGGAGGAAGAACGAATTCTGGCAATCCAAATGTGCATTCAGTGATTAGTGTTTTACATTTAGGGATTTTTGCAGCTTTTAGAAAACCACGGTCTCGTGTAGATATATCTCCAGTGTAAAAAATATCATCAAAGAGAAGTCCCTTTGAACCAAAAATATGACCACTGTCAATAAGAGAAAAATTATCAAGAGAATCAGTAGAATTTTTGAGTGAAAAACCACGTAATTCAGCAATTTTGTTGGTTTCAGTAGAAGAGAGAATAGTACCATCGCCACCATTTGGGAGATGATCAATATGTGCGTGAGAGACAAAATGTACTCCTTCATTTTGAATTTTCTTGGGATCTAGGTATACAGTAGATGTAGAATCTGTACATTCAATTCCATTTTTTGTTAGTCGAATATTTCTCAATATATCACATCATACAGTTTTGATTATAAATTGCAAGTTTGATCGAATGTTAACATAGCGTTTAATTTATTCTATGAATAAAATCAGATATTGAAAAATTTAGGGATTTTGATTTCAGGAAGAGGTAGCAACATGGAATCAATTCTTAAGGCAATAAAAAAGAAGAAAATTCCAATAAATCCTGCAGTAGTTATTTCAAACAAGCCAAATGCAAAAGGATTACAAATTGCAAAAAAATTAGGAATCCAAACAGAAGTCATTGACGGTTCAAAATACAAAGGAAGGAGACAGCAATTCGATAAAGATATTATTTCCATATTAAAAAAATACAAAGTTACACCAACTAACGGATTGGTTTGTTTAGCAGGATTTATGAGAATTATTAGTCCATTTTTCATAAAACAATATAAAAATAAAATTTTAAACATACATCCTGCACTTCTTCCAGCATTCCCAGGATTAGATGCACAAAAACAAGCAGTCGAATTTGGAGCAAAATTTTCAGGATGTACAGTACATTTTGTAGATGAAGGAGTAGATACAGGCCCAATAATTTTACAAGAAATTGTTAAAGTGGATAGTAAAGATACAGAAAAAACATTATCAAAAAAAATTATCGTGAAAGAACATGAAATTTATCCAAAAGCAGTAGAACTTTTTGCAAAGAAAAAGCTTGTAATTAAAGGAAGAAAAGTTAGAATTTTAAATTAAGTGTCAGGCCCGCCAAAAAAGTAAATGACTTTTAACTTTTTTTTGTTTCCAAAGAAAAAATGTTCAACATTTCTAGGAACAAAAAATGCTTTTCCTTTTTTTACAACATAATCTTTATTTTTTATTTTAAGAAAACCATCACCTTCAAGTATGTAATACATTTCATCGGAATCATGTGGTTCTTGTGTATCCTCTTCTCCAGGTTTTAAAATTAAAACACCTGCTGCAAGAGTATCTTTATTGAGAAATGTATTGAAATATGAATTTCCACTGTTTATTTTACGAACATAATCATCTGTGTTATATTCAAATTTCATTTTATTCAGCAACAACTTGGAAGAAATTGCGTTGTGGTGGTTGAGCCATAAATTCAGGCAATTGCTTGGCAAATTGTGAGTGTTCTGGACTAGAATGCATTTTTTGGAATGACTCCATATCTTTGAATTCAACCATTATTCGATTTCCGCCATCTCGGGATTCTAATAATCTTCTAGAAACAAAACCGTCAAATTTTGATAATGTTTTGTTTGAATCTGTTATCCAAGTCTTAAAATCATCTTTTTTCTCATCTTTGAGAACAATTTCTACAATTGCGACGAACATATCATTGACTTTTGTTAACCAAATAATTTCTTTTCGGTGATTTTCAAGGATTTATTATTAGCCTTGAGAATAAACCAACATTGACTGGTACAAAAATAGACGGTTTAGAAGTTGCAAAAAATATCAAAGATAAAGTTTCCAAAATAACTAGTGATTTAAAATCAAAAGGAATCAATCCATGTCTTGCAACAATCTTAGTTGGAGATAACCCAGCTTCTGCAACATACGTTAGAAATAAACACAAAGCATGTGAGGAAGTTGGAATAATAACAAAAGATCATACACCGTCAGCAGACATTACACAAGAGGAGCTAAATCAATTAATTGAGAAATTAAATGAAGACGAAACAGTTCATGGAATTTTGGTACAATTACCACTTCCCCCACATCTAAATGAGTTCAATACTACAACACAAATTTTACCTGAAAAAGATGTTGATGGTTTAACACCACCAAACGTAGGATTATTATCAATTGGAAAAGCAATGTTAGTTGCATGTACACCTTCAGGTATTATTGAAATGTGCAGACATTATAATATTGAACTAGAAGGAAAAAATGTGGCCATAATTAACAGAAGTAATTTAGTAGGTAAACCACTGTATCATTTACTATTACAAAATAATGCAACAGTAACTACATGTCATTCAAAAACTAAAGATCTAAAGAAAATTTGTTTAGATTCAGACATAATAATAACAGGAGTTGGAAATAGAGAAATTTTTAAGCTTACATCAGATATGGTGAAAGAAAATGCAGTAGTAATTGACGTTGCAACTACAAGACTTGATGGGAAATTAGTTGGAGATGCAGATTTTACAGAAATTATTGAAAAGGCTTCATACGCATCACCTGTACCAGGAGGAGTAGGACCAATGACTGTTGCAATGCTTTTGAAAAATACTGTAACTGCAGCAGCAATATCAAAGGGAATTGACGTCAAATACTGAGAAAGTTGCTTTACGTAAGCATCTTTTGGAAAAAAGAGATTCCACATCATTTGATTTAATGCAAATTCACAGTAAGAAAATTTTATCAAAATTAATCAAAACAAAGGTGATTTCTGAGGCAAAATCAATTGGATGCTATTATTCAATAGGAAGTGAAGTACAAACCGTTGAATTAATCACTCATCTATTAGATGAGAAAAAAGTCGTTTCATTGCCTAAAATTTCAGAAAATAGTATGTCATTTAGAAAAATTGAAAATTTATCAAAATTAGAAAAAGGTGAATTTGACATACCAGAACCAAAAGATAACGCACCTCTTGAAGAAAAACACGATGTAGTGTTAGTTCCATGTGTAGGATTGGATAATGAGGGAAATAGAATAGGATATGGAGCAGGATTTTACGACAAATATCTTGAAAAGAAAAATGTTATCAAAATTGGACTTTCATATTCAAAACAAATTGTTAAAACAATTCCAATTTCAGATGGAGACGTAAAGATGGATTGGATAATTACAGAAAAAGATGTTATTAAAACATCATAAATTAGATAATCCTTTCTTTCCTATATCGCTTCTATGGTATTTGTTAATCCAAGTAATGCTGCTACATGCATCATATGCATTATTTATTGCATCTTGAAGACTAGAACCTAATGCAGTTATTCCAAGAACACGACCACCATTAGATATTATTTTACCATCTTGTTTTTTTGTTCCTGCATGAAAAATAAATGCATTAGATGGAATATTTTCAAATCCGGAAATTTCATCTCCGGTAGGATATGACGAAGGATAGCCTTTGGATGCAAGTACAACGCATACAGAATGTTGATTTTTCCAAGAGAGTTCAGGTAACTCATTTAATTTTCCTTCAGAAGAAGCATACAGATAATCATACAAATCAGAATCAAGACGCATGAGTATTGGTTGACATTCAGGATCACCCATACGTACATTGTATTCAAGAACATATGGAGTTCCATCTTTAATCATTATTCCAGCATATAGAAATCCTCTAAAATCAAGTCCCTCATTATGCATTGCATTAATTGTTTTATCAATAATTTTTTCTTGAATTTCTGATGCAAGTTTTTCATCAATTATAGGCGTAGGAGAATATGCACCCATACCTCCAGTGTTTGGACCTTCATCATTATCAAAGATTCGTTTATGATCTTGACTTGTAGCCATAGGAATTCCTATTTTTCCATCACATAACGCAATGTACGATGCCTCAACACCATCAATTCTTTCTTCAATTATGATTTTAGATCCTGCATCACCAAATGATTTTTTTGTTAAAATTGTATCAATAGCGTCATTTGCCTCATCTTTGTTTTTACAAACAATTACACCTTTTCCTGCTGCAAGACCATCGGCTTTGATTACAACAGGTTTTTCATATGATTTTACAAAATCTTTTGCTTTTTGTGCATCATCAAATATTTGAAAATCTGCAGTAGGTATTGAATTTCGTTTCATGAATTCTTTTGCCCAAATTTTACTTGATTCTAATTTTGCTGCATTTTTTGTTGGTCCAAAAACAGGAAGACCTTTTTCAATAAAGACATCAACAATGCCTGCAGCAAGAGGATCTTCAGGACCTACTACAGTGAAACAGTTTTTTTCTTGAGCAAATTTTGCTAATCCTTCAATATCATTAACAGATAATTCAATATTTTGTGACGTACCGCCATTTCCAGGAGCAGTATACACTTGGTCAATTTTTTCAGAAGTTGATAGTTTCCATGATAGTGCATGTTCACGTCCTCCAGACCCTACAACTAAGACATTAACCAATAACTATTGAACAAGATTCCAGTATATATTCCTCAAAGAGATTTTATATGAAATACCTTTTCAAACGATAGATGGAACTCGTAGAAAATTTTGATATCAAACAAATTGAAAAAAATGTTCAAAATGATTTGAAAGACAAAGACATTTCAAAATTAATTCAACAAGATGATGATAAAAAAAATGAGATAATGTTTATCGAAGGACCTCCTACAATGAATGGAATCCCACATGCAGGACATCTAAGAGGGAGAGTGTTCAAAGATCTATGGTATAGATACAATGTATTATCAGGAAATAAAGTTATTTTTAATGCAGGATGGGATACTCAAGGATTGCCAGTCGAGTTACAAGCAGAAAAAGAATTAGGTATTCAAAATGGAAAAAGCGATATTAGATCAACAGAGGATGTTGAAAAGTTAGTTGCAGAGTGCAAAAACATAGTTCAAAAATATCACACAAAATGGGTGGAAGTTGATAAATTAATTGGAATGTCGTTTAACCAAGATAAAGCATACTGGACATACAAAGATGAATTTATTGAAAAAGAATGGCAATTAATGAAAAAAGCATTTGATAATGGAATAATGACTGAAGGCTTTAGAGTAGTTGCATATTGTCCAAGCTGTCAAACATCATTAAGCCATTCAGAAGTTAATCAAGGATATGATATGGTAAAAGATCCATCATTATATTATAAAGTAAAACTTGAACAAGAAGAGAAATTTTTGATTGTATGGACTACAATGCCGTTTACACTTGTAACAGATGCAATGGTAGGTGTAAATCCAAAAGAAGAATATGTTGAAGTCCTAGTAGATGGAGAAACATGGATTGTGGGCAAAACACGTTTAGAAGAATTCATGACAGAAGTAAAAATTGAAAAATATGAAATTAAAAAAACATTTTTGGGAAGTGAAATGGAAGGTAAAAAATACATCCATCCATTATTAGATGAAATACCAAAATTAGAAGAAATTTCAAAGCAAGAGAATTATCACGTAACAGTTGCAGAAAATTTTGTAGATGTTAACGCAGGTAGTGGATTAGTTCATTTATCTCCAGCAAACGGAGAAGAAGACAATAACATTGCAATGAAGCGTGGCGTAACAGTTTTCTGCCCAATTGATGATGAAGTGAAATTTACAGAAGATGCAGGAAAATATGCAGGACTTTTTGTTAGAGATGCAGATGAGAAACTAGTCGAATCAGTAAAAGATAGAAATGCTCTAGTAAAAATTGGCAAAATCAAGCACAAATACCCATTATGTTGGCGTTGTAATCACGGTTTAGTTTGGCTTGCACGTAGAGAATATTTTTACATGCTTGACAAACTTGGAGATAAAGCAATCAAGGCAGCTGAAGATGTAGAATACTTTTTTGACCAACCAAAAAATAGATTCTTAGAAATTATTAAAGAAAAACATCCATGGTGTATTTCACGAGAAAGGTTTTGGGGATGTCCAATACCAGTTTGGAAATGCGATGAATGTGGAAACATAGAGAGATTGTTTTCAAGAAAAGAAATTGTTGAAACTGCAATTGAATTACCAGATGGTGAAAATTTTGAGCTACATAGACCATGGATTGATAAAATCAAGGTAAAGTGTAAAAAATGTAGTGCAACTATGCAAAGAGAAGAATTTGTGCTCGATACATGGCACAATAGTGGGGCTGCACCAATAGCATCATTAGATGAGACCACATACAAAGAAAAAATTCCAGCACCATTCTTTACAGAAGGCATAGACCAAACAAGAGGATGGGCATATACACTTTTGATTGAGAATGTAATATACAATAATGCATCAGTGTCACCATACAAATCATTTCTATTTCAAGGACATGTTTTAGATGAAAATGGAAATAAGATGAGCAAGAGTAAAGGAAATGTACTTGAGGCAAAAGAGCTTTTAGAAAAATATCCTGTAGATCTTGTTCGATTTTATTTTATGTGGAAAGCAAGTCCAATTGAACCATTAAACTTTAGCACAAAAGAACTAATGTCAAGACCTTATCAAGTGATAAGTACACTATATCACTTACATACATTTTACAAACAAAATAGTGAATATGATAAATTCAATTTGAAAGAATCAACTATTGAATGGGCAAAGAAAAATAATTTGCTAACACCTCCAGATGTCTGGTTGTTATCAAAACTTCAAAGAATGATTGAAAGAACTACAGAAACAAATGATTCATGTAGATTTCATGAATCTGCAAAATCAATTGAAGACTTTTTGATAAATTCTCTCAGCCAAATCTACATTCCAATAATCAAATCAGAGTTATGGGATGAAGATGATTCAAAGAAGGATAGACGCTTTACAATTTACGCAATTCTTGCAAAAACTTTGAAAACAATTAACATATTGATTCATCCATTTGCACCGTTTACCTCACAATATCTCTATAAAGCAATATTTTCTGAGAAAGAAAATATTTTACTTGAATCATGGCCAAAAATAGATTCATCATTAATTGATGAAAAAGTTGAAACCGCATTTGACTTACTCAAAGAAACAGTTTCTGTTACATCAGCTGCAAGAATGAAAGGCAAGTTAAAAAGAAGATGGCCATTGAATCAAGCACTGATTTGTGTAAACAAAGGAGAAAAACAAGTTTTAGAATCACTATCTGAACTTGTAAAATCACAAATGAATATACAGAATTATGAAATTTTTGAGATTGATAATTCTGAAGGTATGAAACAATATCTAGAACTAAAAGAAAAAGGATTGCCCGTTGTGCCTAAAATAGAGTTAGAAAGAAGCGCAATTGGTCCAAAAGCTAAACAAGACATGGGAAAACTATTGAAAATATTTTCAGAAACAGACCCAGAATCAATAATTAACGAATTAAAAAATAACAACAGTTACACATTTCAAATTGGAGAAAATTCAGTTGTGTTAGATAAAGAAGATTTTATCGTAGACTTTGAAGTTAATGAAAAATATCAGTTTGCAAAAAGACAGAATCTAATTGTTATAATTTCATTAGAAAGAGATAATGAAATGATGTCAAAAGGATTGATAAAGGATTTAGCAAGACGAATTCAAACCTTGAGAAAAGAAAAAGGATTCAATCCTACAGATATTTTGGAGAGAGCGTCAATTTTAGAATTAGACGAGGAATCACTAAATTTGATTAAAGACAAAACTGAAGAAATTGCATTTCTAGTTAGAGTCAAAAATGTGGATTTTACAGAATCATGTAAAAATTACAAGGATGACGATATAGACGGGCTAAAAATTAGGATCGCAGTCGAGTGATTTTACAAAAGCTTGACTATTTGTTTAGTTAACAAGTACCTACGAGGCTTAAATAGAAAAATCGTCATAGTAGGGCATGGGGAAGCAGATTAGTCTAGACACATGGTCAGTTCATCATTTAGAAGAATTATTGGTAAAAGCTACAAATTTCATCAGTCAGACAAATACACCAATTGTTTTGTACAGAGAAACACTTGAAGAAAAAGAAGATGTTTTTGAAGAAATTGTTTGTACATTAACCCCAGAGCATGTTATTGAACAAGTGATTGTTTCTGGAGGAATGGTAATTCCAGAGATAAAACAACAATTAGTATTTTCTACAGAAGAATTTCCAAATAGACTCTTAAAAAAGAGTAAAGAACTTTTTGGACAAGTAGTAGATTTGTTAGAAGACAAATTTGAATAGCTAATAGATTATAAAGTCCATCTCTAGACTGGACTTATGCGCCTTTTAGAATACCAAGCAAAAGAGCTTTTCAAAGAATTTGGTATTAAAACTCCACCTAGTATTTCATCAAAAGACATTGAAAAAGGAAGAAAAGATGCCAAAGAGTTAGGATATCCTTTTGTCATCAAAGTTCAGGTCCCAGTTGGAGGAAGAGGAAAGGCAGGTGGAATTCAAAAATGTAGCAGTGATGATGAATTTGAACTCAAATATCCTCAATTACTAAACATGTCAATAAAAGGTGAAAAAACTCGTGCCATATTACTTGAGAAAATGGCAGATATTGAAAAAGAGTTGTACCTATCGTTGTTTTTGAATAGAAGTAAAAGATGTTACACAATCATAGCTTCATCCGAAGGAGGAGTAGAAATAGAATCAGTAAAAAATCAAACAATTCGTGAAGTTGGACTTGGAGATGTAGATTCACAGATTGCAAAAGAAGTTGCAAATGAGATTGGACTAAAAGATTCACAAGAAGAACAATTTGTAGAAATGTTACAAAAACTATCAAAATTAACTATTGAAAAAGAAGCAGAATTAGCAGAAATTAACCCACTTGCAATACTAAAAGATGGAACACTAATTGCACTTGATGGTAAAGTGATGACAGATGATAATTCAAACTTTAGACATGATGAATTACAAAAATATCAAGAAAAATCAGATTTAGAAGAACAAGCAGAAAAAAGTGGATTTTCACTTGTTGAACTTGACGGAAATATTGCAGTTATAGGAAATGGTGCAGGATTAGTAATGTCAACATTTGATCTTGTTACAGATAACGGTGGAAAACCAGCAACATTTCTAGATGTTGGAGGAGGCGCCACAACAGAGTCAGTGTATGAAGCATTAACGCTAATTAGTAAAATGAGTAGAGTTAAAGGCATTCTAGTAAATCTTTACGGAGGAATTGTCAAAACAACAACAGTTGCAGAAGCTTTCATTCAAGCATATAACAATAATTTAATTGATCTTCCAGTTTTTGCAAGATTAATGGGAACAGAATCAGACAAAGCAAAAGAAATGTTGAAAGATACAAAAACCAAAATGTTTGATTCAATTGAAGAAGCAATTAACGGAGTAGTGATGGAGGCAAACAAATGACAGACATTTATGAACTTCTTCGTGGTGCAAAAGATGCAGATGGTAATTATCAAAAACAACCAGTAATTGTACAAGGAATAACAGGCAAGTATGGTTCAGCTCATGCAAAATTAATGTTAGAATATGGAACAAATATTGTAGCAGGAGTTACACCTGGAAAAGCAGGACAAAAATTTGAAGACAAAATTCCAGTTTATGATTCAGTGAAAGATGCAGTTGATGCAACAGGAGCAAAAATATCAATAGTATTTGTTCCAGCAAAATTCTTCTTAGATGCTGCAAAGGATGCATTAAATTCAGGAATAAAACTACTAGTTGCCATTCCAGAGCATGTTCCAATTAGAGATACAATGGAGGTAATCGAACTAGCAAAGCAAAAAGACGCAATAATGATTGGACCAAACACTCCAGGAGTAATTGTTCCAGGATTAATCAAGGTAGGAATCATGCCTGCAAGTCCATTTTCATCTGGAAGAGTGGCAGTATTATCAAAAAGTGGAACATTACTTTATGAGATTTCAAATAATCTAACTAGCGCAGGTTTTGGTCAAAACATCACAATAGGAATAGGTGGTGACCCAGTAAATGGAACACGAATGATTGATGCATTTGATATGATAAAAGATGATCCTGAACTTGATGGAATGGTAGTAGTTGGAGAGATTGGGGGAGAAGCAGAAGAAGTGTTAGCCCAACATATTATCGACATAGGCTTCAAAAAACCGGTGGTAGGATATATTGCAGGAAGACAGGCGCCAAAAGAAAAACGCATGGGACATGCAGGCGCCATAGTCATGGGAACATATGGTTCTGCAGAATCAAAGATATCCATGTTTGCAAAGGCAAACATACCAGTTGCAAAGAGACCAGGCGAGGTAGCAGTACTCTTGGCTGGAAAAATGAATAGCTAATAGAATAAATAACAGATTTTTGACGAATTACTATGCCAGTTGCAGATCCACTAAAGAAGCAAATTGCACAAAAAGCAAGACTTCATATGAAAATTTGTATTTCATGTGGCGCAAGATTAGACATGAGTGCTACAAGATGTAGAAAATGCAGAAGTACTCAACTAAGATTGAAAAACAGAGCACTGGGAATTAAAAAGTAGTTAATTTTTCTTAAACAATCCAGACAATTTAGATGCCCAATTAGATGGAATTACACCACTACTTCCTTCTAAACCATCTAAAAATTCGTATGTCATTTCTTGTCCTCCAAACCCAATTAGTTTTCTAGTTTTAAGATCATCTAAAAAGAATTCTTTTCCATTTTCAAGTTTTATTATTGCATCATCACTAATGTCAAACCCAGAGCCTTTATCATAGAAACGTATCATACCACCTTCTTTTAATTCAAAAAATACATCATAACTAACCTTAGGTCCAAAGACAGAGATTTTCTTTCCTTTTACAATTACATTATCAATCAAATTTAGTACCAACACCTCTTGGGCATCCAATGATACAGTTTCACGTACGTCACCTGCAATTATTTTTCCATTTGGAGCCTCTAATTTGGTAAAGTGCTCTTTTATTATGGACATTCCAACACGGCCGGTTGGATGTGGCACTTGCTGTCTTATTCCATTAACATTGCCACAAACAATATCACCATTATCAACAATAATGTGAGAACCATTTTCAATATTATAGCCATTTTCTAAAGGATCCATTAACTTGAAGGTTCCTTGTGTTAGATGAATTAGAGTTTTTGAACTATCAGTATCCAAAAAATAGGGGCTTGTCATGCTACCCCACATGAACACATGATTGGAATGCAAGATTTTTCCTGCCCAAAATTTTCCTTTAATTGATAACGCACCAGTTGGTTTTCTTTCAATTTCAATTTGTCCTAATTCATTTGAACCAAATAATTTAATTCCCGTTACATCAGATCTGTTTAGTGCATCAATCCATTCTTGTGCAACTTTGATTTCTCTTGCAACATCATTTGATAGTAATGTGTTTTGACGTAGACGTTCTTCTTCATCTGTGCCCCAAAAGAATTTGGATTTACGTTGTTTTTCATCTAACGAGTCAGGAAATTTTTTTCCAGATTTAAGATCTTCAAATGCTTGTTTAATTATGATAAATTCTTCATCCTGACCTCCTCTGTCAGCATGATGAGTTAATGCGAGATTTCTAAATGCACTTCGAATTTCATTTCTAGATGCATTTTCAGGTACACCTAAAATTTCATAATTACTTTTCACCATAATATCACTTAGTCCATAGAATATCTATATTTTATGTAATTTTTTAGAGGAACTTTGTATAAATGAAAAATAATGCAAAGCCGGTTAAAAATATAATTCCAGATATGCTAAGACCTTTTACATATATCGAAGGTTGTGATTCTTTTGGGAAAAATTTACCAATTACCAATTTGTGATTTAATACTGCAATTATCGGTGCAACAAGAAAAGACAAGGTAGTTGCAAAATCAACTAATTCTTTTAGTTTATCTCCAAATTGCATAACAATTAGAATTGCACCAATTGCAAGTATGCAAACTATTGCAACATATGATTTTCTAGAATCTTCAGATTCACTGTTTCTTAATAATTGAATAATTTTTTGAAATGAACGAGAATAGCCATCAAAAACAGCAAGAATTGTTCCAAACATTACACTAAATGCAGATGCTGCAATTATGATATAGCTCCACTGACCAATTGTGTCGGCAAACATTGTAACTATTTTATGCGCAAATAAAGAATTGTTATTCGGCAGAGAATCACCAGACCCAAAGAAAACTAGTGTCCCTAATCCAAGAAAGAATATCGCCATTAGAGATGTAACAAAATAACCAATCCTAAATTCAGTGAGAGTTTCTTTTAATTTTGGTTTAAAACCTGTCTGTTTTATACGCGCAAGCGTCCATAAACTATTCCAGCTAGAAAGATCAATTGCAGTAGGCATCCATCCCATTAATGCAATTAAGAAAAATATTCCAGAGTCATCCCACAATTCACGAGGTAAGAAGTTTTCAGATTGTTCAACAGGCCCATTTACAAATGCCAAGACAAATGCGACAGCAGTAGAAACAATTAACACAAATCCAATTACCTTAATTATTCCATCTAGTGTTCCAAATTTTCCAACACATAAAATTAATCCACAAACTGTAAATAAAATAACCATCGTCCATATTCCAAGAAATTCAATTTGGAATAAATTTTCAAAAAATCCAGCAGTTACAAAACCTACAGCAGCAGTTACAAAAAACATTGAACCCAAAGTGATTCCCAGATATAAAATGAGAAATTTTCGTCCTAGTTTTTCATATCCATCAATAATGCTTGTTCCTGTAACATTTGCATATCTTGAACCATGTTCAAAAAACGGATACTTGAGTACGTTTGCCAAAATTACAAAACCTAAAATCATGAAACCAAATTCAGCACCTGCACGAGTTGATTGTACAAGATGAGATACACCAATTGCAGTGCAAGCAAAAAGTATTCCAGGACCAAACGTTTTCCTATATCTATACAAAAGATCAGACATATCTAGAATTTTGATATTAATTACTTAAAGTATGAGTTAATTTTTTCGTTCTTTTATTCTGCGTTCCATTCGAAGTTTTCCCTCATCAAAACGTTTTTGATCCTCAGGGTTGTCAATACGTAATGTTGGAACAGGAGTTGGTTTGCCATCATCACCTAATGCAACAAATGTTACATATGCATTTCCAGTGTGAACACGAGTTCCTTTTGCAATATCTTCAGCTTCAACATTTACTTCAATTTCCATAGATGATTTTTGAACGTAATTTACACGTGCGTTCACAAATAAAACATTTCCAACGAATACAGGTTTTAAGAAACTTATCTTATCCATACTAACAGTTACCGCATTTGTTTGGCTGTAACGTTGTGCTACAATTCCTGCAACCATGTCTATATGTTTTAAAATTGCACCACCAAAAACATTTCCTGCAGGATTTGCATCCGAAGGGAACATTCTGATAATTACTTCAGCTTTTGAATCATTAGGAGTTTTTTCCATTTTTATTTTATAGAATTAGTTATGGTTAAAGCTTCTTTTTCTAAGCTAGAACTAATTCTAGCCATAAATTAAACAATGTTCACAATCACAACTAGGTTGTTCTTTTGACTTGAAAAGACATTTTTTGTGTTGTCCTGCTTGACATTGAACACAGATTTTTTCCAAGTTATCTACACTGGTGTATTTTTTTGATTGATCAAAACCAAAACCTCCATCTTGTGGACCTACCATAAGAAACGTATTACAAACTACTATTTAGATTACTTGAACGCCATTCCAAAAGGCAACTCTATCTTTGAGCTTTTCTGCTTCCTTGCTTGGTAGAGGATAATACCATGCACAATCGGTATTTGTTTTTCCATTAACAGTTACTGAGTAATAACTTGCCATTCCTTTCCATGGGCATGACGTATTAGTTTCAGTTTTACTAAAAAATTCACTTTTTATCGAATCAGATGGAAAATAATGATTGCCTTCAACTACTACAGTGTCATCACTTTCAGCAATAACAGTGTCATTCCAAACCGCTTTCATGATTTTAATTGTAATTTAGATAATTTATGCTATTCTAGATGTGTTTTGTAATCATTAATTTTTCAATGCCATTTATCTCATGAACTATACCAAAATCATATAGAGGAAATTGTTTTTTGTAGAATTTTGCAAATGATAATGCAACCTCTTTATTTTGGAAATTTATTCGTAATCCATTAAGAGTAGTTTTGTTTCCATATACATCAAAGACTACCAATGTGTACATTGTAGATTTTGAATCAATTCGTTTTTTAAATAGAGTTGGGAAAAATACAAGGAAAAATCCTGCTGTAACAATGGTTCCAAGTATGGCTATGATGTAAAAACCAGGCGTTCTTAGATCGTTTACCATACTAACTCTTCAGCTTAAGTCGTTCTTGAAGTTTTTCAAGGAATCCACCAAGGATCAAACCTAACGTCAACCAGTAAATGGTTACTGCTACAAATGACGCACCTCTAAATCCATCAACTAATTCCATAGGTGCAGTTATCTCATCAGGGTTTTCAGGCATTAAGAAAAACATAGTGCTGATGAATACTGCATAACCGACAAATGCAAGAATTTTCTTATTTTGTAATTTTTTATAAACTTGGTAAAATGCAACAGCCCCCAATCCAGAGATTGCTATAAACGATAGAAAGAGAATTCCACGCATCACTACAGTTTCAGCATCTCCCACAGTAGGAGGATTTGCAGGATACTTTAGAAAAGGGATTACAAATATTGTAAACCACATCAATCCAGATAAAACAAGCGTTTTTTTGACATTGTTTCCTTCAGGCAATACTTTTCTTACAAAGAGAAACACAATTCCAACCAATGCTGCAATAGATGTTCCAAGAATTGCACCTGCTAACACTTGTCCACCTTTTTGCCAAACACGATATGAATTGTATTCTACCCAAAATGCAGGAGTGTCTTCTTCTTCACCTATTGCAAAAAGAGTTTGGTTTTCTATGCCAATTGCTTGATCAAGGTATGGTTCTACTATTGCAAGATTAATTCCACCATGAATTAAACCTGCAAAGCATCCTGAAACTAGAACAATTATTATGAACAGGCCTGTTTTCATTAGTCTTTGAATATTATTCGAAAATATAATGTAAGTGGATCCGGCGAGACTTGAACTCGCGACCTCTGCAGTGTGAGTGCAGCATCCAAACCAGGCTAGACGACGGATCCAGATTGTTTTTTGAGAATGTAATATTTAGACGTTAAATGACTTTCAAAAGATATAGAAACAGTTCAATTTGAAAGAAATTGTGCAGAATTACAAAAAAGGGATATGGAACCTTGATGATTTAGTTAAAAATCCAACTAGACAGACATTTGATAAAAAAATCAAAGAGATACAAAAACAATCCGAAAAATTTGCAAAAAATAAATCTCAATTAAAACCAAATATTTCATCAAAGAAATTTTTACAAATGTTACACGAAATTGAGGATATTACAGAAAAATCAAGTAAAGTTGGCGGATATGCAGGACTAAAATTTTCCGAAGATACACAATCAGATGAGGCAACTGCATTATTGAATAGAATTTCTCAATTTGGTTCAACAATTGAGAATAAAATGCTATTTTTTGATTTATGGTGGAAAAAACAAGTAGATGATAAAAATGCAAAAAGACTGATCAAAGATGCAGGAGAATTATCAGATTATTTACGATATAAGAGATTAGTAGCAAAATATGCGTTAACCGAACCTGAAGAAAAAATTATCAACACACTAGATGTTACAGGAATTTCTGCATTAGTAAAAATTTATGATAAGATAACAAATGCATTTACCTATACTGTAAATGTAAATGGCAAAAAAAAGACAATGGGAAGAGAGCAACTTACAACACTTGTAAGAAATAAAAATCCAAAAGTTAGAGAAGCTGCTTACAAATCACTATTAACAAAATACCAAGATAACAAAGGAGTAATCGGTCAGATTTATCAAAATATTGTACTAAACTGGAAAAATGAAGGAATTGATATGAGAGGCTTTAAAAATCCAATATCAATTCAGAATATTTCAAACGATGTAGACGATAAAACAATAAATGTAATGTTAGATGTGTGTAAGAAAAATGCACCAGTATTTCAGAAATATTTCAAACAAAAAGCAAAACGTGTAGGAGTCAAAAAACTTAGAAGATATGACTTGTATGCACCATCAAAGAAAAGCTCTGCTGAAAGAAACTATACATTTGATCAAGGCACAAAACTTGTTCTTGATTCACTTAATAGATTTAGTCCAAAAATTGCAGAATACGCTTCACGGGTTTTTAATGAAAACCACATAGACTATTCATTAAGACATGGGAAAAGAGATGGTGCATTTTGCAGCACTCCACTTCCATACATCACACCGTTTGTTCTAATTAATTATACAGGTAAATCAAGAGATGTCTTTACACTAGCACATGAAATTGGACATGCAGTTCACAGTGTTGCAGCATCACAAAAATCAATTCTAGTTTCAGATGCACCGTTACCTCTTGCAGAAACTGCATCTACATATTCAGAATTATTACTATACGATAACATTTCAAGTCAGATTTCAGATGGAGAAAAAGCCACTATGCTTTCAGATAAAATTGATGATTTCTATGCAACAATTGGTCGACAATCATTTTTCACTTTATTTGAAATTGAAGCCCATAATCAGATTGCAAACTCTATAACAGTTGATGACATTTCAAACATCTATAGAAAAAATCTGAAAGAACAGTTTGGAGATTCAGTAAATATTTCAGAGGACTTCGGAATAGAGTGGAGCTGTATTCCTCATTTTTATCATTCACCGTTTTACTGTTATTCATATTCATTTGGAAATTTACTTGCAGTTTCATTATTCCAAATTTATAAAAACGAAGGTGATGACTTTGTTCAAACATATACAGATATTTTATCTGCAGGCGGCTCACAAAAACCAGAAAAATTACTAAAAGAGCATGGACTCGATATTTCTAAATCAAAATTCTGGCAAAGTGGATTTGATTATATCAAAAAACAAGTCGACGAATTATCCAAATTATAAATAATTAAAATGTGGGGCTGGCAGCCCGAGCCATCGGACTGCCAGCGTGTTCCCCAACGGTTTGAATTCGATGTCAATTATGCAAAATTCCATTAGTGATTTAAACGTTATAGAATAAAGGCGTAAACTAAATAAAATAATACAAGTTTCATGGAGCATGAGAAAAAAATTACTATCACTTGGAGCAATTTTTGGAATAATGCTAATCATACCATTTGCAAGCGGACAAGCATTTGAAAAAGCAACATTTCAAGAAAGTGCACTGGTAATTTATGACCAACAATATTCAAACTCAGTGATAACCTCAATAGGATTAGAGACTACAGATAATCAAGAGATAAAATTTACAGATGAATTAATTCAAAAGATCAACGATAATGAGAAAATTAGAGCAGTTGTATTTACAAACGCAGGAGAATGTGTGATAGGAGTTACAAGTGAAGAACAATGCATAATGATTAATTTTGATTATCAACAATTGAAAGGGGATGGCGGAATCAGAATGGTTCAAGATTCTGCAAGAGCAATGGGAAATGAGATAATTGACGACCTAAATGAAACATTAGGAGTAGATGGAAAATTTCATTCCACATTCATACATACAGTTGATGATGCAAACTTGTTACTAGAAACATCAGGAGTTATTTCAGGAAGAGGCGCAGTTTCAGCTACATTTACAATGCCAAAACAATCTACTGATTTCTTATTTACAGATTTAGCTGGGAAATTAATATCTAAAGAAATTAGAGATGGAGGAGGATTTTATGATATTTCAAAAAAAATATCACAGAATGATGATTCTATATTGTCTATCAGTATAATCAAAACAGGAGATTCAAACTTGTTAATCTTCAAGGTGACAAAGGAGAAAAAGGATATGGCTGAAAATATTTCAAGTGTAAACATTTTAGAAAACTTTGAAGTAGAGAAAATTTCTCGCTCAGATGTGTTTGATGGAAAAATTGTTCCTCTAAATTCAGTAATTCATTTAGTAGTAATTCCAAATCAAACATCAAAAATAGATACAATAGCAACACATGCAATAACTGATTTGACTACATTGGAAAATATTTCAAAGAAAGGCTGGTTCTTTAGTTCCCCTGCAGGAAATACAATTGATGCAAAATTTTTGTTTGGACAAAGCAAAGTGATTCCACAAGATGAATTAAGATTAGAAATTGGACCATGGGATGGAGAAAGTGAATTATCGTTTTACTCAGTAGAAGATATTCCACAAGACGAGGAATATCAGTCAATAGAAGACTTTGGAAAGAAAGAATCTAATGAAGATGAATCACAATATGCAGTACTTGGAATTATAATTGTAATAGGCATTGCTGCTGCAATATTTTATCTAAAAGGATACAAACCAAAACGTTAGAGAATTAAACATGCTGCAGAAAATACTGTGGTCCATTTTCCAGATTTGTCACCTTTAGCAGTCATTGTGATGTTTTGAGATTTGTAAATTTTTCCAGAAATTGACCACTGTTGTCTTTTTTCGTCCCAGCTTTTATCAATATCAAAAGGAATTCCAAGTGATGATGCAAGCATTTGTGCTGCAATATCTTCAGCATAATCACCTGCTTGTTTTTCATTTTGTCCAAATGCATCATATTCAGATAAGTATCCATATCTAGTACGATCTTTTGGTAATGCTAAACCAACAGATGCAGAAATCATTCTATGAGGTTCGTTTGTTTGATTTCTAGAATAAATTGTGAATAGAATTTGTCCAGGTTTAATCTTCTTCAAGCCCTCCTTTTTAGGAACAAGCTTGGCTTTTGGAGGAAAAATGCTAGAAATTAAAACAATGTTAGTTCCAGAAATACCTGCATCACGTAATGCGTATTCAAAACTTGTGAGTTTATCTTCGTGAACGCCAATTCCTCGAGTAAGAAATAATTCCTTGGCAACTAAATCAATCATTCTTCGAATGATTTTATTGTGTGATTTATACTTTGATTTTCTTTAATGAATCAAGAATTTCTTGCCCATGAGATGAAACATTAATTTCTCTCATTACATCTTGTATTATCCCATTTTTGTCAATTACAAAGGTACTACGTTTTGCAAGTCCTGCAATATTTGTTCCAGCATATTTTTTACAAGTAGTTTTCTTTTGATCACTCAGATGTACATATGGAATTTCATATTCTTTTACAAAATCAGCCTGTGAATCAACAGAATCTACAGATATAGCAAATACGACAGTATCAGTTGCAGTTATTTCAGAATAAACTGAGATTACACTTTTTGCCATCTCAAAGACCTTTTTTGAAGGACACATCATAAGATGGTTTTTTGGATAAAAACATAATACAACATTTTTTGAATTTTTGTATGAGCTTAAAGTGACAGTAGTGCCATCATGTGCTAACAATTCAAAATCTTCAGATGTATCTCCTTTTTGAAGAGTCATGAATTTCATTAGAATAGGTTATTTATGAAAGTGTGCACATCGTGTACAGTGGATATTTCATTTTTTGAATCAGATGCATTTCTCATTGGATATTATGTGCTAACAGTAGGCGCAAGCCTTCTTTTAATTAAAGATACAAAGAAACGAGTTTTAGACCTGAAAGCAGGAATTGGTTCAATAAAATACGCACCAATTGCCTTTGGAATATTATCAGTTTACGTCTTATTTGCATTTGATTATGTTGATCAGATACCAATACTAAACTGGAGTTGGCTTGGATACAATATTGCATTTGGACCATTTGCAGAACAAGGAGTACTTGGAATAATTCCTTTCATTCCACTATTACTTTACATGTTTTTGCATATCAATTATTTTGAAGAATTTTATTTTAGAAAATCAAAAAAGATGGTCTTAGTATGGGCATTAATCCACATTGGAATGGGCATAAAGGTTCACATGGCATTAGTTTTGATACCAATAGGATTTGTTTTCAAATACATCTATGATAAAAAAGGAATAAAGCATTCATACGCAATGCATTTTGCAACAAATATTTTAGTTGTAGGAATGTTATTTCTTTCGTTTGTACTTTGAGTCTTTTCTTGGATCAATTTTCCTTACTTGTGTCAGATACAAGTATGACATGAATGCGCCTAAGATGAGATTGACCACACCTAAAACAACAATCATAAAATTATTCATTGAGCCAGAATCATCAATACTACCTCGGAATAAACCAAATCCAATACCCCATAAACCCACCGCAGTGAATACTAGTATGAGAACTTTGAGTTTCTTTGGTTCGACATATTTTAATTTCAACAATCAAACAAAAGTTTAGAAGTTATTAAGTTATGATATCTTGACATTTTTAAACCAGCCATTTTATTAAAAAATACAGTGCCAATGTAGCTCAGCCTGGTTAGAGCAATTGATTTGTAATCAATAGGTCGAGAGTTCAAATCTCTCTATTGGCTTTTTAAATTTTAAAAATAATGAATTTTCATATGCGTCTGATGAACTGTTTCATACGGAGTAATATGACCACAGTGAGGACATGAAAATAAGCCTTCAGAGGACTGTGCATCACGTTCAATTGTTTTTCCAGAAATTGATTCTATAGATATTATTTCACCTCTAGAAATTACAGCAAAGTTTCTTTGCTCGCCAATTGATTCTAAAAATTCTTTGATTGATGTAACTACTTCATTTGTGTCAATTACATCATCTTCTTCTATAGGAGATAAGACAAATTCATGATATTTGATATTTGGTATAGCTGCTACATTATCTGCAACATAGATTAGCAATTCATTTTGAATTGATTCAACTTCATGACAATCAACTGTAATCATATGAAAAATTTTGATTCAAATGATTATAAAAAATTTCACAATTATTTCACAAACATAGAAGTTAGATTATAATATCAATTGAAGATTCTAGATATGATATGACTGATCTGTATAGGCTATTGCCTGAAGAAATGGAAAAATTGGTAACTGATATGGGATATCAAAGGTATAGAGCAGACCAAATTCTAATGCCACTTTATTTCAAATTTCCTAAAAATATAGCAGATATCAAACAATTACCAAAGACAATGATTGCAGAATTGGTTGAAGCAGGATATACGATTGGTTCAGCAAAAGAAGTTCACAGAGTTACAAGTGAAGATGGTGATACTACAAAATTATTACTTAATCTCACAAATGACAAGTCAGTCGAAACTGTTCTAATGCAGTACGAATCTTCAAAAGAAGGTGGACTTCCAAGGTCAACTGTATGTGTTTCAACTCAGATTGGATGTGCCATGGGATGTACATTTTGTGCAACAGGACAGATGGGTTTTGAAACAAATCTCAAAGCAGAACACATTGTAGCACAAGTAGTTCATTTTGAAGAAATGATTGAACAGAAAAAAGAACACATTACAAATTTAGTTTTCATGGGAATGGGAGAACCAATGGCAAATTATGACGAGATGATAAGAGCTGTGAAAATTTTAACAGATCCGAGAGGATTTGGATTAGGTCAACGACACATTACAATTTCAACAATTGGGATTAAGGAAGGAATTGAAAAATTAGCTAATGAAGACCTTCAAATTGGATTAGCAATATCATTGCATGCACCAAACGATGAACTACGTAAAAAATTAGTTCCTACAGCCACAAAAAATTCTGTAAAAGAGATTATTGATGCAGGACATTATTATTTTAAAAAAACAGGTAGACGGGTAACATTCGAGTATGCATTAATGGAAGGAATAAATGATTCACGCGAAATTGCAGAAGAATTAGGAAGATTATTACGAAGAAATGGTTCACATGTTAATTTAATTCCAATAAATCCAACTGCAGGAGATTTTAAACGACCATCAAAAAGCAGATTGTTTGAGTTTAAACGAATTTTATCTGAAGCCGGAGTTAACTGTACAATTCGTATTGAAAAAGGTACAGAAATTTCTGCTGCATGTGGTCAACTTAGAACAGATATTGTAAAAATCAATAAATGAAAAATATCATAGTAAGTTCAATCATAGGTGCATCTATTTTGATCTTTTTTGCAGCTACACTGTTTACAGGAGAATTTGAAACTCAAAATTCAGATGATGTATTAATAAATTCAATTTATTCTGAGGAAGAAATTTTTTCTGAAGCACGTTATAGCGGAAATACAGATGAAAAAGCACAGCAATTAATCATAATAGCAGAAAATTCATGGGAACAAGGATGTGAAGTAGATAATTTGTGCTTTTTACCATATGAAAAAATAATTAATGTAGGAGAGACGGTATTATTTTTAAATCAAGATGAGTTTGAACATAATGTTAGACTAAGAGGAGACCCAAATTATTTACATTTTCCAACAGATGTAATAAAACAAAATGAATATTTTGTTTACAAGTTTAATGATCCAGGAAAATACGAATACCATTGTACACTCCATCCTTGGATGGAAGGTGTAATCACAATTAGATAATTTTCTATTCACAAATTTTCGATTGTTGTACTATATCGTTTTAAATTAGAAATATCAGGGTGAGAAAATATGTTTAGTTATCAGAAATTTGCAGAAAGTAAACCAAAATTACTCATTGCAGTTATTTTGACAACTGTTGGAGCATTATCAGTTCCAGTATTGATGCCTCACATTTATCATGGCGCACATATTTGGCATTTACTTTTACACACATCAGGAATAATTTTGTCAGTGTTTCTAGCAATTCTCAGTGTCAATGCATACTATAAGATGAGAACAAAGAAAATGATTATCACTACAATTGCATTTATGGTATTCACTGGTGCAGAATTTATTCAGTTAATGGATGCAACAAAAACTCACGTATACAATATTTTAGAATCACCATCAGAGATAGCACATCTAATGATGCTTGGAATGATTGGATTACTGGCATTAGCTATATTTAGGAGAGATTGAAATTGGCAAACATGGAATCAAGAGAGGAATTAATTGTTTCAGAGATCAAAAGAAATCCTGGAATTAGATTTAGAGAAGTAATGGAAAAAATAAACCTCTCAAATGGTGTTTTGAGTTACTATGTAAGAAAATTAGAAAATAATGGAGTAATCAAAACTCAAAGAACAACAAGAGTTTCAAGATTTTTCATTAATGACATGACAGAAGAAGAATCAAAAGTTGTATCACGTTTAAGACAAACAACACCAAAAGCAATTCTTGTATCATTATTAGAAAATGATAAAATGGAATTTCGAGAAATTGTTTCAAGTGTTGGAAAAGCAAGTGCTACAGTGTCATTTTATCTATCAAAATTAGTAAATGATGAAATTGTTAGTTACAAGAAAGTTAATTTGAAGAAAAATTACTTTATTGTAGAAAAACACAGAATTGCAAATCTAATTACAGAATATCACCCAGATGTTATAGAATCTGCATCAGATAACCTAGCAGACATAATGTCTTCACTTTAGACATACAAATTTACAAAAAGACAGTTTTAATCTGAAAATTACTATATTCTTTAGGATTCAGTATTCTCAATTTGTTTCATAGAAACAACAGAGTCTACAGTATCATTCATGACTACTTCAGATACATCCATGATGTAATCTAAAATTCGTCTGTTTTGATATATCAGGCTCAGATATACACCAGATGCCTCTGAATTGTTTTTTATTGAGTTTGTTTGTTTAGTTGTTTCCTCAATTAATGCCTCTATTTCTTCAGCATGTTTTTCAGCCAAAGAATAGTTTCTTTCAGAGACAAGTGCCATGGTTTTTTCAAAAAGTTCAATTGTTTTTTGATATGTACTCAAAATATCTTTAGGTATTTTTGAGATGTTTTTGCCATCCATATCTACAGCTAGTTGTGCAGTTGCAGTGATATGGTCTGCAATTTTTTCAACACATGTGATTATTCGTTTATAGCCAATTGCTTGAGAAGTTTTTTCCAGTCCCAATGCAGACAAAACATTACTGTCATCTAATGCCAAGACAAGATTTCTTGTTAAATAATATGAAAAGCGGTCAATTTCATCGTCCATGTGGATAATTTCTTGTGCATATTCAGAATCATTTTTTTCAATTGCATGTATTGTTTCAGAAAACATGTTTGATGTTGATTTGAACATTCTGTTGAAAGCCAACTCTAATTTCATCTCAGGAGTTGCAGAAAGTACCTTAATTGTTATAGATTCAGAATCAGATTCTATGATTTCAGTACCTACAAACTTTGTTCGTATTAATTTCATAACCATAGAACGTACATCAGTTTCAATTTTTGCTCTTGGAGAGTTCAATACGATGAAATTGTGCCCAGAAATGTATAATGAGATGATTTTTCGCTTTATAGATTCAACAGAATCTGTTTTTTTAATTTTAATTTCAGGATATGTAGAGGATTCTTCTAGTTTTGCATCAGCTGATAGTGTTATTGTATGATTTGGATTGTTAACAATCTGCATTGAATCTCCATTTTTTAATTTTAATTTTTCAATCCATTTTTTTGGAAGTGAGATTACATATGTAGAGCCACCGCTGATCTGAATGTTTCTACGTTCAATGTTTTTGGTCTTTGTAGACATCATAATTTTTAGAAAAAATATAGAGGATATAAGGGAGTAACATAGTTCTAGAATTTTATTATATAATTTTAGAAAAGCTACATAGTTCGTAAATATAGTGCTAATGAAAAAAATTTAAAATATTTTATGAGTAAAAATTACATAATTAAAAAAACATAGTGCTAATGAAATTAATTTTTACACAAACAAATGGATTATGTATGTAAATGCAATTCCTAAACCTGCAGCGCCTGGAATTGTTATGATCCATGAAAAAATAATTTGCCTACTTACTCTCCATCGTACAGCGCGTATTCTTCGTGCAGAACCTGCACCCATTATTGTGCCTGTAATTGCATGAGTTGTGCTTGCAGGAATTCCTAATGTTGCAAATACTGCAAGCATTAAACCTCCACTAGTTTCTGCTGCAAATCCTTGATACGGTTTTAATCGTGTAACTTTGACACCTAAGGTTTTGATTACTTTGTATCCTCCAAAGAATGTGCCTAATCCCATAGCTGCAGCTGCTGCAAATATTACCCATAAAGGCATTTCAAGTTCTTCAATCAATCCTACGGAGAATAAAATCAAAACAATAATTCCCATAGTTTTTTGTCCATCGTTTGCACCATGTGTTAAAGCAAACCAAGCTGATGAAATTATTTGTAACCGTCCAAATGTCCGATTCACTATTGCAGGTTTTTTTCTTGCAAAAAAGTAGATAATTAATCCAGTTGCTGCAATGCCAAACATCATTCCTCCTATAGGTGCAACAATTATTCCGGTAAACACTTTGGCTAATCCGTCATATACTAATTTTTCAAATCCTAATCCTGCAATTCCTGCACCCATTATTCCTCCGATTAATGAATGACTGTTTGAGATTGGTAATCCAAAGTATGTACATAGAGTACTCCATGCGATTGCACCTACCAAACCCCCTATTATCATATAAATTGTAATATCATCAGGACTGACAATTCCTTTTGCAATTGTTGTTGCAACTGCAACTCCAAAAACAAACGGTCCAGCAAAATTTGCAGCAGCTGAAATTGCTACAGCATGAATTGGCTTTAAAACACGTGTACCAATTACTGTGGCTACAGAGTTTGCGGAATCATTAAACCCATTAACAAAATCAAATATCAAAGCGATAATAATTCCAATAATCGCTATTTCTATCATATTTTTCGCCTAGGTATATTTTAAAACAATATCTTCTACCACATCTGCTACATCCACGCATCTGTCAGATGCGGTTTCCATAGTTTCATAGATATCTTTTAGTTTAATGATAAGAATTGCGTCATCAGTTTCAAAAAGTTTTGTCATTGCATCTCTATACAGATCGTCAATGGTATGTTCAATGTCACTCGTATTTCTACAATGTTCAATCATCGATTTGGGGTTTTTTACATTACCCAACTTTGATACCATATATTCAACTTCTTTTGTAGCTTTGACCAATTCTTTTGCCATTTCTAATGTATGTGGCGGTGCAACAGTAATCTTGTAACTTTCAAACCTTGCAGCAATTCCATCCATGAAATCAATTATGTCATCAATTTTTGATGCAACTCTTTGCATATCTTCTCTGTCTAGAGGAGTGATGAATGTTTTGTTTAATTCTGAGAAAATATCTCGTGTTAAAACATCTGCCTCAGTTTCAATTTTTGAAACATGTTTCATTTTTTCTTTGTTAGTTGGATCTTCTAATAGTTCTTTAATAGCCTCAGATGCTTCAACTGCTTTTCTTGCTAAATTTTCTAAAATAGTTAAAAGCTCTTTCTCGTTTGATTTTACCCAAGAGAAGAATTGTCCCATGATCAATTCAATTGAATTTTGAAGTTAACCCTGATCAGTATATTCTATATGGCAACTATATAGCACATGTTTTCTACAGAATAAATTGTTTAGATCTTATTTGTACCATAGTTCTTATCCATAAGATTCGAATTTGACTTCGTAACTACCATCTTCTCTTTTGTTTCTCTCAGTTACAAACTCATTATTCCCAAGATATTCTAATGTTCCATCAATTGTTCCTTGCCATCCACAAATGTAAAACATTGTATTATCTTTAGTGATTTTTTCACCGGTTAATTCTTCTAGCGCAGATACTCTTCCAGGTCTTGCTCTTAGAAAATTTTCTACTCTGCCAACCTGACCAGTCCAAGAACGGTTTAACCATTCTTGTGGTCTGCTAATTGCAGCTCTATATTTGAAATTCCACTTATCTGTACCTCTATCAATACTCTCTAATTCTAAATCAGTCAAACGTTCTCTGTAACTTAGTTCATCAACGTAACTTGCACCATGTAAAACAATAATTTCACGTTTGTCTCCTATTTCATGAAGATGTTGAGCCATACTAACAAATGGTGCAAGACCAGTTCCGCCACCAATGCAAACAATTCTCCTAGTATCTGGTTCTCCGTTAGGAAGTTTATCATTAATTGTTAGAGTACCGTTAGCTTTTCTCCAGTGAATTGAGTCACCTTCTTTTGCATTAAACATTGCAGTAGTCAATCTACCAGGATATGGTTTTCTTACCCATCTAATTACAAACTCAAAATATTTTTTATTTTCAGGATTAGATGCAATAGAATATGCACGGTTAATGATACGATTATTTTCACTTTTTACAGGCATTCCCAAAGTTAGAAACTGGCCTGCCTTGTAATCAGGAAAAGGACCTTCAGGAACTACACGAAATATAGCTAAATCTTCTCTTAGTAATTGAATATAACTAATGGTGGCGTTTTCCAAAGATTATTTCTCCCAAGGAGGAATAGCAGAAATGATTGATTGAATTACATCATGATAGTGTACTGTTGGTTGAGTACTGATTAGTAGTAATTTCCCATCGTATGGAATTGAAATTAAAGTCACATTGTCATATTCAGTTAGTGTGAGTTTCTCATTGCCTAAGCGAAATGAAAGATTTTGTGCTTTTCTCCATCGCTCTAATGAATAGTTTATAGAAATTTTTATTTCATCTTCATCTAAGAGGGGATCTAATTCTTGTTTTTGTACACTGTGTAACAAATCTGATTTGTTGTTTACTAAACCTACAAAACGAACACTTTCATGTGAATAAAGTACATCAGAACATAATTTTTCATAAGTCTGAGTTGTTACTATTTCTTCAGCCATTCCCATTCAGGTCTCTCCTCAAATTCATCATCATCCCGAAACATTAGGAGTCAGATTTGTTTTTGGGCGACTTTGGATATTCGTCAGGAGTTAACTTGAACTCTTCTTCATCAGAATAAGCTGCTTCCGCATGTTCTGTTAGATCAAGTCCAATGTCTTCTTCATCAGCTTCAACACGTATGCCGATAAGATGTTTGATTAACTGTAAGAGAAGCCATGTTCCACCAAAGCCCATAGCAGCGGCTACTGCAATTCCAACACCCTGTATCCAGATTTGATCAAGACTTCCAGAAATAAGCAAGCCATCAACTCCAGCAGGATTAATCAAAGTACTTGCAAACACACCAATACCAAGTGCACCTACAATTCCTGCAATACCGTGCACAGAACTTACATCCAATGCGTCGTCAATTTTTAATCTATCTCTAATTAATACAACTCCTCCGTATGATAATACACCAATAGCAATTGCAAGAACAAATGCGTGTTCTACACTAACAAAGCCTGATGCAGGTGTAATTCCTGCAAGACCAGCAATAGCGCCGTTTATGGTAGCAACAATAGATGGTTTTCCAGTACGCATCCATGACAAACCTGCCCAGATTAAAGCAGAAACTGAAGATGCTAAATGAGTAACAATAACGGTATTTCCAGCAACACCACCAGATGCAAGTGCGCTTCCTGCATTAAATCCAAACCAACCTAACCATAGTAAGGAAGAACCTAAAACAGCAAGAGGAATACTATGAGGGATGTTTATTGCAGGACCAAATCCACGTCTTTTTCCAAGTACAAGAGCAGCCGCAAGTGCAGCCATTCCTACAGTAGTGTGAATAACTATTCCACCTGCAAAGTCAATTACACCAAGTTCTGCTAACCATCCACCGCCCCAAACCATGTGAACGATTGGGTAGTAGATGAGCATTGACCATGCAGAGATGAATATGATAAAAGAGCTGAACTTCATTCTTTCAGCAATAGTTCCGGTAAGTAGTAAGGGCGTGATACAAGCAAACATCAGCTGGAATTTTACAAATAGTACACCAGGAATTGTTGGCGCATACTGTTCAAGAGGTGCATCCCAAGGAATTCCTTTCAAAAATGTCCAATCAAGATTACCTATGATACCTTGTGTGGAAGGACCGAAAGATAGACTGAATCCGAAGACAAACCACATTACACTAAGTAGTGACATTCCAAAGAAGATCTGCATGAAAATCGAAACCACATTTTTTTTACGCAAAAGACCCGACTCAAATAGTCCAAGTGCAGGGATCATTAACAAGACCAAGCATCCTGCAATTAACATCCATGCGGTGTCTCCGGTATCAATCATTAAAAATTTTGAAAGTTTTTTTCATTTAACAGTTATTGTATTTGGTTATCAATGATAATCAAATGATTTACAATTTCTAAATTATTAATTACTTTGACGTACAAAATAATTCAATGTTAAAACTCGAAGTGATACTTGCAGAAAACGATGTGATGAATATTAGTGAAGCATTAAAAGAAATTAACGTTGGCGGATTAACAGTTGTTAAAGTAAAAGGTAGAGGTGCAAAAACTGCACCTGAAATTCACGCATCAAAAGGAATGGAAGTGTTCATTCCTCATTTTGGAGACAAATATAGAATGATGGTAGTCGTTCCTGAATCAAAAGAAGAAAAAACTGTAGATATTATTAAAAAGAATGGAAGAAGTGGAAAAATTTTCATCTCACAAATGTTACGGGCAATTGATATCAATACCGGAAATGAAGGGGAAGAGATTATTTAAAATGAAATTAGCCTTCGATAGAAGTAAATTTTCAAAATTAACCAAAGTTGATTATCTAAAATCCACAGTAATTGCAGCAATTGTGGTAATTCCACCGCTAATTATGGTAATGTTAGTGGAGTAGAGAGGGAAATATCATGAGTTTAATGTTAACAACCAAACGAGGAACTTCAAAAAAACTTATTGAGAAAATAAATTTCAATTGGGCAGGAGATACATACAAAGAATACCAGGCAACTAATACCGCAACCATAATTTTACAAAAAAGAAACAGAACAGTAGTTACATCAGCAAGAGGAACTTCAATGAAATATTTGGAAAATACCTCAATACCTGAACAATCTAAAACGAGATCTGTATACATAACAACTAATCGCGGAACAAAACGAAGATTAATTAAAATAAATTGAAATTACAAGAAATTTCTAGTCAAATTAGAAAATCGAAGGTTTTTGTTGCTAAACTTGGCTTTGCAGCAGTAGGAATGACCTTTGTTGGTCTTTATTTATTCGCAGATTATATTTAGAATATTATAAAATATCTTCGTAAAGCATTGTTGAATTTTTCAACTGTTTATCAAGAGTTGGCAAATATTTCAAGATACAGTAATTGACAAAATCAGTAAATGAGCGTATTCTGTAATCAGATTCTAAAATTTCTCGATTTTCGTCATAATATTGTTCTAATTTGTACAACGTACGTTTTTGAAGAGGGATCAATCGGTTACGTTTAGTAGTAAATCTTTGAGTTACACTAACTCGTTCTTTTTCTTCTGCTTCGACATCAGATTTACCTTCAAGTGTAGATAGATCTATACTTTCTTGCATATCAAATACAAAAATTTTGCTTTTGATAGATTTCGGTAAACCTGAATTTTTAGAAATAATTTCTAACACACCACGTGCATCTTTGTCTTGCATAGCCAATTCAATTTTTGCAAGCATTGTAGATCTAAGACCAGTACCTCCAGCTCGAGAACCTTTTGATTCACTAATGAATTTACTATCTTCTAGATTTCGTTTATCAATAATATCAATTCCCAAAGCATCTAACTTTTCACGAAGAGTAGGGTAATTTTTTCGATTGATGATTGCCTCAATTTTCTTCATAATTTTCACCAGAATTTTACGTTATTATAGATAAGCATCGTTTTGAGATCATAGAATATTTTATCAAATGCATATCAAATGATAATCATTTTAGGCATAGTTACGACCTCTGGGTTTTTATTTCAGCGAAAAATTTTTTGAAACATAACTAAATGGACATTTTCCAACTAATCCAATCGAATCTGCTAACACCAATCATCCTCTTCTTCTTGTTTGGAATAATTGCAGCACGAATAAAATCTGATTTAAAAATTCCCGAAGCGATTTCAGAATTTTTACCAATCTATCTCCTAGCTGCAATTGGACTTCATGGTGGAATAGAGATGAGAAAGACAGGCTTTGAGGAAATGTTAGTCCCAATGTTAGTTGCAATAGGTCTTTCATTGTTATTTACGCTAAATCATTATCAAATTCTAAGAAGATTAGGGAAATTCAATATCTTTGATTCATATGCACTAGCATCTACATACGGGGCAGTGGGAGCTGTTACATTTTCAGTAGGACTATCATTTCTCAAAAATCAAGGAGTTACATCAGAAGGATATTTGGCAGCAATTCTTGCAGTTTTAGAACCAGTTGCATTCATCTTGGCAATATTTCTCACAAATATGGCAGTATCAAAACAAATTCGTACAAAAAAACAATCATTTTCAGATAATGAAAAATCAGACATAGACATTGGAATGAAAGAGACTAAAACAAAACTTTCTCAGGTCTTAAAAGAATCGATTACAGGGAAGGCAATAGTTATTCTACTAGGAAGTATTGTAATTGGATACATAATAGGAAAGGAAGGCTTTGAGCCAATCAGTATTGTGTTTGATGAATTGTTTACCGGTGCAATTGTAATTTTTATGATTGAAATGGGAATTATTGCAGGACAAAGATTAGAAGACATCAAAAAGGTTGGAATTTTTCTTACCTCATTTGCAATAATAATGCCAACTTTTAACGGAATTATAGGAGTATTAGTTTCAACTGCATTAGGATTAAGCTTAGGAGGAGCAGTGATGTTTGGATTACTATTAGCCAGTGCATCATTTATTGCAGCACCTGCAGTTTTGCGACATGCAATACCACAAGCAAACCCAAGTTTGTATATCACATCTGCATTAGGAATTACATTCCCATACAACATTATTGTATTATTACCAATCATGTTTACTGTGTCATCATTAGTTCATGGTGAAGAAGCAATAGACTTATTCAATTATGTTACAAGGGTGTTCATATGAAACTCTATAATGTGAAATTACTTACAATAACATGTGAGATTCTAGCCCAAAAAAATGTCATAGATATTTTGAAAAATCATGATATTACTGGGTATACTACATATGAAGTAGAGGGCAACGGAGCAAAAGGGTTACGTGGCCAGGGATTTAAAAATGAGAAAAATGTGAAAGTAGAGATAATCATGCGTGAAGACAAATTATCAGATGTTATAGAAGATGTATCCAGAACATTATTCCCAGATTTTGCAATTATTCTATATGTTAGTGATGTTGGCGTAGTTAGAACAGAAAAATTCTAGCAACATTTTGTATCAGTGCATAAATTAGGAATTTTCTTACTGGTTTTAGTTACAGTTGATATCAAAGAAGATAATTGAGAGTTAGATATTGTATACATTGCTTTTTTCCCCTCTTCTCTTGATTTTACAATTCCACATGTCTTTAGAGTTTTGAGATGATGTGAAACGAGTGGTTGATCTTTTTTTAATTTCTCAACAAAATCATTAACGCATAACTCATTATCTTTTTGTAATAATTCTAAGATTTCAAACCTAGTTTCATCACAAATACACTTCAAAAGTGCTGGACCATTCATATCAATCAATCTTTATATCAACCTATATTTATATAAGCATTATGACTGAAGATGTTCTTTTTGTATGTGTAGAAAATGCAGGGCGCAGTCAGATGGCTGAAGCATTTTTTAGAAAATTTACTGAAAATAGATTTAATGTAATTAGTGCAGGAACCACACCATCAAAGGAACTTAATCCAATTGTTGTACAAGTGATGAAGGAAATTGGAATTGACATGAATAATCAAAATCCAAAGATGTTATCTGAATCAATGATTTCTAATTCTTTTAAAACTGTCAACATGGGGTGCATGGATAAAGAATCATGTCCAGCACTTTTTGTAAAAGATGTAATTGATTGGAATATACCAGATCCTAAAGAAAAAACAATAGAACAAATTAGAGAAATTCGTGATCAAATAAAAACTGAAGTTTTGAATTTGATTGCAACAATGAATGATGGTAAATAATGACATATTCAAATTTACAAATTTTTACAGTTGAACTAGTTGGAACTTTTATTCTTGTAGTTTTTGCTACAGGATCAATTGTATTAGATGCAGAAATATTTAATGGAGAATTAGGAATTCCATTTGCAGCAATTGCACCATTCATTGCATTATTAATTGGTGTGTATTCGTTTGGAAAGGTGTCACTTGCACATTTCAATCCAGCAGTTACAATTGGATATTACATTACAGGGCATATTTCAAAAATTCAAGTTATGTATTATTTTGCAGCAGAGATAATTGGCGCCATTTTGGGCTCATTATTTGTTCTAAAAGTGATTGGTGAAAAGGCAGATTTAGGAGTAAATGTACCAAACTTCGATTTTTCAATATTTTTGATTTTTCCAGTGGAAGTTTTAGCATCTGCAATGCTCATGGGAGTCATTTTTTACGTTGTATATACAAAAGGATTGAGAGGCTTTAGTGGAGTTGCAATAGGAGGAATTGTAGGATTAGATATTTTGTTTCTAGCATTTATTTCAGGAGCGTCAATGAATCCTGCACGTGCACTTGCTCCAGCATTATTATCAGGAGTAGTAGAAAACTTGTGGCTTTATTGGAGTGCACCATTTGTAGGAACAATAATTGCAGCTTTTGCATTTCGAGGAAAATTCAAAGCTCAAAGAAAAAAAGAAGCAGAATCTTGAAAAATCAATAAATATCTGGTAAAATAGGCACGAATATGACAAAAAGTATCAGTTGCCACGATGCAGGAAAAGATTGTGATTGGTCTGCTAGTGCACCAACAGAAAATGAATTGATGGTGAAAATAGAAGAACACGTTAAAGCAGAACATAAAGAAATCGAGCTTACGCCTGAAAACGTTGCAAACATCAAGACGCTAATAAAAGAAATCTAAGTAACAGATTTTAAAATTATTTTATTATTTGTGAAAAGTCTTCTATTGCTGAAAAGAATTTTTTTCTTTCTGTAGGGTTTTTTGCAAATTCTATCAGTTCACACATACCAAGATAATTCAATATGGAATCAAATTCAGGAATGTTTTCTTTTCGTAATAATTGTAATGCATCCATGTTTGTGATTTCAGTTCCAGTGGAAAAACGATTAGAATAGTAAAATCTTATTGCCTGAGAAAGTTTTTCATGTGCATCTTTGAAAAGATCCTCATCATACATGTGCTGCGCTTCATGTAACATTTCATGTGTTAAATCAACATAACTGATTGTATACCTATCATTTTTTATTATAATTGGAGTTTGTACAACTGGTTTCTTTTTTCCAAGTCTTTTTGATATGAATACTGCTACAGCACCAATTATAATTATTAAAGGAATTATCCATAGAAAGTTATTATTTATCTCATCAGACGGACGTTCAAGAGAAACATTTGTTATTTGTCCATTTTGAAATTCAGCAGATATTGTTGCAGAAGAATCATCATTTTCATATGGAACAGACAAAGATATTTCATCATCAGATACGTCAAGCAAAGAAGGTTGCTGTATCAAACCTTCATCAGATAATTGTTCATCAAAGTTTTGAAATTTAGAATTTTGTTGTAGTTGTTGCATTAATTGTTCTTGAAGTTGCATTTGTTGTGCAATTTCTTCTCTAAACTGTTCAGTATTTTGTTCAACCAAGTATGGGCGTTCTGTGGGATTAACTGGAGCATTTTGTAATTCAGATGCCATTTGGTATTCTCGAAGCAATTCATCTGCTTGCTGCAAGAGTTCTTGCTCTTCTGGCGTCAAATTCGTGCCTGATTGAGGCCCATTTTGTTGTCCGCCTTGTTGTCCGCCTTGTTGTCCGCCTTGTTGTTGAGATGAAGAATCAGGTTGGCTTTGCATGCCAAGATTGTCATCAAATGCATGCTCATATCTAGGATTCATTTCAACATAAACATCATCACATGAAAAATCTATGGAATTTGTAAAACCAGCATTTATTCCGTCATCAAGTAAGAGACTGTATTTTTCAAAATAGATTTGAATTGGATCAAATGTTTTTGGATGCTCAAACTCTGCTAGTGCAGGAAGCATCACATAACGTCCTAAATCAGAAATTTTGACAGGAGAGTACGGGATTACCAGAATATGGTTTGTAAATAATGTAAAAGGAGGACAGGTTTCATCTATTTTTTGAAATTCTGCACTTTGAAAACTAGAAACTGAGACATTAACAGGAGTTCCAAAATCATTTTCCAATACATGCTGCATGAAAACAGTATTTCCATTTTCATCAGTTGATTGAATTATAAAACCAGAATTAGATTTGAGTACATCACTTTGTGGAGAAACAAAACCTCCTCCTCCATATGCAGAGAAAGCAAAGAATGGAATTAATCCTAAAAATAAAATAGAAATACCTAAAATTTTTCTCACAGTTAGATCACTATTCTATATTTGCCGTATATAATGTAAATATTAGCAGCTAAAACAACTACTGTAGCAATAAAGAACCAATCTTTAATGCTTACTTGTTCAAGTTCTCTATCAATTTCATCGCTAATATCTTCAAAAATTTCATTAAGACTGTTAGTATCTACAGATTTGTAATATTTTCCATTCGCAGCTGTTGCTATAGCAATTAATTCTGTTTCATTTAGTTCTGCATACAAAGGATTTCCATAGATGTTTGTTCCTAAAAGTACAGGTTCTTCAGAGCCCATACCAATTGTATGAATTTGTATTTTTTTCTGTATGGCATATTGAACTGCTTCGTTTGGAGTTACAACTCCAGCATTATGATCACCATCACTAAGTAAGATTACAACTTTTTTCTTGTTAGGTATGGAATTTGCCATATCTACGCCTAATACAAGACCGTCACCAATAGCAGTCGCACCATCTCTTTGTCTAATAGCATGCAAATCATCAATTGTTTTCTCCTTAAACGGTGTGAGATATGAAACAGTAGTAGCACCTGACTCAAACAAAATAATTCCAGTATGATCATTTGGTTCTAAATTATTTATTAGAACTTCAGCTGCATTTTTTGCTGATTCTAGTCTTGAAGGAGGATAGTCAGTAGCAGCCATACTTCCAGAACCATCAAGAACTAAGACTACGTTAACACCTTCTTTGATGTTTTCAAGAGGAATTCTTGGATCTGCAAGACCGATAATTATCAAACTAACAGCAATTAATATCAAAATGAATGGAAGATGTTTTCTTAATTTAGATTGAGATGAAGCTGATTTTTTAACAAGTTGTAAGTTACTGAATTTCAGCGAGTTTGATTTTTTTGTTTTTGTATAAAATCTATACAAGTAATAAAATCCAGGTAAAATTAAAAGAGCAAATAAAACATACCAATATCCAAATTCATAGTCCATAATTTATCGCCTCGTACGCTGGTTAAAGAATTGTCTCAATGCAGTATCAAAAGGAATTTGTTCTGAAACATTTACCATTTCTACTTTTAATTTTTTAATATCGTTTTTGATTTTTTCATGATTTTCTAACGAATTTTTTGTAAATGCATTTCTAAATGATGTATCAGAAGTATTAACCATTAATTGTTCACCAGATTCAATATCTTCTAACATAGTATAACCAATATCAGGTAGCTCAGATTCACGAATGTCAGAGATGTTTATCAAAACAACATCATGGCGGTTTTTAAGAAATTTTAGAGGGCGGAGAAAGTTTGGAGAAATATAATCTGAAATTATGAATACCACACTGTGTTGTCCTAATATATGATGTAATTGTAAAAGTGAAGATTCAATGTCAGTGTGAATACTTTTTGGTTTGTGTGCAAGTAATGTTCGAAGTAATGATAAGCTATGCTTTCGACCTTTTCTTGCAGGAACAAACTGTTCAAGTTTATCAGTAAATATTCCTAATCCTACATTATCATTATTTTTCATTGCAGAAAATATGATTGACGCTGCAACTTCATGACCAATTGATTTTTTGCTTTTCATAAATCCAAATTCATTACTTGCCGAGTTATCAAATATAACATATACGCGTAAATCACGTTCTTCAACAAATTCTTTTACGTGTAATTTGTTTGTGCGTGCAGTGACATTCCAGTCAATGTGTCTTACATCATCGCCTAAAACATATTCTCGTACTTCAGAAAATTCAATTCCTCTTCCACGTATTTTAGATTTGTAGCTTCCAGCCATCATGCCATCTACCAATCCTTTAGTTTTGATTTCCAGCTCTCGAATACGTTTTAAAAGATCTTTAATTTCAGACAATTGAGTTCTATGGTGCGCGAATTTTTTCCAGGATTTTATCAATAATAGCATCAGAAGTGTTACCTTCGGCTTCTGCTTCAAATGTTAGAATGATTCTATGTCGTAAAACATCATGTGCAATTGATTTAATGTCATCAGGAATCACAAAACCTCGTCCTGCAAGCAATGCATGTGCCTTTGCTGCCAAAATTAGCCAGATAGATGCACGAGGGGATGCACCAAATTCTATCATATCATCTAATTCAAGATCATAATTTTTTGGATTTCTAGTAGCATCAACTATAGCAGATACGTATTCATCAATTTTTTCATCAGCATAAATTTTTTGAACAAATTTTTGGATTTCTAGAATTATATCTTTTGATACAATATTTTTTGCCGACGGTTTATTTTCTTGCGTATTTCGTTTAATGATTAATTTTTCATCATCTTTAGATGGATAATCAATAATTAATTTTAATGCAAATCTGTCAATTTGAGCTTCAGGTAATCTGTAGGTACCTTCACTTTCAATTGGATTTTGTGTTGCAAGAACTAGAAATGGTTTTTCAATTTCATATGTATCACCATGTATACTCACTTGTCTTTCTTGCATTGCTTCAAGTAATGCAGATTGAACTTTTGGAGGTGCACGATTAATTTCATCGGCAAGTATTAGATTACTAAATACAGGTCCTTTTTCAGTAACGAATTTTTCATTTTTATTATCATAAATTTTTGTTCCAGTAATATCTGCAGGAAGTAAATCAGGCGTAAATTGTATTCTACAAAAGTTTGCACCAAGTGTTTTTGATAAAGTATCAACCATTTTGGTTTTAGCCAAACCAGGAACGCCTTCTAAAAGAACATGACCGTCAGCCATCATTGCAATTACCAATTTTTTAATTATTTCTTCTTGACCAACTATGACTTTTTGAACTTCATCTACAATAGTCATTATTTGTTTAGCGTAAGTTTTTGACTGTTCAGTTAAGTTTTGAATTTCAGAATTTGCAGAATGGTAGGAAGATTCAGTAGTCATAAGATTCATTCTCATTCGTGTTTTTGATTATAATAATGATCACCATGGATCTATCATTGTACTATTTTGAAAATTCAAGTTTATGAAAGAAAACAATATCAATATTATTTAATCATAAATTCTGACATTAACTTATGATGTTAAAACTAACAATGAAGGATATTTTGAGACAAAGAACATTTGGGATGATTGCAGTTATTTCAGGTGTAAGTCTAGGAACAGTGTATTATTTTCTAACATTAGAAATGGGATTAACACATATGGCAACAGAAGTTGGTTTATTGCCAATGTATATGGCAGCTTCAATCAGTTTAACAGCAGTTGTCGCAGTTTTGGCAGGAATAAACATTGCATTAGTAGCATACAACATTAAAACACAAAGAAGTAGAAATATGAAAAATGGTACTAGTGCATTTTTAGGAGGAGCGTTAACTGCATTTACACCAGGATGTCCTGCTTGCACTACATCACTATCAGCAGTGTTAGGAATAGTTGGAGGACTAGCAATATTCCCATTGCAGGGATTAGAATTGAAATTTATTTCAATTGGAGCATTAACATTTTCAATTTGGTGGGCTATGCGCAACATTAACAACGCATCATGCTGCGTGATGAAAGAATAGTCACAAAACCAAATATATTCAAAAATTTTTAACAATTACATGACGCTTGAAGAGCCATCACCGAATTTACTACTAGATACGTTTAATGAAACAAGAAATACAACATTACAACTAGTAAAAAATCTAGAAAAAGATGATTTTGGAGTACAAACTGCATTTTTCATGAGTCCCCCAAAATGGCATGTAGGCCATGTAAGTTGGTTAAACGAAATAGTTCTCAGTAAAACACAGTCTGATTATCAATTTTTTTCAAAAGAATTTTCAGAATATCTTAATTCTTACTATAATCAATTTGGAAAGCCACATGATAAAGGAAAACGTGGAATTATGTCAAGACCAACAGTTGATGAAATTCTTGAATACTTTGATGTAATTACAAATAGAGTTAGAGAAGTAATTAGCAAACCATTAGAGAAAAAAGCCGCATATCTTTTCACAATGGCAATTCATCATGAATGTCAACATCAAGAACTTTTAGTTTATGATTTACAGCATTTACTAGGAGAACAGTATAGGCCAGTAAAAAGAAATGAACCTGTATCTTCATCAAACATAGAAAAAAAGAGTATCAAGATTAATGGAGGTTTGTACAATTTAGGATATTCCGGAAGCGAGTATTGTTACGACATTGAGCTCCCAGAACACAAAACATACCTAAATGATTTTCAGATTGACAATCTTTTGACAAGTAATGCAGAATATTTGGAATTCATGAATGATGGAGGATATGAAGATTATTCATTTTGGCTTTCAGATGGTTGGGAGAAAGTAAAGAAAAACGAATGGAAAGCCCCAATGTATTGGGAAAAAGAAGGAGATGAATGGATTACAAGAGATTTTGCAGGAAAACGAAAAATTAATCCGGATGAGCCAGTTTGTCATGTAAGCTACTATGAGGCAGCTGCATACTGCAAATGGGCAAACAAAAGATTACCAACAGAAGCAGAATGGGAAAAAGCCGCTCTTTGGAATGATGAAAAAGAAGCTAAAACAGTTTTTCCATGGGGAAATGAAAAACCAACACAATCACATGCAAATTTGTTAGAATCAAATGTCTGGAACTGCAGTAATGTAGGCTCCTATGAAAATGGAAAAAGTAGTTACGGATGTTATCAGATGATAGGAGATGTTTGGGAATGGACATCATCAGAATTTATGGGATATCCAGGTTTCAAAACAGGATTTGACGAATATAATGACAAGTGGTTTACAAATCAGAAAGTTTTGCGTGGAGGATCCTTTGGAACACCATCAAAATCAATCAGAGGATCTTATAGAAACTTTTTCAGATTAGATGAAAGATGGTTGTTTTCAGGATTTAGATGCGTAAAAGACATCTAGATTTTTTTTGCCAAAACAAGAGCAAAGTATTTTTGTGAATCAAACCACATTTCTAATTTTTCAAAATTCGAATCTTTTAGTAAGGATTCTATTTGCGGAACGGAGAATTTATGAGAATTTTCAGTATGAATTAGCTCATCTTTTGAAAGAGTTATTGAAAGATCAGATTTTGGTATGTTTATTGATTGTTCAGATAGCGAACGAAGATACATTTCAATTCGGCCTTTTCGTTCATCGTAAACTGCATGATGTTCAAAATTATCTAAATTGAAATCTGCATCTAGTTCATGATTAATTCGTTTTAGTACATTTAGATTAAATTTTGCAGTTGTTTTTTGAGAATCATTGTATGCATTATGTAATACTTGAGTATCTTTTTTCAGATCAAGTCCAATCAAAAATAAATCATCAGACTTCATTAAATTATTAATTTTTTTAAGAAATTTCATACCTTCATCATGTTCAAAATTTCCAAAACTAGAACCAAGAAAAGTAATCAGGTTGGATTTATCATCATAATGTTCAATAAAATCAAGACCATTTTCAAAAGTATCAACTACACCAGTTACTGTAAGGTTTTCATAATCCATACACAAATTTTTAGCACTTTGATCTAGAATTTCAGATATATCAATTGGAAAGTATTGAAGATTTTTCTGAGATTTGAATAAAATATCAATTAACAATCTAGTCTTTACCGAAGAACCGCTTCCTAGTTCTACTAAATGAAATTCATTTGAGATGTATGGTAGTAATTTTTCTTCTATTGTTTGTAAGATTTCAGTTTCAGAATTATACGGATAATATTCAGGAAGAGAGCATATTTCATCGAAAATTTTTGAACCATTTTCATCATAGAAAAATTTTGGACTGATTGATTTTTTTGATTGTTGAAGGGTATGTCGTATCTCTTCGGCAAACGATACAGTCTTACTAGTTTTTGTAGGTTTGAAATATGTTAAATTTTCTTGAATTAAATGAGATTGATATCCTAGTAATTCTTGTTTTGATTTACTGTTCATATTTTGACGATTTTCGTTCTGCATAAATTTCTTATCACAGTAGAATATAATACCAATAATGAAGGAAATACTCAAAGTTGAGAGTTTGACAAAAAAATTTAAGAAAAAAAACTTTTTTTCATCAGATTCTAAAGAAGTTACTGCAGCAGATTCAGTTAGTTTTTCTCTTCAAGAAGGAGAAATTTTAGCTATAGCAGGACAGTCAGGTTCAGGTAAATCAACGATTGCAAAATTAATTTTAAGAGCAATAGAACCAGATTCTGGAAAAATTTTTCATAATCAAAAAGAGATAAGAAATAATTCTGATGAATTAAAAAAATTCAGAATGAAATGCCAGATGATATACCAAGATCCATATGATTCAATTAATCCAAGGATGACAATTTCAGATATAATTGAAGAGCCTCTAGAGATTCATAATTTAGGTACAAAAAACGAACGTAAACAAAGAGTAATTGAAACATTACAAAAGGTAAAACTAGAACCTGCAGAAGAAATTGCTAAAAAATACCCCCACATGTTGTCAGGAGGTCAACGACAAAGAGTTGTAATTGCAAGAGCAATAGTAGTCAAACCAGAGATTATCATTGCAGATGAACCAGTATCTATGCTAGACGTTTCAATACGTGCAGAGATTTTAGAATTAATGAAAGATATTCAAAAAGAAAATAATATTTCCATGATATACATTACACATGATTTAGCTACGGCAAAACATTTTGCAGACAATATTTTGATTTTAAACTCAGGAAAAATAATGGAGATAGGATCAATTGAAAAAGTATTATCAAATCCAGAAAATTCATACACTAAAGCATTAATCGCTGCAGTATCAGAACCGGACCCAAAAAATCTCTATAAAGAAAAGAAAATCTTATTTGAATAATTCTTGAATGGTTTAATCGCTACTCGAAAAGGTTAGTTTTTCTTTTGAGTTTCTTTTTTGGTATGCCTTATAGACAAATCCAGTGATAATCATCAATACTGCAGTAAGTCCAGACCATAAAATAAAAGGAACAACTTCAGTATCAGCCATATTTAGTCTAGGCACATACCAAGATAAACATGTTAAGAAAACAATTGATTGTTAGATTATAATATTCAGAAAGTTATTCAGAATTGTTGGAAGAACTAAATTTTGATGTAGTTATAGTTGGAGGAGGTCCTGCAGGTTCATCTGCAGCACATATGGCAGCAAAAAATGGCTGTACAGTTGCATTAATTGAAAAAGAAAAGGAAATTGCACAAACTGTTAGAACAAGCGGAGTGACATGGATTTCAGATATAAAGAAATTTGGAATTCCTGAAGAATGCTATAATCCAATAAAGAAATTTTCTTTTTGTTCACCAAAAAACACAGTTAAAATTTCAGATGATGTTGCAAAAGCTGCAGTATTAGATGTTAGAAAAACATACAGATTCTTAGCAAATAGAGCTAAAGCATCAGGAAGTGATGTATTCACAAGCACAAATGTTTTAGAAGTTTTGAAAGATTCAGCAGGAAAATGTATAGGAGTTGTTGCAAAATCAGAAGGTAAACAGATTCAGTTTAATTCCAAAGTAGTAATAGATGCAAGCGGGTTTGGTTCAGTCATTGCAAAAGGATTAGGGTATGTGAAACAATGGAAAAAATTTGGTGCAGGTGCAGAATTTGAGGTAAAGACAGAGAAACTAGAACATGATAACTGGTGGTTAATGGTAGGGCAAAAATATTCACCTGCAGGTTATGCGTGGATTTTTCCAACGTCAGAAAATACTGCAAGAATTGGAGTAGGAATTGGGAAACCAGATTCAGACATTGATCCAACTGTTAGATTAAATGAATTAATAGAAAAAAAAATAGGCCCCATCAAAGATTTAGGAGAGATTGAAAAAATAGAATTTCATTACGGATTAATTCCAAATGATGGATTGTCAAGAAAAACAGTTTATGACAATTTAATTCTAGTTGGAGATTCAGCAGGACAAGCAAATCCACTTGTTTTAGAAGGAATAAGATATGCAATTAGATTTGGAGAAGTTGCAGGAAAAGTTGCAGCTGATGCAATAAAAAATGGAGATACTACAGAGTCATCACTAAATCCTTATGAAAAAGAATGGAAAAAAGCAATAGAGTCAAAAATTAATTCTGCAGTCAAAGTTCAAAATAGATGGGTTGGCTTAACAGATGACGAATGGGATAATGAATTAGATATAATTAACGAATTAACAGCAGATGAGTTTCTAGATTTTATTCGTGCTGATTTTGGTGTATCAAAAATGGTAAAGCTTGCTACACATCATCCAAAGATGATTGTAAGACAGTTATTCAATATAGTCAAAGGCGCATAATCAGATAGAGGCAAGGCTTTATTCATCTACATTTTGTCGAAAACTGTATGGCGTTTGAAAAATCCGAATCAGGACTAGTACGTAGTTTATCTCTAAAAGATTCAGTGATGATTGGAGTGGCATCCATGATTGGAGGTGCCATTTTTGTTCTTGTAGGACCAGGTATGGCACAAGCCGGTGCAGCATTAATGATTGCATTTTTGCTTAATGGAATAATCACAGTTTTTACAGCTTTGACATATGCAGAATTAGGTTCAGCATTTCCTGCAACAGG
>Ga0208639_1000168_pt1 | contig 50888 bp, 40 predicted proteins | sample ETNtaG_33_FD_185772 | JGI IMG/M metagenome (GOLD analysis project Ga0208639, IMG submission 185772) | Marine microbial and viral communities from oxygen minimum zone, Eastern Pacific Ocean - ETNP201310SV76 (SPAdes) (version 2) | ecosystem: Environmental > Aquatic > Marine > Oceanic ...
CCTGTTGTTCTGTCATTGCCTTTGATGTAGTAATCCGTATCACCCAGAGGCGCAAGGAATTGCTCCTCCATGGTCGCATCCAAGCTATCACCGATGACCAACGAGGAGGTCACAATTGCAGAACCAACGAGCAAACCGATGACGACAAGTGCAGTGTTTCTCTTGCGGCGAACTAGATTGTTACGGGCCATGACGGCCAAAATACGATGGCGACTTGAAAGCATCCATTGCATCGCAGACCAGACAACAAGTCCGGCGATTAACGAAAGGCCAACAAATGTGAATGTGCGCCCCAAACTCCAGTCGTAATCGTCCCACTGCAAGGCTGCAGTCAAGATTGCTGCAAGGATACTGGCACAAGCCGTCGCCACCCGTTTTTCAGGCGTCCACGGACCGGCCAGAGACATTGTAAAGCCCCCTATTCCTCTTCACCAGTACGACGATCTTCGACGACTCTGCCATCTTGCATGACCAATACACGTGAACAACGATCTGCGATTTCCGAATCATGGGTCACTAGAAGCATCGTCACACCCCGATCAGCATTCAAATTCAACAATAAATCGATGATTTCGTCGCTGGTCTGCGAATCGAGATTGCCCGTTGCTTCATCCGCAAAAATAACTGCGGGATCATGAACAAAAGAACGGGCAATCGTGACACGCTGCTGCTGTCCACCAGATAATTCGGAGGGGAGATGCCCGTCCCGATCAGCCAAACCAACCGCGTCTAGGGCGGAAAGTGCACGCTTTCGAGCCTCACGAGGTGAGCAGCCAGCCATCAATAGTGGCAACTCTACGTTTTCCACTGCTGTCAACACAGGCAAGAGATTGAATGACTGGAAGATGAAACCCAGTTGTGAACCGCGTAGGGCTGTGAGGTCATAATCGGACATCTGCGACAATGCTTGGCCATGGATGAATACATCACCTGCCGAAATTTCATCCAGCCCTGAAAGGCAATTCAACAATGTTGTCTTCCCACACCCACTGGGGCCCATTACGGCAACCATTTCACCGGGCTTGAGTGTCACACTTACCTTGCGTAAAGCTTCAACCCGATTCGTACCGGTTTCGTATACCTTCCACAATTCACGCGCTTCGAGTACCGTCGTCATGACTTACTGTGGGTGGAGCAGGGATATAACACTCCGTCTGTAGCGGACTTCAGATGAATTCGCATACGGTCCTCCTTTTCGGCCCACTGCGGGACAAATTTGATTCAAATACAATCACCATTGAAATGCCGGAAAACTGCTCTGTAGAAGATGTGCTGAATCACATCGGAATCGAACAACGAATCCTCAAAACCGCAGTCAATGGTGCGATTGTGCCAATTTCCACAGAATTGGTTGCACCTTCTGAAATCGCTATACTTCCACCGGTTTCAGGCGGCTAATCATGCGCAATCTTGAATGGGGGCGTTCGCTCAGCGGGGTTCGGTAAGCACATGGCATTCGGCACACAGGAACTTGTAATCGTCCTCATCGCCTTCTTCGTTCTCTTTGGGGCAGAGCGTCTACCCAAACTCGCTAGATCAATAGGTCAGGCAAAGGGAGAATTTCACGAAGGGTTGGCAGATGTCAAGAAAGCCGGCGACACAACGGAAGAAGATTTGGATCGAGGAGGTCGTACTGAAGTGGCAGAATTAACCGAAAAGGCAGAAGAATCTGGTGTCGACGTAGAGGGTAAAACACCTGAAGAAGTGGAAGATGAAATATCCGATTAACCAATTGGAAAATTAAATTTCCAATTGGGAATTACACCCTTCTCAAGCCTAGATTTGCACCACAATCTGGGCAAGTCTCTCCTTGCTGTTGTACCGCACCACAACCCACACACACCAAAGCATGTGTTCGCACTTCTCTGACACCATCTTGGATGACGCCCCGCCAAGGGTGGCCACGGTGTTGACACACGTTTTGCATGCGGTAATCATCAGTAACCAATGTGTGTCCTGTGGAAAATGCAAGCGCTAGAACATCCAGATCAACGCTTGATAGGCCACTGAAATCACCGGTTTCTTGACTGGCTTGCACTGCAATTTCAATCGCAGCAGGATTTGGCGATACGAATTGCGGACCTTGAGATTCAAGCATCAGGTGACGTGAGGGGGACAGGCGCTGGACTTCGTCGAGTTGACTGGTGGCACAGATTCCTTGCATGAGCATCTCTAGCGGCCATGAGAGCAATGCAGCCGTATCGAGAACCTCCATGTTGGCAAGGCAACATCGGTGTAACATCAGCCTTCCGCACCTGACGATGATGGGAAAGGGTCATCCCTTCTATCACCCGCCTATACGACATGGGTCTACTTCCATCTGGTTTCTGGGGAGCCGTGGATTCCTTTGTTGGTTGGGCTTCGGATCTCGGTTTACCTGGACTTGCAATCCTCTCTTTTACAGAGGCATTCATCCAACCAGTACCTCCCGAGGCCCTGACGTTACCGATGTATATCGCGGAACAAGGCAACCCTGTGATGATTTTTCTCATTTGGTTGGTTGTCACACTTTCCAGTGTTGCTGGAGCGATGGTTGGATGGTGGTTGGGTAAAGCACTGGGTCGGCCCTTCGCGGACCGATTCATCAAACAGAAACACATTGCTAGGCTGGATCGCCTAATCATTCGATATGGATATGCAGGAATTTTCATCGCTGCAATCTCACCCATCCCATACAAGGTACTCGCTTGGATTGCAGGCATGGGTGAAATGGACTATCGGAGATTCATTATTGCCGGCATATGGGGTCGCGGGCTGCGTTTTGGCATCCAAGCCTTGGTGATTGGAATTTGGGGCAATGAATTACTTTCAGCAATGAAAAACCCGTGGATATGGATTGGTCTGTGCATCATTTCTGTCATGGTTGCTGTCCCTGCCAAAAAATGGTGGGATGGTCTGCTTGATGAGGAAGAATGACCGAACCCCTCATCAACCCGATTGACTGCGGTTAGGCTGTCGCTCGCGTGGTGTAGCTAGGCCCATCATGGTGGGTTTTCATCCCGCTGACTCGGGTTCGAATCCCGACGCGAGCACCATTCTACAATTTTTGGGAGTCCAAAATGGGCGAACCCCAAGGAGGTAATCTGTTGTCACTGGCGCTCACGATAGGATGCTAGTAAGCCGCTCAGAAGAATTCCCAATGCGATGCCCACTTGCATTCCTTGTGAGTGTGCACCTTCTCCTGCCAAATCACGGAAAGCGAACGCAAAGGCTACTGTGATTGGCCCCCCCAAGAAAATGAAGCGGAGAAGCCATTTTTTGACCGTAGGTGCATCTCCAATTGGGCGCAGTGTCACGGAACCTTTCTTGAGTAATAATTCCCAATTCAATTCTCCTGTGATTTGACGCAACCTTTCGATTGCCATTGGGCGTATTTTCGGACCTGCTTTTGAATTCAATCCTCGACCCGTGATGATTCGGATTCGACCCAGCCAATCGCGTGATTGGATGATGAGTTCGATAATGGCTTTCGATTGCTTCAAATCCAAATCGTGTAAATCAACGGTTAGCACACCACGATCTCGACGAACGTGAGAAGAGATTGTCCACGGACTTTCATCCGCCCAAGGAAGGGTCGTTGCTGCTTCTTCGATGGGGTGAAGCAACATTTGCAGCCGATCAAGTGGATCTATTTCGACAGAACTTTCCAACAACCTACGATTTCGTTCAACATATCGTACCGATGTATAACTCAAGATTACCACGGTCGTTGAAATGCCGACCATGCCTCCGATTCGGAGTGATTGATCAATATTCGAAACATCCATCCCATTGGCAAAAATGTGCATGAAGAAGGACATCGTGCCAATCATGAGGCCCAATACAGTGGATAAGGAGAACAAGTCCCTCACCCTGAGCTCGGTCATGAATACGCCGTGGTGTTGTCGGCTATGAAAGAGGCGGCAGAGAATACAACAGGAAGCACATTAGGTGCAACTGGAAGTCGCGCCGACATGGAGCCGCCCTTTCGCAATGGATTGAAAGAGCGAGGCCGTGAAATAAAGGTCAGTCGTTGGGTTTTGGGCATTGCTGGATTCTATTGTATCTCGATGTTTTTGGTACCATTCATGATGCCCACGGGTTCTGTTCCAGAACTGTCGGGTCGAGCGAATATGATGGATTATTCATCTGAAGGATCATGGGGGAACCATGACCATGTGGAAGACGGTGAAATGGGCCATAATCAAAGCGCCCACGGAGGGACATTCGCGTGGTCAGAATTGAATCCGTACTATGCTTTCGTCTATGCTTTTGGAGATTTGAACTGTCATCAGAAACACGAACGTTCGTGGACGATTAACGGCAACCAGATGCCTGTTTGTGCTCGCGATGTGGGAATCTTTCTCGGACTTGCTCTCGGCGGATGGTGGTTCTCAAGGCGAGGATTGAATCGATGGACCATACGCGATTCCTTCTTGACTCTCTTTCCCGATTCGATGATTGCCCCACTCTACACGAGCGATCGGAGATTATCTGCAATGTTTGGCACTGGTATTCTGTGTTGTTTACCCGTCGTCCTCGATGGAGGAATCCAAGCAATTAGCGCATACGAATCAGTCAACCCAGTTCGAATCCTCACCGGAATTCCGTTCGGCTTCATCATCGGCTGGTACTTGTGTGCAAGTCTGTCATCTAGACCCGAGAAATTTGGTTTTGAAGCCGCTGATGTTCAACTTCCAGCGGGTGCCCGTTTGTCAACTGCAGAGAATACTTCGGATGAAAGTGAATGATTAAACAGCACCATTTTGCCACCAAGTGAGAAGTTCTTCTCGGGTGCTTGGCGGAGACACGTCTGCTTTACCCGAGCCCAGAATGGCCAATCGAGAAATGCAGGAATCTACAGCATTTGGGTGTGATTGCAATGTGGCGCTGAGACCATGTTTCCAAGAAGAGCCAGGATGCGTACGGCGCCATTCCGAAAGGGCTTCTTTCAACGGCCACAGTGCAATTCCGATTCGACCAAAAGCTTGCCAATCAGATCGCAATTCGGAACGAGAAGCGTCACTGCCAACAAGTGAACGATACACACGAACCCAGCCCGATTGTTCGTGGAAAATTTTCACCATCCGTCGCGTATGGCGTTCAGTCACCATTCGAACCGGACCCAGCCATGCTCGTAATTCATGAATCTCGACACTCGGGAGCAGCGAAAGAGTCCCGACAATGGCCAACACGGGATGGCTCAATGGGTCGCTTGGGGCGTCTAGTCTAGAAGGTGCATCGGAGTCCTGAATCGCATCGATGTACATCTTGGTAGAATCGCGCACTATTTCCCACGGCTTGCGAGAATCAAGCCAATCCAAGTTACTCCGAGCAGGGCGAGATTCAACGACATCCAAGGTGGTTTGGCCTCGTTGTGAAACCAATGCCTTCCCCAACATGTGCAGTTCCACTTCTTCTGTTGAGACATTCAGAGGCGTTGGGCGCTCATGAAGAAATCGTCTAATTTCAAATTGCAACTTCTTGCGTAAATCATCTTTCGAGCCATCATTGACAATTGGTCCTACAACGCGCCCCAAATCAAAGGGTGTGGGCATCGGAACAACACCACCCAACAAATCATGATATCCCTGACGGATTTGTTTCTGATATTCATTGGTCTCAAAATATTCGGATTTATCTAAAGTGACTCGTAGTGTATCGTGTTCAATTCGGCGTAACGCAGCATCCGGATCACAATCCACCCAAATGCAGAGGTCTGGAATCATGGCCGCTGCATTCATTCGTGCAACTTCTTCGATTCCCAGATCGCCAACCACGCCTTGGTAAACCAAAGACGAGTGGACATTGCGTTCACTGACAATCGCTCGTCCTTGTCCCAATCGTGGACGTATCCAAGTGTGTGAATGATCCATTCGATCCGCTGCAAAATATACAGCCTCGCGAGTTGGGCCGGCATCCCCAGTACGAACTGCTTCGACCGCCAGCAAGCCGAGTTCGGCATCCCTGCGTGGTTCGGCGGTCACATCGACGCCAGAGAAGGTGAATTCTTTTTGCAAAATTTCGGATATCATCTTCGTGGCCAAGCCTTTGCCTGAGCCGTCGCCGCCCTCTACGGTAATCAGGTACATCTTCGCACCTCAATCCTCGTCTTCTTCAAAATCTTCGAACTGGCGCTTGGTTGCAGATAGCATCCCCATACCCACCAATATCAACATGGGTCCGATGAAAATCCCACCACGGCTGAACAAGGCAATACCGCAAAGATACTGTGTCCGACGGTAGCGCTTTCCACGTCTGGCTTCCGCCGCACCTGCAAGACCAAAGAGGGCGGAAATCACGGTCAACGATGCGACAACCGATGCGAGTAATACGGCGCTCTCTAGATGGGAATCACGGCGCAAATCTTCTTCGATGACACCCTCCCCAGGTGTTAGAGTTAGGGAAAGATCAGCCTGATCACCGGGATTGAATGTAATGCGGAGTGTTTTGTTTCCAGAATGTGCGACCTTGAGCACGTATGATTCGTCTTGAGGGACATCCATCATTGAAAATCTCCCGTCTCTATTGGTGTAAGCACTGTAACTGGTAGGCTCGTCATCAATATTCAGCAGTATAACTTGTATGCCCTCAATTGGATCCCCGCCAGTGAGGTTTGCCTCATCGACTGCAGACAAAATTTGGCCGTTGACTGTCGCGGTACTTTGATCGATAAACAGTGGGTTTTCGAGGATGTCTTGGGGGTCGGCTGCAAACAGCAAGGCACCGAACCATAGACCCATGAGTGAACCGGCAATAATCAAACCAACCGCGACATTTCCAGACCACTCCATTGCGTCTTCCTGAGAACCGCGTCGGGCCGCAGCTTCAACTTCATCATCCATATTCAATCGGACTACGAGGTCCTCATCATCGCTCAAACTCAAGGCCCCCCATTGCGTGGGTTACGCCCGCCGTCCTTCAAGTTCATGGCCATTAGAATCACTACGGTGGCTAGCACGATGGCTAGAATGATTTCCGAATAAACGGAATTGACTGCGTTCGCTGAAGATTCGGGGGTTTCAATTTCTGGTTCTGGCTCTGGAAGTGGAGGACTCTCAGGGACTGTGAATGTCACATTGTACATTTTTGACCAATACTTCCCCGTAATCCACAGGGATTGTGTTGTAGAATCAAATGCGATTCCGTTCAGAACCTCACCGTTGTCAGGTTTCAAACCACTCGCATCAATATGTTCGACTACCACGCCTGAAACCAAATCGATGGTCACAATCTCCTCGGTCTGGTAGATGTTTGCCATCAACAATCCATTCACCATTTCAAGTTCGTTGATCCGAGTGAGAGATTCATTGTTCAGGGTGACGTTGAGCGTGGATTCCAATTCGAATGTCGACGCGTTTCGGAATTGCAAAACATCCGAACCATCTGACATGATGATGTGGGTGCCATCGTATGCCAATCCCCAACCTTCGCCATCATAGGAATAATTCGTGATAATCTCAAACGTATCCATATCGTAGCGATGGGCGATCCCCTCTCGCCATGTTAGTTGGATGATTTCATCTCCAACAAATGTCATTCCCTCTCCAAATTCCCCCGATGAGATGTTGACAGAACGAATGACTTCACCTGTCGATAGATTCACTTCTCGAAGTGTCGAATTTCCATATTTCCCCGTCGATTCAAACAAACGTCCTTCGTAAAATTCCAAACCTTGCGTATATGCGGTCGAATCATGCGAAACATTGTCATGTTCAACCACCACATAAGATTCCGCACGAACATACGCTGATTCGTCATCCTGAGCCCCAATAATTGGGATGGAAGAGAGTAAAAATAGGGTGCTAAACAAGACCGCTAGTGCACCCCGCGCCCCGAGCATGTATGAACAATGCTCCACCTTGTGTTAAATACCTGCTCGGGTCAAAGTCAACGCGGAACACGTAGTGTTCCCGTGAGGTGACTTCATGTCCGCTGGCAACCGCTCCCAAAGTCTATTCTTGGTTTCACTGATGATTCTGGCCTCTTGGGTCCCCTTTGCTGCTGCAACAGATGGTGATTCCGACCAAAGTTCGACCTTTGAGGGGGGGCTATTCTACGATCTTGACGATTTTGATCCAATGGTCAATGGGAAGCCTTACCTTTTCGCAGGCGGAGAGGATGAACTCATCTTCAGTGCTACTCGACACCTCAAGCAGCAATGGGCAGATGATGGATATCCTGGACTGGTAATGCCTTTTGAGGAAACCAGCACGAGTGCAAGAACATCTGGGCGTGCTTGCGAGAATGCATGGACCGCTGGACAAACTGGAACGGTGCAAACAACTGGAGGACAAATTCAGATTTCGGCAATGCATGTGACTGCAAATTCGGCCATCCTCATCGAAAATGGGCAATCGGTCTCATCGACGACATTGAACAACATTGGTTCAACTTGGGAAACCACCATTTATCCAACCAATACGAATTATTTCGGCAATGCGCCAGATGTGGACAACAATTGCCAGATTGAGATTGTCATTTATGCGATTGACGGAGGAGCAAATATTGGTGGTTACTTCATGCCAAGTATGTCCGCAACACGTGAAATCATCTATGTTGACATCGATGATTTGTCTTGGCGAAATACGATTTTGGCTCACGAATTTGAGCACCTACTCCACAATGCTCGAGATCCGTTCGAATACATCTGGGTTGACGAAGGAAATGCAGACATGGCTGCTTTCCTCTGCTTTGGTGCATCCAATACAATCATCGGACACGCCAATCAATGGACTCAGAATGCGAGCGCTTCTGTTCGCTGGTGGAATCAGCGTCTTGCCGATTACGGGGCAGGTTTCATGTTCATGCTCTTCCTAGCTGACAACCTCGGTGGTGGCTCAGCCATTCGGCAATTGGTCACAGATACGTTGACCGGTGGACAAGGTATTGTTGATTTGGCCCAAACATTAGGGCCAGGGGCGACTCCGATTGGCACTACGATGTCTGATATTTTTGCGAACTTTACCGCATCAGTTACCCTCGACCATGGCACGCAAGCCGAATTTGGACTCGACAATATCGACATGTACGAAACCTGCGGCAGCAACCAATTCTGTAGACTCCAACTTTCAGGTTCAAATCTAAACTGGGGTTCAATGTGGCAAAGTGGTCCACATGACCTCGAAGGTTGGGGCGTTCATGCGTTCAGATTCTTGGATGGAACAGGTTCGCCATTGAACCTCATGATTCAGCCCAGTGAACTGGGCTTTGCAGGAACCATATTGACACATGATGCTGCAGCTGGAACTTGGTCGATGGAGCGATTGCGCTTTGACCCATTAACAGGAATTGGAACGGCATTGGTCCCTAGTTTTGGTAACATCACAGATGATGTTTACCTCATCGTTTGGTACGAAAGTGGAGTCGATGATTGTGATTACACCAGTCCAAATTGTGCCTTCCCTGGAGGCACTGAATATCCAATCGCTTCTTTCGATGTGATGGCCGGACTCATCACTCAGCCAGCTGAAATAACAGTCTCACAAGAATTCACGACCGATCGTGACGAGGATGGGGATGTCGACACCGTCGAAGCCACCATTGATGTGACTTCATCTGCATTCTACGAAGTTCTTGATATCGAAGTCAAGGCTTACGACAACAACACCCTGCATGATACAATGGAATTCTCTCTTGAGGCGGGCAATAGTATCCCTGTCAATCAGACGATTTGGTATACACCCCCTTGGGATGGTGATTGGACGCTGCATTTCACAATGAAAAACCAAATCGGGGAAATTGTTGATGAAGCCCTGACTCTACCTCTCACATTGGCAAACATGGCACCGGTTGCCGTAGGAAGTGCTGCTGCGAATGCAACCCAAACTTGGTTGCCATTGCAATTCTTCGGCGCGGGCTACGACCTTTGGGGCTTGGGAATGGACAATGAGTCATTTTCTCACAACGAAACTCCTGTGGGCTACAATTGGAATTTCGGCGATGGACTATCGGGCTCTGGCCTCAAGGACCCCACTCGTTCTTGGCAGAATCCGGGTATGTACAATGTGACGCTCACTGTCGTCGATCAAGGAGGCGGTGTTAGTGATATCCAAACTTGGGAAATCAGTGTCAATGACACAGAACCACCCACCCCTCGAATCGATGTGGGTTCGCCACCTGTTGCGATATCCGACCCGTATACACTCCTCACATCACAGCGAGTGCAATTCTCAGCCGCTAGAAGTGAGGACAATGTCCCACTCAACCAACTGACATTTACATGGGACTTTGGTGATGGAACCATCCTGAGTGGCCAAGGCCTCTACGATGTATCCCATGAATGGGCTACTGGTTCTGCAAATGGGACAGCATACAACCTCACGTTGTCTATCGATGATGGCACACATACGGCGAATATGTCGGTGACCATTTTGATTATGAATCGTGTACCTCGTCAGGTTTGGTTTGACGATTTGCAAACGTCAACACTAACTCCATTAAATCTGCCAACCATGTTTACCGATGATGATGGTACAATCGTAGCCACCGAATGGTGGTTTGATGAGAATGTCAATTTCGACGGGGGCATTGTGACAATGTCTTCGCCCTTTTTGAATAACCATTCAACGGATGCAAACCCGTTACCTGCTTGGAAAACGCCAGGTTGGAAGAACATCCAAATCTACGCAACAGATGATGCGGGCAACGTCAGTTGGGCTGTGCTGCAAGTTGAAGTTCTCAACCAACGACCTGTTGCAATTTTCCCACGACCCGATGATGGCTCAACCGATTCGATGTACACGTTCCTATCCTCCTCATTTGATCCCGATGGCAATTCAGGAAACATGAGTCACAATTGGACCATTACAGGAATAGAAGAACACATCACAAACAATCAGGTCAATCACATGTTCACTGAACCCGGTGTCTACACGGTTACCTTGGTGGTAACCGATGAAAGAGGAATGGATTCACTCCCTAAGAGTTACACAATCCACATCGCCAATCCACTCCCAATGCCCGTTCTATCCGCACATGAAGCGTGGTTGAATGGGACTGTTGTAACGGTACCTGGGTCTGATTTATCAGTCTACAATTGGCGACGGACATTTACCGATTCAGGTGATATTTTCGTTGCACCGGGGACTGTTTTGAGATTCTCTTCTGATGGCTCACGCGACATGGATTCAGCCTTTGAAGGGATGTTTAATCCAGATCAAGGAGCGACTGATTGGAATGGAATTGTCGACACCACATGGGATTGGGGAGATGCATCTCCACCATCGCACGAAAACGATGCATGGCATATTTTTGAGCAACCTGGATATTACACTGTGACTCTGACCGTCAGAGATGGTTATGGTACAGGTGATAGCAATTCAACAAGTATTGGCATTTGGGTTTCAAGTGCACCATTCATCTATTCAGACCACGTTATTGGAGATGGTACGGCTTTCAGTGGATATTTGAACATCATTGAGGCCTATGCAACCGATGTCGACATGGAAGCTGGAATGGTGGCTTGGCGTGACGATGATGCCACGACTGATAGTGACAATGATGGCACGCCTGACAATGATCAAGACACACCACTCAACACACTACTCACCTACTGGTGGGATTTAGATGACAGTGTGGATGAAGATGGAAATGGCAATTTCAATGATGATTGGTCGACCAATCCAAATGTTCGGGAAGGACGAGGAAATGATGCGCAGTGGAATGAATCTGGCGAATATGTCATTCGATTGAAGGTCTGTGACGATACTGGAGTTTGCACAATTGAAACCTATGAGGTGATTGTTCGAGATCCCGATGCATCTTCTGATGCACTAGGTGATTTGTCGTGGAAGGATTTACTCCCTTCAACCGATTCTGGAAGTTTGTATATCATCATCCTCATCGCACTTGTTCTAACTCTAGGATGGTTGGTCATGCGAGAGCCAGAAGAAATCGAAGTCGAGGCCGAGCACGCTGCCAGCACTTACGATGTTACAGAAGTCCATACAGAAGGTGGAATCTTGGGCATGGACCAGCACGCCCCACCTCCCAAACCAACTCATTTGACCAAGGAAGACCGGCGCAGCAAGGATTCAGGTTATGTGCGGCCTGTGACCAGCAGACGTCGGCGGTGAGTGCATGACTGGTAAGAGGCGACTCAGTACATCTGTTACTGTTGCAATGCTCCTCTTGCCTCTACTCACCTTGATTTCATACGAAACTGGAATCGAAATGGCACCCATTGCTTCTGCTCAAGACCCCCCTACCTGCAAAGCTGGAATGTCAATTGACGAATGGTCTGTTGAACAATTCAATATGAACGGTAGTGGATACTATGGTGAAGAGGAGCGGTGGTATGGGGATGTGTCCTCTGGCCCGACATACCAAATATCAGAATTGTGCCCCCTCCGAACGACGTTTAGCACCTCATTTGTACTCAACAATGACTCTGCTGTTGGTCTTCGGCTACACCTCACAACAGGTTGGAAATATACCGTTTCAGTCAACCTACAGCCGCTAACCGAATCAGATCAAAATCCGCCGCTCGCAGATGTCTATTTACTCCAAGAGGATGACTTTTCACAGTACCAATTTGATTTTGATTCACGTCACAACGAGTGGGATGGGATGCGTGATGAGATTGCCCATTCTGCACCTTGGTTGCAGAACTTGATCATCTGGAAACCATTCAGAGATGTCCATTCATACGAAAAATTGGATGAGGTTGATTTTGCTGTAGCACTCGATCACGAGGAGAGAAGTTATTCGATTTGGGATGATGTCTCTGAAGTCAAAGAAATGTTTCTTCTTGTCGAATCATGGGACAACATTCGTGATTATGATGCCAAATTACAGAACTCAAACTTCAGTGTCGATGTGACAATTCTGGTTGAGGAACGATTTTCTCTTCCAAATTGGACTGTTTCCATGGTCTGTTGTGGAGGGTTACTGGGAATTCTCGCAGCACCTTTCCTCGTACATCATCGATACATGAAGGCGGGATTAGAGGCTGTTGAATCCGGTGGAGGGGATATGATGCCACACCTCGATACGGCCCCAGAGAGAGCACCGGCGGCACCGAGTTTGCCTTCGCCGCCCGAAGGGTGATTACTCGTATTCTAGAACGCCCCAAGCAGTTCGCAAGTCAGTGATGTTAACCAGTCCTTGTTTGACCAATGAGTAATCCCTGTCAAGGGTCGTGTAAACCAACGCTTGTTCCAGAAGGGGAGCGTGGATTCTTGTCCAATCCCCACCTGGCCCATTACCCATGAGGGCAACCTTGGCGTCCCCTTCTTTGAGGGTGTGTGCGGCTTCAAAAATATGCAAACTCCTAGCGTGATCAACATTCAGATAACAACATTTTATGATTGAGCCGGCATCAGAATTGGCATTGACGAATTCAACGATTTCATCAGAGGATGATGCCGCTGGAAGATGACTTGAAGCAATGATTGAAGTTTCTTCACCACAGGCCTTAACCAGGGCCTTGCGGGCCTTTGAAGCAATGGATATCTCGAGGTCAACCCAAGTCACCCCACTAGCAATGGCTGCATTCAGAATTGACATTCTGGCATCCTCATCACCGTGGAAGTGTCCGCCTTCTGAGGTCGATCGGCAAGCGAAAATTACAGGGATTTGGATTCCATCTTTAAGTCTCTGAATCGAGGGTTCTACTTCGATATCTTCGATGGGACGTTTCTCCATGATTGGAGGTTGCTTTTCAACGGTCTCTTCGCCCTTTGCATTCTTGGTGACAATGGGGTCAATTTCGATTCGGTTGACATAGAGATTATCGAATCGAACTTCGACGAGATCGGCACCCGCTGCTGTCGCTCTGCTAGCATCACGAATCATGTCCCCTACGCTGTGACCACGCAAGGATACGCAGATTTCGGTATCGGTCATCGACGCGGGGACTCACACCCCCTGTTTAATCATATTGCGACCACATTCGCACATGGACTTGTCAAAATTTTCCATCTCGAGATATTTCCAGTTTGTAGACATGTGTTTACAGCCCTGCTTTGGGATGAAAAAATAGAGTCGGAAAGGGTGTTTTCCAGATAGAATAAGCGAATCATTCAATAACCCCGGTAGACCACAAAAGAACATCCCGTGAGGACCCCCTACGGGGGTCCTCAGAGATAAAAAAATATGAGTGTGTAAATATGAGTGATTCAGACTACAAAGCAGACAGTATCCAAGTCCTTGAAGGGCTGGAAGCTGTTCGCAAACGCCCAGGGATGTACCTCGGCGATCCGCATGATGGCTCAGCTTTACACCATTGCATCTGGGAAGTCGTCGACAATGCTGTCGATGAGCACCTAGCAGGTTATTGTGACGCGGTCGAAATTGTAATCCAAAAAGATGGTTCGGTCACCATTGTCGACCATGGGCGCGGGATTCCTGTTGGGGTACACTCCGATTATGGAATTAGTGCCGCAGAAGTCATCATGACCAAGTTACATGCAGGGGGTAAATTTGACAATTCATCCTACAAAGTATCAGGTGGATTGCACGGCGTTGGTGTTTCTGCTGTCAACGCTGTATCTGAATGGCTCAAAATGAGCATTCAGCGTGATGGGAAATTGTACGAGCAAACCTATGTGCGTGGAGAACCACAGGGTCGCCTCGAAGAGGTTGGTGAAAGCAAAACAACAGGTACGGCGATTACATTCAAACCGGATTTGGATATTTTCACTACTGTAACTGAATTTGACTATGATATCCTGAACACCCGACTTCGTGAAACGGCATTCCTCAATGCTGGGCTCAAGATTACCATCGTCGATCAACGCGGTAAAACGCCTGAAGTTATTGAGCATCAGTACGATGGCGGTATTTCCGAATTCGTCAGACAATTGAACGAACGCCGTAACCCCATTCACAAAGATGTAGTTTACATCAAAGGGATGAGGGAAATCGAAGATGGTGAAATCCATGTTGAACTGGCAATGCAGTGGTCAGATGCATACAACGAAGTGATTCAATGTTACACGAATATCATTCGGAATCGCGATGGTGGCACACACTTGTCTGGCCTCCGTAGTGCACTTACAGGTTCACTCAACCGCTATGCGAAGAGCCGGAACCTGCTCAAGAATGTCGACAAATTATCTGGCGACGATGTGCGTGAGGGGATTGCTGTCGTCATCAGTGTCAAGCATCCTGATCCTTCATTCTCAAGTCAGACCAAGGACAAACTCGTTTCAAACGAGGTTGCGGGAATCGTCGAGAGCATTGTCAACGAAAAATTAGCCGAGCACTTTGAGGAAAATCCCTCGGTCGCAAAAATTGTGATCGATAAAGCCGTTCTCGCCAGTAAAGCACGAGAGGCGGCCCGAAAGGCGCGAGACCTCACCCGGAGAAAAGGTGTCCTCGAAGGCGGCGGGTTGCCAGGGAAACTCGCTGACTGTCAAAGTCGGAATCCCGAAGAATGTGAAATCTACGTTGTAGAAGGTGACTCTGCCGGTGGTTCAGCGAAAACTGGACGTGATCGACGCACTCAAGCGATTCTGCCCTTGCGTGGGAAAATCCTCAATGTGGAACGACAACTTCGCAATCAGGCTAAAGTGTACCAAAACAATGAGATTCAAACGATGATAAAGGCATTCGGAGCAGGCGTAGGAAATCCCCCTGAATTGGCAGAAGGAGAAGAATCACTTGCAGAAACCGAGACATATTTCAATGTTGAAAAACTTCGATATGGAAAAATTATCATCATGACTGACGCCGATGTCGATGGTGCTCACATTCGAACTCTAATTCTGACATTCATATGGCGTTTTATGAGACCTGCAATCGAGGCGGGGAATGTGTTTATTGCCCAACCACCCCTCTACATGGTGTCGCGAGGGCGTACGTCAAAATATGCTTACAGTGATGCAGAACGAGACTCAATTATCAGCGAATTTATAGCTGATAATCCCGATGCAAAAATTGGTATTCAACGCTACAAAGGACTTGGTGAAATGAATCCTGATCAGCTATGGATTACAACCATGGATCCAGCCCACAGGACTCTGCTCAAGGTCACAGCGAATGACTTTAGTGACGATGGTGAAACATCGGCGCTATTTGAGACGTTGATGGGTGACGATGTTCCCGATCGCCGTGCGTTCATTGAACTACATGCGGCGGATGCCAATGTGGATGTGTGAGGTGATTGAATGAGTGATGAGGAATTATCTGCAAACCCGACCGATAGCCAGGTCCGACACACTGTCGATCAAGAAATGCAAACATCGTACATTAACTATGCAATGTCTGTGATTATTGGGCGGGCACTACCCGAAGTTAGAGACGGGTTGAAGCCGGTTCATCGCCGCGTATTGTTTGGCATGTATGAGGCAGGACACACATCTGACCGTTCATACTCCAAATCCGCCCGGTCCGTGGGTGAAGTCATGGGTAAATTCCACCCTCATGGTGACCAATCAATCTATGATACAATGGTTCGAATGGCCCAAGATTTTAGCTTGCGATATCCACTGATAGATGGTCAAGGAAATTTTGGAAGCATCGATGGGGATAAGGCCGCCGCAATGCGCTATACCGAAAGTCGACTCGATCGATTGTCCAAGCATATGTTGGATGATATCAAGAAAGATACTGTTGATTTCCAACCAAACTTTGATGATTCAGAACAAGAGCCTCAGGTTTTGCCTGCTCGATTACCAAACTTACTCCTCAATGGAAGTGATGGTATTGCTGTTGGTATGGCCACAAAAATTCCACCTCATAACCTCACAGAAGTGGCTTCTGCTGTTCACCTACATGTCGAACGAATCTTAGAGGATGGTGAAGAAAATGGAGATCCTGAAACACCCCCAACAATCGACATGGGCGAATATATGCAACACATGAAGGGACCAGATTTCCCTACGGGTGCAACCGTCCACGGCATTGATGGAATACGCGACATGTATGAAACTGGACATGGCAAATTCCACATCCGTGCTGAGTGTGAAGTGTATGATGACCATAATGGGAAGAAAATTGTTGTCACAGAAATCCCATACCAGGTGAAGAAGGATGGGATGCTTGTAGGAATCGCCGAACTGGTGAGCAAGGAAACCGTCAAGGGGATTCGAGATATTCGCGATGAGTCAAGCAAGGAAGGCATCCGTGTTGTCATTGAAGTCAAACAAAATGCGGACCCGCATGCTGTGCTAAATCAGTTGTATCGCTCCAGTCGGCTTCAAGAATCATACTCTGCCAATATGATGGGAATTATCAACCGACAACCCGTTCAACTGACACTCCCTGTCATACTACATGCTTACGTTCGGCATCGGGAAGAGGTCATTCGACGACGTACACAATTTGACCTTGCAAAGGCAGAAGCACGCGCACATGTTCTCGAAGGGCTTGTGAAAGCACAAGCACGGATTGATGATGTTGTCGTTGTTGGCAAAGGTGCTGAAAGTCGAGAGCACTTTGAAAAGATTCTTCGTGGTGAAGAAATATTTGGAAAAATTGCTGCTTTTGACTTCTCAGAACCACAAGCCAAAGCGATTGCCGAGCGTCGCCTGTATCAACTTTCAAAGATGGACACCAAGAAGGTCGACGATGAATTCAATGAACTCAAGATTGCCATCGCTGAATACAACGCAATCCTAAGCAGTCGGAATCGTCAACTGGAAATCCTGTTGAACGAATTGGATGAAATGGTTGAGAAACATGGTGATGAACGTAGAACAAATATCGACCCAATGCCACTTTCAATGGATAGAGAAGATCTTGTCGAAGAAAGAGCAATCGTCATCTCTCTATCTGAAGACAATTACATCCGCCACCTACCCGTTGAGGCGTTCCGAGTGCAAAACCGGGGCGGCAAGGGCCTGAAAGGTGTCACCACGAAGGATGAAGATTTCCCGAAATCAATCCTTACATGTTTCAGTAAGGATCGTCTCCTGATTTTCACAGATCAAGGCCGAGTCTACGGGCTAAAGGCCTGGGAAACGCCACAAGGAAGTCGCCACAGTCGCGGAAGCCACATCCGAAACCTAATCGAAAGATTACGAGAGGATGAAAAAGTTGTCACGATTCTACCTATTTCCAAGGAATTACAGGAAAATCCAGATGGTCATTATCTTATCTTTGCGACTCACGAAGGTATCGTGAAACGCTCAAAACTAGGAGAATATGTTCGAATTAATCGGAATGGGAAGTATGCATTGAAATTCAAGTCCGAAGCAGATACACTGGTTGCAGTTCGTGAAGCAACGGACGAAGATCATATTGTTCTCGTCTCAAAGAATGGGCGTGCTTGCAGATTCAAACCGAGCGAAACAAAGGAACTGAAAGATGGATCGATCGGCTTCACTGTCAAGGTCCAAGGTCGAGTTACGGCAGGCGTGAGAGGAATGAATCTCAAAGAAGGTGATTCAGTCGTTGGTATGATTGCAACATCCAATGAAGATACGCACGTCCTCACACTTTCGAAGTTTGGTATGGCAAAGCGAAGCCGACTCGGTGATGGTGAAATGCACGAATATCTCGAAAATGGAAAACCCGTTTTCGACGAAAAGACTGGGAAAAACAAACTCTACCGTGATGGGTATCGCAAGACGAACAGAGGAGCTGGTGGCGTTGCTACCATGAAACTCGATGAGGAACATGGTGATGAAATTGTACGCGTGCACACGATTCCGGATCTTGGCGACCAACTTTTCCTCCTGACTGGAAAAGGTATGATGATTCGGGTGAGGGGGGACCAAACAAAGGAAACCACTGGCAAATCCACGAAAGGTACGCGCGTCATGGAACTAAGGAACAAAGACAAAGATGGATTTGTTGATGAGATTATTTTCTCCGCTAGGCTACCAGCAGAACTGATTGATGAAGATGACGAATTTGACACGATGGACACCAACCAAGATGGAGTCATTGATCGAGAAGAATTCGAAGCTGCAAAGCAAGAACTAGGTAGTGATGGAGAAGAGTGAACAAACCACTCGCCTTAAATGAAAAATGCGGGTCGTGCGGCTGCTGCGACGTTCGCATAGCCTGGCCATCGCGCTGGATTGCTAATCCAGTGGGTTTTACCCTCGGGAGTTCAAATCTCCCACGTCGCGCCATCAATCGAAGAAGTCTTCGAGTTCGTCTGCAAATTCATCTGCATCTGAAAATCGACTAGCACGTGCTCGCTTTCGCTTGAGTTTGACCCTCTGTTCTTTGAACTTGTTAACCAGCATTGGAACCATTAGAATGTTCATCACGCTCAATGCAATGCAAATGATTCCAGCCTGTTGGAACGCACCGGATTTCAGATCATTCTGAAGCCGACCATCCCACGGATAGGTGCAGGACCCATCCTCAATCAGGGCATCAGGGTCGTAATTCTCTGCCGTGTTGTCCCTACAACCTTCAATGGGAGGCTGATTGTAAGGATATTCCCAGAACATATCATTCACTTCAACTTCGACGGCATTGCTATCACGAACTAGATAGTCACTGTTCTCAACCGCATCAAATGGAATGAGAACATAGTAGTAGAATTGCTCGACCTTGATTGACTCGCGCAGTCCACTTTCTGTTTCATTGTACCAAGCGGTTTCTCCAGGGTTGCCTTCCAATCCAATCTCTAGAGGCTCCATGAATGTGACACTGGGAAGTACAACTTGGGAACGATAGAGGTTCCAAGTGAGGGGGCCTTCATCATCAATTTCAGGCCATGTCCAACTTACGTGAACCGAATGTCGCTTGGAATTATTATCAAATAACACCACAGCATCCATGTTTCCGACAGTGGTCTCCGGATCGGAATTATCAACACAAGCTTCAGAGACAATCATGCGCTGTTCGGTTGGATCCCATACACCATTGGATACATTTCCAAACCGCCAATCAACCAAACCAGCACGCGAATGGGACATCACAAGATAAGACAAGCAAGTTCCTTCCTCCCAGAAGTTGGGGTCCTGCCATGATTCACTGTCCGCAGACACGTCAGTGATGGCGTACCCACCCGTTGATCCACTGAAATGGCTTGCAGAATCATAGGGGAAAATGAAGCGGAAGCTGTCCTTTCTGAAAATTCTCCAACCTCCGAAATATGGGTTTTCATGATCACCTTCATTATCCCAAGAAAGTTTTACTTGGCCGTCTTGTTGTAGAACCATTGTTAGATTTGCAGGATTCACTTCGACTGGATTTAGTTCACCGATAATCATGAATGAACCACCGTTATCCTGAGTTGCCATTAAGTGAAGTGAACCATTGTTGATTACTGTATAACTTTCGCTACCGGTCAATTCAGTTGTTACAGTGCCGTCCCAATCTGTTAAGCGCACCAACTCCACGGTCGATTGATTGATTGCTGGAGGAAGGAATTGGTTCAAATCAAGCCAAGCTTCCATACTATCTACGTTGATGGCAACACCATACGGTGAAGTCATTGTCAGGTTGAACATTGCCAAAGGTTCCTTGCCTTTGTTATATGCAGATGGATAGAATACTCCTGGCGGTGGTAATTGGGGCTCATCAAAGGTGAGTTCCATCGAATATGTGGAAATTGCAACACCGCCTGTGACATGAGGCATTGACTGAAGTTCTACACGGTTAAGGATTCGAACGGGTTGGGTTGCGATTTCTAGGTTCCCGACCTCATCAGTGACATAGAGAGTCAGGACCCATTCACCCATAGGCAATGTGATATTGGTAACTGCCCCATAGCCCAATATCTCCATGAAATTCATTCTCCACGTGTAATTCAGTGGCATCGGCGCCTGCGGATCGACAGCAGCGACTGCGAGAATGTTCTGCCCAGTTTCATACACAGCAGAGGGGGTTGGGTTTGCAATGGTTGGATTGATAGCGCCAAAATCAATGATAATGCCCATCTCAAACCAATTGTCACTAGGTAGTGAATCAATATGGCCATCAGTGGTTGTAATCGAAGCATTGAGGGTGTAAAGGCCGGTAGATGCGAAATCGAAATCACAACTGATTTCTTCGCCTGGTGTTAATGTCATATCACAAGTGTAGGGACCTGATGCGAATTCGTTTGTAACCAAATTGTAAAGATTCACTTCAACCCGAGACGCTGCCGTCACCCATCCAATATTCCCCGAAACAACTCGAATCGATTGCTCACCATATGGGAACCGAACAAGATATTCGCCCCCTTGCAACACATACGAGGTAGTGCCTCTGGCAGGTACAACCTCGCGAATCCACAAGTCAGTGGTGTCATTGACTGTGAGTTCGAAAAATATCAGGTCATTGTGTGTATTTGGATCCAAAAATGTCCCATTCACCCACGAACGAACTTCAAAAACACCGGCAAAGGGAGCCACGATGTCTGGCAGTGGGATACTTGCTGAACCAAATGTGCCGCTATACCCCCCCACTTCATGGCTATCTTCTGCAACTTGAATTTCAAAAACAGTCATTGTTACAGTGAAGCAAATCGTACCATTTTGAATATCAGTGTTGTATTGTTGATTTTGAACAGTGGCATCGCCGGTGAATCCCCAGTATTCTGTGTAAATTTCACTTCCGTTGTGTGTAGCCGTAATTTGCACGGTGTGATCCATACCATACTCAGAACCTGATACGGCGATATTCCCTAGAATTTTTGTGGAGGTGTTGCTAATGCCCACTTGGATATCAAACGGTGAATGATACGCACTGGATACTGTGTTGTAATGAGTTGCGGTGTGAATAATCAATTCACCTGAACCGTCTTGATCTGGCAAGCCAGTGAAATTTAGGTCCCAATCTACACAATCCTCTGATTCAGCCACCAATGGGTTGACCAAATGCATTGACCAATGGGTCGAGAAATTTTGAGTTGCGGGCCAAGAACGGCTACGGATGTCAAGATTTGCAGGGATGGGCGTATTGCTATTGTAAACCTCTGAAGTGTCTACATCGTGGCCATTGGCAATTAAATCAATCAAATCATCCTCAATTGTAATCGTATATCGGATGTGATCATTGATTGGGTTGTTATCTTCAACTGCAAAATGGAACATCACGGTGAATACACCGGAATATGTTGAGATATCGGCGCTATCAACGAACCATAAGAATGACCAAAAGGACACAATCGCGGAATCCCCATCCACCCCAGAACGATTGAGGTTGGGGGACTGTGCTGAACCTTCCTTGACCATATGTGCGGCTGGACAGTTTGCCAATTCAACCCAATCACCACCACAAATTTCTAAATCGATTGTGCGTGCATCAGCATTGAAACTATATTGGTTTTTGACTAAAACCGAGGGGGTCCAGTCAATGAGATCGTTTGTGTCAAAATGAATTTCAGGCATTGGTTCAATCGCAGAAACAATGGCCACATCATCGCTGGCAATACTGGCTTGAACAGGGCCCAAAAATGCCATGAAAGAACTCAAAATCATGAGCAAAACTATGCCGCTAGCACGGTGTTGATTCCGCGCCCGTAGGGCGCGTTGCACTGAACCCATTGAAGCGACGACTCCAAACGGCCCGTAAATACCCCTCGGCGAACCGATACAGTGTCAGAAGGATTGTGGCATGCAAAGGAATGGGCCACAGGGTTGATGGATGCGACCTTTATGGCGACCTGATGAGGCGAGATGGGGGGGCGGTCGCCAATGCACGAAAAGTGCATGATGAGAGTGGGGTTACTGCGGTCGTTGAATTCCTTTCTGCCTTCGTTTTATTTTTGGTGATTGTCAGCGCTTTTCTTGCACTCAGCCAGTTGAAACTTGGTAGCAATGTTGCCGATGTCGATCGACTTGATCAAATGGCCATTGATGGCCTTGAAAGATTCACAGATTCCAAGGGTCATGTCGTCTTGAGATATGATGGGATTCGAGACACGGCAAATGCAACCGATGATTGGCAAAATTACGACGCCAGCACATTGCTAACAGCGGATTTGCTCCCAGCCATTGGAGATGGGAAAGGTCATTTGGATATGAATCGGATCTTGGCACTTGGAAATGTGACTGAAGATCGGCTCATTCATGGCCTTGGAATCGATGAGGGATTAAGTCTGAATCTAACAATCATAGTCGTCCAGAGTTCTGATGAATCAAGCATTGGAGAAATCATATTCTCTGATGGGTCCGCGCGCTCAGGTGCAACGCGTGGTGCGACAGCCAGTCGGATTATGCATTTGGATGGCGATTCTGTGCGCGTGACTTTGGAAGTACACAACGCTGGCAGAGACCCATCAGGGCTACGAATTACAGAATTCATGGCGGATCCATTGAATGGGCCCCCTGAATGGATTGAATTGGAAAACCCGGATGGATTTGCAATGAATCTCTCAGGATGGAGCCTCTCACGGCCGGGGGCATTTGAGCTGATTCAAGATGGGGCCTTGGCTGCCGGAGGTAGAGTCATTTGTACGGGCAACGCAATTACACAGTACAATCCAAACAATGCGATGATGATTGACATGGGTTCTACAGGTGTTCTCGGAACGGGGACGATTGATGCATTGACTGTGGAAGGCGACACTATCACACTTGGTTGGACTCGTCCGGGTACTGTTCTCACGCATGACGTAATTGTAGTGAATTGGGATGGTTCATGGGACATCCAGGCCAACCATTCGATGACATACAACTTGGGCGGTTCACCGAGTAGTTCAACGAATTGGACTGCAGTGGACGGCGGTACCCCCGGTTGGTGAAGAAACTCGTTAGGCAGGCCATTTCGGCACTGTTGAGTCAATCGGCTTATCTACGGCCTGTTGAATCGCGCACCGTTCCCATGATGCCGACCCCGCAGTACGAGCGTGACAGGTGTGTCACAGGAATACCGGGCTTGGATGAGATTTTGCGTGGTGGAATCCCTTACGGTTCGACTGTTCTTGTCGCTGGAACCTGTGGTTCAGGTAAGACGACAATGTGCATGGAATTCCTTGTGAATGGAGCAAACAATGGAGAGGCTTGTGCCCATTTTTCTGCCACAGAACCCTCGGTAAAACTTCTTGAGAACGTTCGACAGTTCGACTTTTTCGAAATGCGATTGGTCGATCAAGGTTTGATCAACGTCTTCGACATGGATGTTCTGTTCTCTTGGCTGGGAATGACCAAGTCCACGTTTGAATTATCAGATATTGATGCCATGGTCAAATCGATTACAGATATTGTCAATACGATTGGTGTGACGCGATTGGTGATTGATTCCGTCACAACATTGTGCTACAAAATTCCAAGTGAACAATTGATACGGGACTTCTTGTTCAAACTAGGAAAGGCTCTTGCAACACTCGGTTGCACTGCACTACTGGTCTCGGAAATCACATCTTCAGGCGCCAAAGCATACTGGTCCTCATTCGGAGTGGAAGAAGCTATTCTCGATGGGATCATTGTTCTTGGAGATGTAGAACGAATGGGTCACCTCCTACGCTTTGTCCAAGTTGTCAAAATGAGAGGGACGTCTCACGCACGCGCGAAGTATGCTCTAGAATTGACACCAAAAGGCGTCATGCTAACACCGATGTTGAAGTGGGGTGCTGTGAATGATTGAGTTAGATACTGGGATTGCACAGCAATTGGCTGAAGAAGCCACACCCGCATCTGCCATTCAAGTGCGTGTGGGTACAAGTAATTCAGAACTGATTATTGCCTCGATATTGCAACCTCTAATCCAGGGTTTTGAAATGAGAGGTGTTTACATTTGTGCATCTCGCAGTGCGGCTGAAATTATCCAAAATCTAGAACTGATTGGGATTGACCCAAGTGGAATTCAGTTCATCGATACGGTGTCCAGTGGTTTCATCGGAGGCACTGAAGTCCCATATCCGAATATTCGCTTTGTAGACAGTCCCATCATGCTAGAATCAATTATGTTGCAGACATTGTACCATCTGAGCGAATACACTGAAACTGGAAACTTTGTTCTTCTAGATTCGGTGAATGCTCTGTCGATTTACAATGAGAAGCGGATGTTGGCAGAATACCTCCACACATTCATCAACACATTCCGCGCGCGAGAGGTTCTGACGGCTATTGTCAACGTTCCTGATCAGACGCCGCCTGGTGTCTTGGCAAATTTGGATTTGTATTGTACTGACCTTATCGACCGGGGACAGGTCGTCATTCATTGAGAGGTGTTGATACATGACAACTTCAATTCGATTCGATGCAGATGATGAAGAGTTCTATGGAGATATGGCGAGTATTGGTTCGGCCAAATTCGATGCGATTCTCACAGGTAAGGCACTCAATGAAGGAAGTATTCCCCGAGGATTTACGCTGTTGGCCATTGGTAACCAAGGTGCTGGAATGGATCTGTTTGGAAAACAATTTGCTTCTGTTGCCGAAGATACAGCGAATACACTTCTCGTATCTACAGCTGAAAGCCAAGCCGAAATTCTCTCACTGTTCAAACGCTATGACTGGCCAACAGACATCATGGTAAGAACCATGGGTGAAGAGTACAATCGCAACGTTCTCGAGAGAGATTTGAGGGCCAGCAAATATCGCCTTGAAGGATTTACAATGCAGGACATTCAACGGCTTGCACAAACACGATTCGTTGAAAATGAAGTCCATGATTACCTTACAGACCTAACAAGCCAGATGACATCCCTGCCCTCCTACTTCAGAGCGGCTGTTGACAATTTGGACTTTTTCTTCGCCAGAAATGAACCGTCTCGTGTTGTTTCGATGCTGCGCATGATTCAAGCACACACACAATTACACCGCGGCATCCTTTTACTCAATGTGTCAAGCGATATGGTTGACAAATCCGTTGTTCGGGAATTGTATTCAATTTGTGATATCGTAATGGAATTTGAAGTCGGCATGATGGGAACTGATTTTGAAACTCGGATGGTCATTCGAAAATTCCGCAACGGGCCTGAGAATCTCAAAGCGATTTCATTCCGTGTCACCAAGGATGAAGCCATCACACCTGAAACAGTGGAACGAATTGCTTGAGTGATTCAACTGGTAGCCGATCGAATTCGGATGGGTACCCTTTGATTCACATACGAGCGTAAGGGGAGCCCATGCGTTCAGTAGTAGAAACCGTTCGGTTGATTACAGAAGTAATGTATGGGCTAGTCAAGGAGGGAAACATTTCTGCTCTCCCATTACCTTGTGGATCATTCAATCTCCTCAGGTAGGATTTTCAACCCAGTTAAGAAACTCAAGATTGCCATCATTGCAAATATCACAACACCCAAACCTGATTGACCGTCTGCAGGTCCCGCCACTAGGTATAGTATAGTAATTAATAAAGCGAGAATTAAGCCAATTATAATCAGAATAATTCCGACTACTTTCCGAATCGGTCTGGGTATCAATTCTAATAAAAAATCTACAATCACAACTTTCCCAAATTGTTAGAGTTTACAACCCTTTTCCCCGCATCACGATTAATCCTACTCGTAAATTTCTGAATGCATGGGCTCGCAGTGGGCTTCCCGCCTCGCTACCCATCCGAAGGACCTCATTCGCAAGGGTTCAGTTGGATTATTCGATAGGTAATTAGGGGGCGTGAAATCATAGAGGTTTATGGTAGCACAACCAGGCGACGACAATTATTGCAATGATTGTGGAGAATGTTCAGAGGAAGAGATGAAGGAATTCCCTATTGAGTTATGCGAAGTCTGCGAAAAACTCGTGTGTAGTAGATGCACACATTCGAATTGCGGACCCCTTGAGATGTTTGAGTAGACATTGATCCGGAATCGCGTTTCAAAGGGCCCCCTCTGAAAATGTAGTTCAGAAGTATCCTGTAATCCAAACGATCGGATCACCAAACAACACGAGGGGGAGGATTGCAGGGAAAACAAATAGCAAAAATGGATGCTTGGCCGTTACCCAAGCTTTCTCCAACCCTTCTGCCGCCAATTCATCCAGAACAGCCTCAACATCTGTTTCAGCCCGACTCCCCCGAACGGGTCGCATGCGGCGGGTGATACCGCGAGTTCCGTCGGGTTTGTCTACCACTTCCTCCAGCAACCAAACATGTTTCAGTGGGATTTCCGATAAAGGCATTCTTGACGCATGCCACGACATTGACAGAGGACTCAAATCTCCAGCGCTAGCATTCCGAATAAGCATCACAAATGGAAGAACAAGGAATGCCAATCCGGCCCAAATCAACAAAGAAAGAGCCGGGGGCATCGCTGTAGAAAATTCCCCTCCTGATGAATTCAGTGGGAATGCGGCACCATTCCATGAGGGTAACAACAGCGTGGCCAACATCATCGCTTTTGCATCGGCACCGCCGTGCAACATTCTGAATCTCCAAGCCATTTCAAAGAAGATGAGAACGAATCCCATGATGACCATTTGACCCCACAGGAGTGCTGATTCGGTGTCGGCAGTTGAATTGATGATATTCGGATCAAAATAATCGAGAAGAATTGGTGTGTATTCCATTGCACCCATCACTAGACCCACTCCGCTAACAAAGTACCAAATTGTGACCAATATATCTAGGAGTGAGCCGTTCATGATATCTGAAATTTCGGGCCTCCCAATCAATGCGGTTGATGCAAAAGCAACCGCTGCGGAAGCTGTGAGCCAAATCATCCAGTTCGCTTCTAGGACAAGCAATTCAAGGCATAACAAGAACAGAGTGGGTTTTGCCCACGCCCACCACCACTCATTCGATACACGGCGAGTTTTGTGATCTAACCAAGCAGCGCCACCAAAACACAGGATGAGAACTCCGACGCGAACCCACTGAATGAGTTCCAATTCAAAGTGGCCATCTGTCACGGGAATCAACCCCTGCACTGGAAAGCGCCTTAAAGCAGCCTCGGCCCCCCAGCGATGTGAACGTAGGTTCGAGGGAGTACCATGACGACCGATATCGAAAACCGTATGCAGCAAATCGCTGCTGTGATTACACAATTGGATGATCCAAAAGTGCCCCGAAACATCCGCAAGGGTGCGAAAGATGCTGTGGAAAATTGGCTGCTGAACAAAGGGAAGCCACTCGATGTCCGAATTTCTCTCACTCAAGCAAAGTTGGAAGAACTCTACGAAGATCCAAACATCCCAATGGAATTTGGAACTTTGATTTTACAAATCAATACTGCCTTGGAGCAGATGCTTACTGATTTGCACTCCTGATGGCCCACGGCATTTTCGTGTTGGCCAACCCCTGGCCCTCTCCATTGACTGTGATGCCGATGAGCCCAACCTCAATTGTGGGATCGAATAGTGAAAGCCCATACTCAAGACGTTGCTGCAAAGTTCCCGTTTGAATCGCGACACGATGACACAACATTTTGATTGTAATTTCTTCACCAATACCAGTCGCTGCAAGAGCAACTCCCTCATCAATCCACAGACCTGGGCCCCATAAGGGAGTATCACCAACCCTTCCCCGTGGCCTTCCTGTGCAACCCCCGGTTGACGTTGCAACGGCCATCGACCCCTTTTCATCGATGGCGACACAACCAACTGTGTCATTTCCAGATGGTGAATCACTTCCTTCCACTTTCGCATTTGGATATCCTTGAGCATCTGCCCAATCACGTGCACCCTGACCCACGAGGATGTGGAATGGTTGATCGAGTAAACCTGCAGCAACATGGATGGGATTTGGCGTGTCCTCGATTGCCATAATCGAACCAAGTCTGCCATCTGAAGTCGCCACTGCAGCATCCAATTGTACCGAACCATCGGCTCGTTTCCGTCCACCGGTCCCAGCGTTAAGAACGGGGTCATCCTCCATGATTTCGACGGCGGCGAGAACCGCATCAAGAGCAGAACCTCCGGCTGACAAAATGGCCCAACCGGCATCAGCTGCGGCGTCAACCCCTGGTTGATCTTTGGCAGTGTGGCCAGCCCCACCATGGCAGACAATCATCGGTTTGGCCATTATTCATCCTCCTGATTCGCTGTCAAGCGCAGGGAAATTTGTGCAAATGCAGCAATGACAGTGAGAATACAACTTAGACGGAATACGGTATGATATGTCCATTTCCCAGTACCATCTACAGTTTCAGCCCACACAAATGCGGCAAGAATAGGGCCAATGATTCGGGAAAGGGCACCATATCCTTCCTGGGCCCCCATCACCCGGCCAAGATCCAATTGAGATGCTCGGGCTTCTAGAGTCATCAGAGTATTTTGTGTCGGTTGAAATAGGCCATTGCCTAGAGCGATACAGGCCATGGGAAGAAGAATCACAATGAAAGGTTCAGGGGTCAAATATGGAATCCAGCCGAGACCAAGACCACAAACAAGCAATCCGAATACCATCATTTTCCGAGTATCTATTCGTTCCGCCATTGCACTGCGCATGAAACCACCCTGGACGAATACGCCAACAAGTCCTACAAAGGCAAAGATGTAACCATTGACACGGGCATCGAATCCAAGGCCACCTTGTTCGATTGGCATTGCGGTGAATAGAATAAATGTCGTGTGCATGATGGTGAAAGCCACTAGGAATAATGAATTGACAAGAATCAATATTCGTACCGACGGAGATAGATTTTGAATCCCAACCAAATTACCAGTGATTCGTTTGAGGACATTTCCTTTCTTCTCAACTTTCGTTCGTGACTCAAGTGGTAGACTCTCAGGCAATTGACGGATTGCCAGTGAGAAGGATACTGCGGAAAGCAACCCTGCAATTAGACAGGGAAGAAAGTAGGGGTGATTCTGCCACCAAGGAGATAGGAATACACCTCCAAAGTTGGTATATGGATCCGTTAGAATACCTCCAAGGAATGGACCAATCATGAATCCCAACCCAAAAGCAGCACCAATCATTCCCATTCGCCCCTTCAACTGAGAAGGTGTACTGATGTCGCCAATATAGGCGCGTGCAACAGCAATATTCCCATTCCCTGCACCTGCAAGGAATCTGACGATAAGCGCAAACCATAGGCTGCCTGACAAACCGAATGCAATGAAGAAAATTGTATTTGATACCAAACCCAACATGATGATTGGGCGACGGCCCAGGCGGTCTGAAAGAGAACCCAATATTGGTGTGAACAAAAATTGGCCAAAGGTATAGGCGGCCAACATGATGCCAACCCAAAGATCACGTTCACCGATTTCGGTGAAACCATCACCTGTTGCTAAATCTTGAACGAAATAGGTGAGAAACGGGATGACCAATGTGAATCCAATCAGGTCGATGAGAACAACGAGGAATAGAATCCCCATGCCTGAAGGGGGCTCTTTTTGGTCACCCATGGCCTACGGCCATGATAGACAGGGCATAAGTCTGCGCTCAAGCGGAAGGATGGCCACTTGGATTTGGCGTCAAACGGTCAATTACCGCACCGAGCCGCTCGACCAAGGAACTCTTATTCTCGTTTGAGACCAATGCATTTTCCATCACTTCATCTAGAGTATCAACTGCGATAACCTCGATTCGATCTTTGTAAGCATCATCGATGAGAACGTCTTTCATGTTTGCTCGTGGTATGATGACTCGATTGATTCCGCTCTTTGCTGCGGCTTCAATTTTCGCGGTCACACCACCAATCGGGAGAACTTCGCCCCGAACCGATAGTGAACCGGTCATGGCTAGATTCTGATCGATTGGAATGTCCTCGAACGCAGAGATGATGGCTGTTGCAATCGTAATGCTGGCACTGTCTCCATCCACACCATGAGTATCGACGAATTGGATGTGGATGTCATAATCGGCGACGTCCTTTCCTGTTAGTTTCTTGATGACGGCACTCACATTGGTGACGCTTTCTTTGGCCAAATCAGACAGCCCGCCCGTGGCAAAGACACTGCCTGATTTCGATTGTGTGGGCGTTACCAACGCTTCGACAGGTAGCATAATCCCACTGAAATCGGACATTCCACTATCAGCACCAAGAACGGCCAATCCATTCACTCGTCCAACGCGCTCTCCACTGTTGACAAGTAGGGAATAATCACGGCGATGCTCAATCATACGATCTGCAACCTGCTGTTCCAACGGACGAGCGATGCGGCGCGCACCCAGAACATGGTTGCCAGTCGTGATGGTTGAGTTCTCTTCGCAGGCTAGGTCGCCTGCAATTCGAACCAAACCTCCAAGCTCACGTAGACGCAGAGTGAGTTTACCTCGACGTCCGGCCCTTCGCTGAGCTTCACGTAGAATCACCTCGACCGCAGAGCGGTCAAAATGAGGAATCGGTTTGCCCGTCTTCTTGTTCAATTCATTGCGTACTTCCTGGGCGATGAATCGAATCAATCGACGACGGTTGCGTGCGGTGTCGCGCATTGTGGAATTCACGTATACCTCGTAGCCATATCCTCGAATTCGACTGCGTAGCGCAGGGTGCATATGTTGTACTGCATCGAGATTGCCTGCCGCAACTAGAATGAAATCACAAGGCACTGCTTCGGTCTTGGTAAGAGCGCCGGATGAACGCTCCGATCGACCTGAAATGGGGAATGCTTTCTCCTGCATAGCCGTTAGCAATGCCTGTTGTTCTTCAAGACGTAGTAGATTGATTTCATCAATGAACAGAACGCCACCATTGGCCTTGTGAATTGCACCGCCTTCAACTCGCTCATGAGCAGGTGTTTCCATACCACCAGATTGGAATGGGTCGTGACGGACATCACCAAGTAAACTACCAGCAAGTGTCCCTGTTGCGTCAATAAATGGCGGCATATCTCCTCGCTTTCGTTTGACCAATAATTTGGGAATTCTGGATTCATCACTTGAGACCAAACGATTCTTGATGAACATATAACCAAAGGCGAGTAAGAACATTCCAAAGAGCAACATCACAATGTCACCAGATTGGATGGTTGCCAATAGGAGGGCGGCACCGATGAGGAGTGCGACAAACATCAGTGTTCGACTGGTGCGTTCTCGTTGTTCACGAAGTTGTGCACGGCGATCCTTGACAATACGATCACCTCTCCCTGCTGGCACGGTTCGGATGCGAGGTTCATTTTCATCATCATCATTAACGTAGCAAAGAGTATCTTCCAAGGATTCGCTTGGCATGAGTTCAGTCATCGCTTTGGCGAGCATGCTCTTACCAGTTCCAGGGTCACCAATCATCAACATGTGCCGGCGCTGCTCGGCGGCTTTTCGAATCACGATAGCTGCATCTTCCTGCCCGATGACTTGATCGACCAAACAATCAGGGATGGGGACATCTGCAGTCGAATCAAATGAGATGCCCTGAAGCCATTCATCGACAGGTACCTCAATGATGGGATCATCTGCCCCATCAGCAATTGAACCTAGACCAAATCCACTCTTTTCAGTGGGAGTGGGGTCGAGTTCTTCGATGATGGCCACCTCTTCTGTGACCTCTTCATCCACTTGTTCATCCGCCATGGCGACCTCTCCAGTATTGTTCTGGTGCTCGGCTACGTTCTTGAATGTGCGGTATCGCTACTTCAAGCGCCCAAGGGGGCTTTAGCCCCTTGGGCGAGAAGTCGACACCTATCGTCGAATTGATATTCTGGACCGATGTCCGAATGTCATCCACTCAGCCGCCTCCGGGTCGGTGCTCTGCTTGCAGGGTCGAGTTCTTTGGAACTGGGATGTGAAAATATGCAGGAATACACCGCACTACGAGAAGAAGATGGACGTACTTACATCGTCCCAATTCAGGACGATGAATTGAAGATTAGAGGACTCGGAAGATTCGCACCGAAACCCTTGCTTGAGGGAATTGCTAACGGTGAACGGGTTACCATCGGTCAAAAGCTCCTCACCAGAGTCGAAGTTGGCCTCCCTGAACTACGAAAGGGTATGAAACGAAGAGCACAGATCATCAATCCAAAAGATGCTGGATTTCTCATTGCATGGATGGGGATTGGTTCAGGTCAACGTGTCCTTGAAACGGGACATGGATCGGGTGGGCTTGCACTTCACCTCGCAAATGTTCTCGGCTCAAGTGGTACACTGGTTTCAGTTGAAAATAGACCAGAACATGCCGAAGTAGGGCGAGAAAACATGGAGAGGGCAGCCGGAGCAATGAGAGAATTTCCAACTTGGATTCTATTGGAAGGAGATATTGCTGAAACATCGTTTGAGGGGATTGTCGAAGATTTCGATGCTATCATCCTAGATCTACCTGAACCTTGGCCAGTCATTGCACCACTCGCAAAGAAACTGCGATACGGTGGGCGAATTGCTTGCTATTGTCCAGTTTCTAGTCAATTGGAAAAGGCGTGGAATGCTTGTGAAGAGGCGGGCTTAATCGTCGACTGGGCTGGGGAAATGATGGATCGCGTTTGGACAAAAGCCAGCCGTGGTGGTGTGAGGCCAGGTAACACACCGATGGGACACACTGCATTCTTGCTCATTGCAGAACGAATCTGAATCAATCCTCTTCACGAGGTGGCATGACTCTGTTCATCTCTTCACAAGTGGGACACTTGAATCGGAATGGGGCTTCTTTGTCTGTGGGCAAACGGATACGAGAATCACAGGCATGACAGCGTGCCGTGCCATCTTCATCCGCACGAATTTCACCATGACTCAAATCGGCATCTTTGTTCTCTTCCTCAGCAGCTTCATCCCATGCATCTTGCGCACTCTTTTTGGCTCTTGATTTGGAACTGTAGCGCACCCACAAAATGAGTAATCCTGCAAAAATCCAGCCCGTCAACATGGCGATGGCCAAATTTGCTGCATTGACCATTGGCCCTCCATTCCACAACTCTGCTTCGGTCGGAACTGGTGGTTCAAATTCAACAGACAGGGACGATGTTTGACTGCTCACCAAGAAACCCTGTCCAGTGAGTGTGCCGGTGGCTTCGATTCGGAAATCGAGGGTGCCAATTGTAGGTTCTCCACTTGGTTGTAGAGTCAACATGTAAGTTGCAACGCCCCCGGGTGCAACAGTGAACATACCTACTGATTGATTCACATCTAGATTCCAAAACCGCAGAAGATCTTGCTCATGTTCGCCTGCAATATTCAGGAATCCAGACACCAACTCATTGCCATCGTTTCGAACGGTCACAGTATAGGTTGCCGAACTGTTCCATGGCAATGACCAATCGTCACCAGTCATCGCAACTTCAAGCACAGGTCCGCCATCGGTGTTTCGATGTGGATCAATTTGAATGTCGACCGAATCAGTTGAATTCGCATTTGAATCGGTCAGTGAAGTTACTGTGAAAGCAATCGTATGTGTTCCTGCAAGCAAATTGCTACCTGCATTACAGGTGACAGCATGACTTTCTGCTGCAGAACCTGCGGCAAGGGTCGTTTGTGCAGGATGATTACAGCTAAATCCGGATGGACCAGTAACCAAGAGAGTGTCTTCGGCTTCTCCCAAATTGGATAGGAAGAGGGTGAGGCTTGCGCTACCTTCAGCAGGAATGGATACTTCGTTGGTTGTCACTGTGGCTTGCACTGATACTTCGGGGACTGTGGCGAAAAGGGACAATGAATCCGTGATTGAATCATCATTCTCGCTTTCGACAATCAATGTCATTTCAACATCTTCACTCGCCCCTGTGCGGCGCAAGGTGATGTTCACCTCACCACTTTCACCGGATGCGAGGGTCAGGGTCTGAGGTGAAATTCCAACTTCAAAACCTGCCGCCCCAGTCAAGGTGATGGCAAAGGTGTCAGGTTCGTTCCCATCATTGATTACTGTGGCTGCGAAGACGGAATCGGCACCACTTGCAACCGGCAATGAATCACCAGCAACCAAAACACGAACCTCCGCACGCTGATCGACTTGTGCATTGATGGTCATCGAATCCCATGTGCTGCCATCATCGGGATTCATGGCAAGAATCGTGAATGTGTAAGTGCCCGAAGCAATGTCATCATCGATGCCTACAGTCATGGAGAGAATCGAGCTGTTTCCATTGGGTGCGACAGAGGCTCCATTGCTCACAGTGATGGTGAAGCCTTGTGGTGCGCCACTCCAATCCAGAGCGGCATTGGCCGCACCGGTACCATCGTTTGTCAAGGTGAAATCAACCGATTCAGGTTCATCGGAGCCGACATCAAATGCGCCGCCCAGTGGACCCGTCATCCAAATTGAAGACCATGGTTCGATGCTAACGACTCCTGAGAAATTTAGTGTGGCTGAACCGTCTTGAGTTTCAGCGCTCAAGTCAATTGTGTAATTGCCCACCAATGGTGTATCAGAGGCAGCGGATGTTGACCAGCTCAAATCCACAGTTTCTCCCGAATCAACGGTTACAAACGTGGAACTCGTATCGATTGTCAAATCGTCAGATGAGGCTGAAAGACGCATGTTCGTTGCTTCACTTCCAGTGTTTCGAATTGTGATTACTCCTGAAGTAGAACCGCCAGGTGTGAGTGAAAGTGCTTCGTTGCTGACCACTTCAAGGCCATGTGACACACCTACGTCAAGCGTATGTGTGTGCGAATAGCCCATCTCTGCAATTTCATTCCAAGCATCTAGCGTAAGATCACAGGTTTCACCTTCACCAGCATCGACATCAATACTGACATCGACTGTGATGGTTTCGTTGTCACTTGCTCCAAGTCTGGAACCATCTGCTTCGGCGGAATCCAAACTGGCTGAACAGACTCCAGAAGTAGAAATGGTGTAGATTGATTCAGCCTCTGACGTCCCTGAATTGTGGACCTCAAAATCGACCATCCCAGTCCCATTGGGCAACCAATTGTTGGTTGAATCGGTCGCAGAAATCGTCAAATTATGTGTACCATTCACTCGCACGACAATGGTTTCTGAGATGGTGAAATTACCCATTGCCGAACCTGCTGATAGTAAGAACCCGTAATCGCCTGGTGCTTCGCCATTCGGCACACTGACCCGCAGCGTCCCCGCTCTTGTCTCTCCAGCACTCATGTTGGAAAGGGTTGAGGACATCCATCGAACCTCCCAACCCGCTGGCACAGCACGGCCCATGTTGGTTCCATTACCGCCCCCACTTTGTCCACTACTGACCGTCATGCATGTTGTCGCATTGCCAATGGCGCTGAGGTTTTGAGTCAAGGTGGCTGAAATACACCATTCTCCAGCGGTCACATTCCATGCTTGGTTCCAAGAATGATTGGTTCCGGCACTGGTCCAATTATACACCCCTACATCATACGGGAAAATTGAACCATTTTCTTCAAGGACCCAGTCCACAAAGTAGGTGAGATTTGCCGTCAGGTTCACCGCATCAAGAACGGCGGTTAGATTGGTGGATACTGCAGATAATGAGGCGAAGAATTCCGTTGGACCGGTTGTCACATTCCCAGTACCATTGTTCGTATTGTTGCCGCCGGTGTTGTTCCCAGTATTATTTCCTGTATTGTTGCCACCGGTATTGTTACCCGAATTGTTACCACCAGTGTTGTTTTCTGAATTGTTTCCACCCGTGTTGTTGCTTCCACCGCCTCCGTTCCAATTTGTCCAGAAGTCACTTAGATCTGCAGTCTCGTCCACAGCGAGGACAATGTGATCAAGGGATGAACCAAGGTTTGAGATTGGAACATCAATATCGATTGATTCGCCGACTTCAATTCCGAGAAGACCTGCATCTCCAACCGCTGTATGCTCGATATCGGGCAGATATGATGGGGCGACTGAAAGATACAGTGTGACGGTAGTGGATACATTGGAGCCAGAGTGTGCTACGTTGATGTCTACGTATCCGTTATCGGAGAGATTGGCATCGGAGGCAAGGTGGACGATGATGGTGGTTGTCACAGAAAATGTCGGTAAAACTGTGGAAAGTGTCTCATCTGCAAGGGTTACGTTCCAAGCGGCAGAAGTCATTGAATCATCGACCGTGAGATCGAAATCTTGGATAGACGTGTCATTGTTCTCGATGGTGAGTGTGACGTTTGCACTGTCTCCCTGAATCAAGACGACTTGATCATCAGACAAATCCAGCAAAATACGGCTATCCGCAGCAGCTAACGGTGCAAAAGCAGCCAAGAATGTGCTCGAAACGAGCAACAAACACAGTGCCAATGAACGGCGGCGCTGGGTGGACATGGATACAACCGAATCCGTACCCTGCTTTGAGGATGATGGGAGAACGCGTAAGCGTTCTCGGGGATTTGCTAAAATCACGATTGTTGCAGAGCCGTGATAATATCGGAATCCAAACGCTCCCAAGTGAAGTGACCATCCACCGATTCACGGCCAAAATGACCTCCGGCTGAAGTGGCTGAATAGATAGGTCGAAGCAGGTCCAATTTTTGGATGATTTCGCGTGGCCGGAAATCGAAGCAGTTGCGGACACGTCGGCTGATTTCTTCCTCTGTAATTCCGGCTGAACTACTGCCATCTGTAGTCACCCTCACACTGACCGGTTCAGCAACGCCAATTGCATAGGCCAATTGGATTTCACAACGCTTAGCAAGTTTGGCAGCCACCACGTGTTTTGCAGCCCATCGGGCAGCATACGTGGCCGAACGATCAACCTTTGAGGGGTCTTTTCCGCTGAAGGCCCCGCCACCGTGCCGACCCATGCCACCATAGGTATCTACGATGATTTTGCGACCCGTGATTCCAGCATCTGCATGAGGTCCGCCTTGAACGAAACGTCCAGTGCCATTGACAAAAATATCTGTCTTTGAATCCATGAGTTCAGGAGGTATAATCGCTTCAATGACATGCTTCTGAATTTCACTTTTGATGAATTTGTGTTCAGCATCTTCGGTTTCAAATCTCTCCAGCATATCGTCGTGCTGAATGGCAATGACCACTGCCCAAACACGGCGCGGCACCCCATAGGCACCATACTCGATGGTGACCTGTGATTTTCCATCCGGCCTTGCCCAAGGAAGTAATCCACTCTCGCGAACTTCTGTGAGACGGCGTGTTAAGGCTTGACTCAGTAGTGCTGAGAGCGGCATGTAATGACCAGATAGTGAAGGGTAGGATTCCGATTCATCCGTCGCATATCCAAACATCAACCCTTGATCACCTGCACCCTGATTGCTATCTCCTTGATCGACCCCTTGACTGATGTCCGGAGATTGGGTTGAAATCAACAATTGAACATCACAAGTTTCTGCATCCATTCCGAAGGCGTGATCGGTGTACCCAATCGCTGCAGCAGTCTTTCGAGCCACCGATTTGTAGTCAATCTGCGGAGGGGCGCATTTGATTTCTCCTGCGAGGATGATTGTGCTCCCTGTTTCTGTGCCTTTGACCATGGTTTCACAGGCGACACGTGCATGGGGGTCCTGCGCTAAACAGGCATCTAGAATGGCATCCGAAATCGCATCACAGAGTTTGTCGGGATGGCCCGCAGTCACCGACTCAGAGGTGAACAGTAAACTCTCGTGTGACATTAAACCCGGCGAACCCCCTTTGGCATATCAATGGTGAGGGCGGGAGCGTTTCACCAAAGAGCCCTGAATGAGCACCATTTTTGGCCGTGCGGTTCAAGTGGTTGACGCACACGCCCATGAGCATGACCGGACGCGATGGTCGCGATTGGGAACCAACCCATTATCGCACACACACACTTGGAGAAGTTCGTGATTTGGGTGCTCAAATGATTGGGCATGAAGTCACGGTTGCCGGTTATGCTGAAGCTGTTCGTGGCCGTGGCGCCATCTGTTTTCTGATGCTCCGTGATGGCACTGGGCATCTGCAAGCCTTCCTCAAAAAGGACAACATGGATGAGGCTTCATTCGATGCAATCCAGGGTGCCAGTCGAGAATCAACCATTCAAGTCACGGGCATGGTCGCACAAAAACGTCCACCCAAGGTAGCCGAGGGTGAGCCCGAACCTCCTGCCGAATACGAAATCAATGTCTCATCAGGTCAGATTTTGGCACTTGCTGAAACACCACTTCCAGTGGGTGTTGTCGATGATGTTCACGTTGGCCTTGATGTTCGCCTCGACAATCGCCATCTTGACCTGCGACGCGCACACGTGAATGCAATGTTCCAGTTGCGAGGTAAGGTCCTGCAATACGGGCGTGATCACCTCATCACTGAAGGATTCAATGAAATGAATTCTCCCAAGATTATCGCCAGTGCTTCCGAAGGTGGCACCAATTTGTTCCCGATGAAGTATTTCGAAACCGATGCCTATCTTTCACAGTCACCTCAGTTGTACAAGCAACTCGCTGTTCTTGGTGGGCTAGAGCGGGTTTTCGAAATTGGACCTGCTTTCCGGGCTGAGAAGCACGACACCTACAGACATCTCAACGAATTCATCTCGTTTGATATCGAAGGTGCTTGGATGAATGATGAGGATGTCATGTGTGTCCAAGAGCGAATGATTCATCACATTTGGAGTCAAGTCGCAGCCAACGATCAGAACTTGATGGATGTCATCAACGAATACAGAGCATCTCAGGACCAAGAGGCGATTACAGTTGATGTGCCAACCCTACCATTCCCAAGAATCCCATACTGTGAAGCCATTGAAATCGTCAAGGAAGGCGGTGGAAAAATTGAGTGGGGAGACGACATAGAATCACATCACTGCGACCTAATTGCAGCGAAATATCCTGGCTTCCACTTCCTACCTCGTTGGCCGATGTCGATGAAGCCGTTCTACATCTTCCACGATGAAACTGAGAAAGGTTCCACAGGTGGGCAACTATCGCGTGGATTTGATTTGAATTATGGTCGCGACGAGATGACCAGTGGTGGTCAGCGTGAACATCGCGTTGATGTTCTAGAACAGAACCTCCTCAATATGGATCTCAATCCTGCGGACTTCACATTCTACACGGATGGATTCCGCTACGGCGCGCCGCCTCACGCCGGTTGGGGATTGGGTGTGGCTCGCCTACTGATGGTGCTCACCGGTGCAGGGAATGTGCGCGAAGTCGTTCTCTTCCCAAGAGATCGAAGTCGCGTCACTCCATGAAATCAACAATATACCACACAGCCGACCGATTTGACGTGGCTAATATTCGAATCACGATTGTGCTGCTCTGCGTTGCGGCTATGATTCCCATGTCAGGATGCACAGAAAGTCTCGGAGGATGTGGTGCCGGTTATGATGAAATGTACGGTGGATATGATTACAACTTCTCAATAATACAAATTGCAAGTGACAATTCGTTGAATGTAACAGTGCACCTCCTGAATGGTGGCGGTGGTTGGTTTGAAAATAGTGACGAATTTGAAGAAGAACAGACCATTTGGGTTTCACTGGACATCAAAATGAGTGATGGAACAGAAAAAGAAATCAATCCGCAAAGTCAAGGCTGGCTCGTCAATGGTAATGCTGGAAATGGATCATACTGGGGCACAAATCTCTACTTTTCAAGTCCTGCTGGTTTCTGCGATGTTGGTTGCGAAGAAATTCGATTTAGTGCTGGAGATGAATTTGGATTTGTCTATTATGATGGCACCTGTGACACATCACCTTGGATTGATATTGCCTGACCGAAAAGAACGGGTATCTTCCACCCCTTCGGGGTGAACATGGGGGTCACGCCAGTCTTTGCCTATCTTCTGCTCAAAGAGCACCCGTATGGGCGCGAGATGCTGCGGCAGATGCTATCGGAAGGATTTGTTCCAGCCATCATCATCGAAGAAGATTCGGCCATTGGCGATGAGGAGAGGGATAAATTCCTCAAGCGAATTGAGGGGAATCCCATCGCACCGACCATTGTCGAACAAATCTCAGAACTCAATGTACCACACGTGTCTGTTCCCATCCACAATTCCGACGAGGTAATGCCACATATCCGCGACATGGATTTGGATCTCATCGTATTCGGTGGCACGAGAATCATTCGAGGGGAAATCCTAGACACACCCACGGATGGCGTCATCAATTCCCACCCAGGACTCCTCCCCGATTGTCGAGGTTCAGCCAGTCCGGCTTGGTCTGTCTATCACGACATACCCATCGGTAGCACCACACATTTCTGTGACAATGGCATCGATACGGGTGAACTCTTGTTGCGTCGGGAATTTCCTGTCAAACGTGGCATGACCTATGAGGACCTCTGCTACGAAACGTTGGTGCTTGCCGGCGTATTAATGAAGGAGGCGTTGATGGCTTATGTTGCAGGAAAATGGCCTGAAATGCGCCATCCACAAGGCGAAAGCCCATGGCCTACCTTCCGCAACGCACCACCAGAGATTCTGGAAGTTGTCGACCAGAAGTTGGCTGAACAAACGTATGCACACTATGTGAACTGAGGTGAAAAAATGGAAAATCCGTATGCATCTGATGCACTGAAAGGAATGAGAGCTGTTGTCTGTGGGGCATCCAAAGGTATCGGTAGAGCAACCGCCGAAATGCTGGCTGCCTGTGGTGCAGATGTCATTGGACTCAGTCGGAGTGCGCCAGATATTCCTGGAGTTCGCTCGATGTCATTGGATCTTGAGGACGCTGCAGCTATTGAGAAAACAATTGCAGGGATTCTAGTTGCGGGACCCATCCAAATTCTGATCAACAACGCAGGAGGTCCCCCTGGTGGCCCACTTCTCGACAACGATGTCGAAGATTTTGAGGCCCCATTCAAGCGACACCTCCACGCAGCACATCGAATCACCCAGATGGTTGTACCTCCGATGGAAGAGGCGGGAATGGGTCGTATTGTCAATATCATCTCAACCTCTGTACGCGAACCAATTCCAAACATCGGATTGTCCAATACCCTTCGAGGCGCCATGGCATCATGGGCAAAATCACTCAGTCGAGAATTGCCCTCTTGTGTAACGATTAACAATATCTTGCCGGGCTTTACAGATACTGATCGATTGGGTTCACTTGCAGAATCCATTGAAAGTAAAACAGGGAGAAGTCAGCAAGAAATCCACGACACTTGGATGTCACAAGTACCGATTGGGCGTCTCATCGACCCCATGGAAACCGCTTCGGCTGTGACTTTCCTTTGCTTACCACAATCAGGTGGTATCCGTGGGATTAGTTTGGCGGTGGATGGCGGCCGAATGCGCTCAATCTGAGGTAATCAAATGGCCAATGAATCGCTAACCCCCGAGCAGGCCCATCACCTGTTGGACTTGATGTCCAAGGGAGAAGGGTTCGATGAAGGAATGGATGCTGGAGTCGCCCTGACACTGGCTGACATCGCACTTCAAATCGAACAACCGGAGCGAGCAGAGGCATTGATTACACACGCGATTCAATTGGCCAAGGATACTGAAGACAATGACCAACTCGCATGGGCTCTATTGACCAAGGCTCGAATTGTCAACGACGGTACCGCTCTTTCGGAAGCAGAAGATTTGGTTGCAATCAGTGAAGATGATTGGTTGCGCTCATCCTACAACAATCAATTCGGAATTTTTGCACTTGAATCGGGTGATATACCAGCAGCAAAGTCTGCATTTTCCCAAAGCCTTGCTCTGAAGGAAGCATTGGAAGACAAGGTGGGTCAAGCGAATACACTCTACAATCTCGGAGAAATTGCACGAGATGAAAATGATCTGGAGCAAGCCAAAGAATTTCACGCACGTTGTGTAGATTTACTTGAGGAACTCGGTGATCGAAAAGGAATGGTCAATGGGTTGGCCATTCTAGGACATCTAGATGCGATTGAAGCCAATATCGATGGGGCCATTATCCACTACGAAGCGGCCTTAGAAATCGCTGAAGCAGAGGATGATTTTGAAGGAAGTGTTGTCTCTCGTTGGGGGTTGGCTGAAATGGCCAGAGCGATGGAAGATGAGGATTTGGAATTGCAACATCTATCGCAAGTGATGGCTGGATTCATGCAATTGGGTCGCCCTACACCTGAACCAATCAAGGATCGGTTGAACGAATTGGCAGATGCCATTCACGGAGGGAATTGAATGGAGTTTGATGTCTTCTTCTCGATTTCACAAACCCCTGATGCGGTAGGCACGTGCCCAGATGAGACGACCATGTATGCCAACTACCTCGAACAACTGAAGGTTGCAGATGAGAGTGGATATGGTGTCGCCTGGCTTGCTCAGGCCCATCTATCAACTGAAGTTCAGAAGTGCAACAAGAAGCCGGTGATTCCTCATTGGGATGGGGAAGTTGGATTGTGTACGGATTTTTTCCAATTGGCCCTCCTTTCGATGACTCACACAAAGCGAATCGAGATTGGTAGTGCGGTACTGGCCATCTTGGCAAATGGTGGACCAATTGCTGTTGCCGAACGAATTGGAAATTTCTGTGCATTACAGGAAGTTCGTGGCGATTCGCGCAAACTGAACTTGGGTTTCAGTGCTGGTCGCTTCCAATTCATGGCATCACCTTACGGAATTGTGCCTCGTAATTCGATAGAGGAAGCGTCATGGCCCGCCCTTCGAGGACAAATATTCTGGGAGGCTGCTGAAATCATGTTGCGCTTGGTCCGTGGTGATACAATCTGTTCAGATGACATTCGCGAAACCATTCTGACCCGAGGGAATTTCCGTTCAGATGAGGATTGGCAAGCCGTGCAGTTGGCAAATGGGAATGATGATGCTGAAATTCATATTCCTCGAAGATACGAATTTGAAGAAATCAAATCCGTTCCGCAAGAATGGGATCGTTCGAGGGTCAATTTGGTCATAGGGAGCCACGAACCAGCATTGCAAGAACATGTGAACACGTTCATGCCCGTTCAGGTATTCAATCTCAGCATCACGCAACCCGAGGTCATCGAATCAACACACGAACGCATGAAGGGGGCCTATCTTGGCCAATGGGAGCGTAGGATGATGCCTCGTACGGTCATGGTTTTCCTCAATGATGAAGAAGGCTTGAGTCCATCCGAAAAAACAGCGGCGGCTCAAACGGAATCCAAAGGAGCCCTCTCATCTTACTGGGCGGCATTGGAAGGGACACTAGATCCTGCCAAAGTCGCCAAGGCATCCAACAATGCTGTCATCGGAAATGCAACTGAAGTCGCCGCCCAAATTCGTGAACGATTCCATCCCGATGATCGGTTAATGCTGTGGTTCGATTTCTTCAGACACGATTCTGCTCGCATCTGCCGAGACATGCGTGCATTCATGGACAAGGTCGTCCCCCTCATCAATGGGAGTGAGTAACATGAGTGAACATCGTCCCTCATCGGTGGCCCCCGGAAGACCCGGGTCTGCAGTGTATCCAACCTCACCGATTTCCGACGGTGCCAAAGGAATTGCAACCGGTCGCGATGTCGAATGGGAACCACTCGTCGACTTCAGGCGAAATGATGTCTCTGAGAATACAATTCACGGCGCCATCGCTTGGGCACACGGCTCAGAATTGATTCATTCCTTCGGTGGAAATGTCCTTTGTTATGGGCGCAGTATGATGAAACCACTGTTGATGAAAACATTCGTTGACATTCTTGATTCTGCACTGACGGATGAACAGAAAGCAATCGCCTGTTCATCGCACAACGGAGATACTGAACACGTCGCAGCTGCGCAGTCAATTCTAACCGAATCCGAATGGGGTTTGATGCAGTGTCCTCTCGATGTTCCTCTCATTCAATTTGGTCGACAGGTTCGTCGACCCCGACGATGGTTCCACACATGTTCGGGTGAACATGCCGCTATTCTTCGAGCACTGCGGCTTTTGGGAATCAATCGTGCAGGTTACACATTACCACAGTCAGATTGGTTTCCCCTCTTCCTCGACGTCCTTCGCGGATTCTTGGGCGAACCTCATTGGGAACCGAAACGTGTTTCCAAGGACGGTTGTGGCTTGCCAACTGTATCCAATACGGTCAACGAACTCGCAGTGATGTTTGCCGGTTTAGCCCGTGAAAAAGACGATGATTGGATTTGGGATTCAATGTGCAAATATCCAGATCTCATCGGTGGATTCAACCGACTTGATTCAACTGCAATCAAGGCAGGCAATGGCATGGTTTTGGCCAAAGAAGGTGCAGATGGTTTGCTTGGCCTTTCTATTATTCACGAGGACTTCCCTAAAGGTCTAGGGATTGTCATCAAAATTGCACATGGGTGGAATTCTCAGGCGACTTGGTACGTCGCCCGCGCAGTGCTTGGTGTTCTCGGAATTGAATTGAGAAATCCGTATCCACTTCATCGCCAAAAGGCCTTCATCGTCCCTGGTGTCGTGCCTCCCGATCGACTTGACAAATTAGAACAGGTTGTCACATGGGATGAATGGGATCCAAATTCAGACCGATGGTACTACGATTGGAAAAAGTACTCCAACCCATTTTCTGGAGAGGGTAGTCATGAGTGATATTACCGAACTATCCAATTTCATCAATGGGGAATGGCGACCTGCAAATTGTGATCATTGGATTGAAGATTATTCACCGGCAAACGGTGCTCATATTGCAAGCATCCCTTGCTCATCAAGCGAAGATATCGATGCGGCTGTCGAGGCCGCCTTGAATGCCGGTGAAGATTGGGGGTACCTCAGTATTGCAGAACGAGCAGGTTGGTTGGAAAAAATAGCCGATGCCCTCGAAAATCGTGCAGAAGAAGTAGCGCAACTTGAGAGTCTAGATACTGGAAAACCGATTTCTCTTGCCCGTTCTGTTGATGCGGCACGCTCGGTGGCCAATTTTCGCTTCTTTGCTGAGCAAGGACGTGAATTTGAATCTGAAATTTTTGAGATGAGTGATGCGACCAATCGAGTCGTCTACAAACCGGTCGGAGTAGCGGGACTGATTACACCTTGGAATTTACCTCTATACCTGTTGTCTTGGAAGGTTGCACCCGCCTTGTTGATGGGCAATACTGTCGTTGCCAAACCATCAGAAATGACGCCGATGACCGCATCACTACTAGCCGAAGTCATCGAAGATGTCGGGTTGCCAACAGGTGTTTTCAATCTGGTTCATGGCAATGGAAGAGATGCAGGGGCACCCCTCACATCTCACCCTGATGTTAATCTCATTTCATTCACAGGAGGTACGGCAACAGGTCGTGAAGTGGCCAAGTCTGCATCATCTGGATTCAAGAAACTGAGTTTGGAACTCGGTGGGAAGAATGCGACTATTATTCGAGAGGATGTCGATATTGAGAACATGATGTCAAGTATTGTTCGGGCTTCTTTTCTAAACCAAGGCCAAGTCTGTCTTTGTGGGTCGAGAATTCTCATTCATGAATCGATTTACGATTCCTTCATCGAGGCATTCCTAGAAGCCGTATCGAACATGGTTGTCGGAGATCCAGCTGATGAGGAAACTGAACTTGGTGCCCTCATCTCAGCGGAACATCGTGACAAAGTATTGTCTTACATCGACCTTGCAGAAGAAGAAGGTGGTAGCATACTGTGTGGTGGTGGCGCACCTGTTGGGATTCCTCAAGCATTTGAAGGTGGATATTGGGTGTCCCCCACGGTGATTGATGGTCTCGCCCCGGATAGTCGTTGTTCGACTGAGGAAATCTTCGGCCCCGTCGTCACATTGCATCCCTTTTCTGATGATGAGGAAGCAATTGAAATTGCCAATATGACCGATTATGGATTGGCCGGCTCAATCTGGACGGCTGACGTTGAGGCTGGAAGTGAGATGGCCGAACAAATTGACTCTGGTATGATCTGGGTCAACTGTTGGTTGCACCGTGATTTGCGTGTTCCATTTGGAGGAGTGAAAAACAGTGGTGTAGGACGAGAAGGTGGACGCTGGAGTCTCGGCTTCTTTTCCGAAGCCATCAATATCTGTGTCAAACATTGAGGATGACACTCATCATCCATGCGCCCATGAACATACCAGTAAGGCCCCCAACGCCCAACCAAAGTCCTGTTCGGAATGGTTGAACATCGTATTTCCATTGGTATGTTGATACGAAAACCCAGCCACAGATTACGGGGATCCACCAGAGCGCACATAGCAACAATCCCATACCACAAATTTGTGGAAGAAAAATCACGATTGTTCCCGAAAGAACACCATATCGCATTTCTTTGGGGTCACCCCATTCCTTTGGAATTCTGAACATCAAGATTGAGGCGAAGATTGTCAATGTCAACCAAGACAATAGCAAGGGTGCAAGATCCAATAATAGCTTGTCTTGGATGTCAAAATTTGGCGCCAATAGAAAGCCAATGCATGCGGAAAATAAACCGGCGAGAGGTGGAATTGCAAACAGGGCGAGGGGTGGATTCTCCCACTTCATCGTCCTGAGGCTAGGTCTCTATCCTATGACAATTGCCGCGGGCATTGTTTCAAATGCCGCCTTCCCTTGGAAGGCGTGATGACAAAGGGTGAAATCGTTCTTGGTTGCCTTGCGCCACACCCACCTCATTTGGTCTATGCTGAGAATCCCGATCAGAACGAGGCTAGCAGCGAAGGTGGCTGGGAGGCACTTAGGTGGGGATATGCCCGACTGGCACGGAAACTGAAAAATATCGAATATGATGCTCTCGTCATTCTAACCCCACATTGGCAGACATATATCGGCACTCATTTCCTCGGTTGCGACTCTTTCAAATCACTCTCTGTGGATCCGATTTTTCCAAACCTATTCCGCTATCACTACGACCTCAAGGTCGATGTTGAACTATCGGAGAGGATGTGCGAAATCGCTGACGAGGCAGGTATTATCACGAAGATGATGCGGAACCCGGATTTCCGTGTCGACTATGGCACCATCACATCATGCCATCTACTCAATCCTGATTGGGACAAGCCCATTGTTACAGTCAGCAGCAATCGAAATCGCCACTACTATTCGGTTGAGGTCATGAATGAACAAGCACAAGCGCTAGGTCGCGCTTGCCGAAAAGCGATTGAAGAAAGCGGGAAACGTGTTGTTTTAATCGCTAGCCACAGCCTATCACACCGGCATTTCACCACTGAAGCACCGCTACCCGAAGATATGAGTCGCGAACACATCTACAATCACAGCCAATACGTTTGGGACATGAAAGTCATCGACCTCATGCGAGATGGCAAGATGCAGGAGTTCATCGATTTGATGCCTGAATTCACTGAACAAACCATAGCGGAAACCGAAGGAGGTGGGCTCACTTGGATGATGGCTGCGATGGGAATGCCAAATTATCCAGCAGAAATTTATGGCTACCAATCGGTGATCGGTACAGGCAATGTAGTCGCCTGCTGGGACCCCAACGATGAGACGCGGGAGTTGGTCCTTTGAGTGATGACCCCGTACTATTCGGACTCTATGTCCCACCTCACCCACATCCATTGCTCGCTCCAGATCAAAACAAGGGTTGGGGACAACTTCGTGCAGCATATGATGAATGTCGAAGGAGAATTGAAGAAAGTGAGGCGGATGTAATCATCGTCTATTCAACCACCTGGCCAAGTATCGTTGGACACCAATTCCAAGTGCAACCTGAACCCGAGTGGGTCCATGTCGACGACGATTTCCATTTCTTGGGTTCGATGCCCTACAAATTCAGGATGGATGTTGAATTTGGCAACGCCTACAGGGATGCTGCGGAAGCAAGGGGATTGCACTCACGCACAGTCGCTTACCACGGATTCCCAATCGACACTGGGTCTGTTGTTGCACTGAGTCTTCTCAATCCAGGCAACCGAATTCCTGCTTGCATCATTTCAAGCAACATGTATGCCAATCGTGCCGAAACCATCGTCCTGGGTAAAGCCGCTCGAGATGCGTTGAAAGCACAAGGAAAGAAGGCTGTCATCGTCGCTGTGTCCAGTCTTTCCAATCGCATGTTCACAAAACACGTTGAACCAGAAAACGATCGGATTCATTCCGCAAAAGATGAGGAATGGAATCAAAAGATTCTCGAATTCTTTGAAGATGGTCGATTGGAAGATCTCAGTCAACTAAGCCGAGATATTCACGGACAAATTCGGGTTCAGAAGGTTGTTGCATACAAACCCGCATGGTGGATGGCAGCGACCATGGGTCAACACAACAACTACGACGGTGAGGTGTTGGCTTATGCAGCCCTTCACGGCAGCGGTGGTGCAGTGATTCAACTCACACCGTCCAAGGGTTCAGTCGGTGACAAAGAATTCGATGAGGATGATGTTGAAGTCTATCGTGGTGATCGCAATGTTCTCGTCACCGGCTCTGGTGATATGCAGGCCCCCGGGGGCGTGGATGGCCCTTTAGTTGAGGCCGAAAGGCCAGAGGATGACGAATGGCGAAATCCAGTCGAAGTGATGGACGATTTGTATGACGAATACGGTTCAACGGTCATCTCTCATGCTACCGGTGCATTGAGTACGGCAGCAGGGGTGGCACTTGCAGGCCCGGTGGGCGGTGTTGCTGCATCGATTGTAGCCAAGAAAACCGTTGGAAAAATGATGAGTAAAGATGGTGCCATCATTGTTGAAGATGCCCCTGATGCAGTGGGTGCATACCCCCATGCTCGCAGAATGGGAAATCTCCTCTTCATCTCAGGTGTTGGGCCACGGAATCCCGTCGACAACACAATTCCCGGAGGACCGATTGAAGATCAAGATGGCAATCCATTGGATTATGATATTGAGGCGCAAACCGAAGCTTGTATCGAAAATATTCGAATAATTCTTGAAGGCTGTGGAGCGAAATTGAGCAATGTCGTCGATGTGACCACGTTCCTCGTCGATATGAAGCGTGATTTTGAGGGATACAACAAGGTCTATGCCAAACATTTCGAAGAAATTCAGGCGACGCGGACCACATTGGCGATTCAGGCGCTACCAACGCCAATCGCCGTGGAAATGAAGGTTATCGCAAAAGCACCATAGTTTGGATATTAAGATACGTAGTATCTTATGCTATACTCAGAGCCGATTGATTGATGCAACCGATTAAACCATCCGCATTGATCGATTTTGTATACAAGCCAATCGAGTTGTTCAGTGACACGCTTGAGCGTAAACTCGGAGTGGTTTCAGTCGTCATTATCTCGCTATCTGCGATGTTAGGTTCAGGTCTGTTTGTCCTCCCTGCATTGGCAATGCTCGATATGGGTGGCCCCGGAATTTGGCTGGCCTATGTGGTGGCTGCCCTGGTTGTGTTGCCTGGTGCAATCTCAAAATCCGAATTGGCGACTGCGATGCCAACTTCCGGGGGTTCGTATGTCTACATCGAACGGACATTTGGGGCCTTGCTGGGAACCATTGCTGGATTGGGTCTGTGGGCGACATTTCTCCTCAAAGCAGCGTTTGCATTGATTGGATTCAAGGCCTATCTTTGGGTCTTTGAAGACCTGATTGGAATTTCAATTAATGTTGAAATCGCAGCGTTGGCCCTACTGGTCGCTATTGTCGGTGTCAACATCATGGGGGTGGAGAAGATCAAGAAAGTGCAGGCCCCCATTGTCACAGGAGCAGTTGGGTTCCTTGTCATCATCTGTATCTGGGCAGTATTGACAATGGAAATGGATTGGAGTCGTCCAACTGGGCCAGGAGCATATGGAGGTGGTTGGGAAGCGGTTGCAGGCACGGCAGCGTTTGTTTTCGTCTCCTATTCTGGTGTCACAAAGATTGCCGCAATTGCCGAAGAAATAAAACGACCGAACAAGAATATACCCTCTGGAATTCTCATCTCTCTGTTCATCAGTACGCTTCTTTATGCTGGAATTGCCTACATTATGATGGCCGCAGTGGACCCTGCAAGTTATGAAACTGCAAGTGGAGCGCGAGAGGATCCAATCTACGTCTTTGCGAATGCTGTCGGAGGGAAGATTGTGGGCTACATTGCAGCGGGTTTGGCTGTCATCACGATGACATCGATGGCACTCGCTGGAATCATGGCAGCATCGCGATATCCTTTCGCGATGGCAAGAGACAACTTATTGCCAGAAGCACTTGAAAATGTTCACTCGCAATTTCAGACACCGCATTTGGCCATTGTAGGAACTGGCCTAGCGATGGCAGTATCGATTCTTGTTCTACCTGTGCATGATGTAGCAAAATTGGCATCAGGTTTTCAAATCATGATTTTCATTATCATCAATTTAGCAGTCATTGTCCTGAGAAGAGCATCGGTGGCCCATTCTTGGTACGCGCCTGAATGGAAATCCCCACTATTTCCTTTCTTCCAAATCATGGGAATTATTGGCGGCGGGACGTTGGTCTATTTGATGGGTGAAAAGGCGATTATTGGTGCAGGAGTCTGCTGTGTAATAGGGCTGGTTACCTACTACTCATACGGAAAAGGGCATGCACATCCTATGCTGACACCTTGGAGAACTGTACGTACCGAATTCACGAATGTAGATCAGTACGAGCGAGAGAAGAGGTGGTTGGTATTCCATGCTGCTGCAGACAAAACTCATCCTGACCATTTGACAGAG
>Ga0208639_1000173_pt1 | contig 50223 bp, 44 predicted proteins | sample ETNtaG_33_FD_185772 | JGI IMG/M metagenome (GOLD analysis project Ga0208639, IMG submission 185772) | Marine microbial and viral communities from oxygen minimum zone, Eastern Pacific Ocean - ETNP201310SV76 (SPAdes) (version 2) | ecosystem: Environmental > Aquatic > Marine > Oceanic ...
AGAAAATTTAACAGAATGGCAATTTCGTGAAGAAACTCACTCGAGAGAGGATTTTAATCTTACAAATCTTATTGCAACCTTTGAGCCTCAAAATTCATCAGGACAAGAAATTTTCTTTGTTGCACACTATGATACAAGAGACCGTGCTGAGAGGGATGATAATGAAAGCATGCGGGACAAGCCTATCGACGGAGCAAACGACGGGGCGAGCGGTGTTGCAGTATTAATTGAACTAGCAAAAATTATCCCAAGTATGAATCTAAATCATACGGTTAAATTACTATTTACCGACGGAGAGGACCAAGGAGAAAAGCCTGGAATATATGGTTCAAAAGCATGGGCTGAAAATAAAACTGATTTAGAATTGGATAATATTTCAGCATTTATTGTGGTTGATATGATTGGCGATGCTGATTTACACTTAACACATGTATGGCCTGGTTCTTCGGAATTATGGTTGACTATTTTACCACTTGCAAAAGCAACTGGACTAGTGGAAGGGGAACTTGACTGCAACGGAAATGAGGGAGAAGATATTTTTGATATTGAAACTTCTAATGGAGTGATTGATGATCATGTTGCTGCACATGAAAGAGGAGTGCCTGCAATCGACCTAATCGATTTAGGCTACGGTGAAGGTGCAGAAAACTGGGAAGGTCATTGGCATACGCATGAAGATACGATTGACAAAGTTAGCGCTGAGTCGTTGGGAAAAATAGGTAGGTTACTTGAATTAGGTTTAAGGAGTTCTTCTTGGATTATCGAAATAGATACCTCTCAGGAAAACCAATCTACAGAACCAATCGAGGATTTAGATAGTGATGATGTGAATTCTGTTGAAACCTATAAATTAGCTGGATTTATATCCTTAGTAATTATATTTGGCTTATTTACGGTTATTTTCGTCCTCGATTACAAAATCAAAAAGGTTTGATATGACGCGGACTATTAGGGGAAGGGGTATTATCCGCGCACCTTCACACATGAACTGAGCGGAGGACTGTAATATGTCAGAGAAGAGTTTTGAGGAACGCCGAGAGGCACTCAAGGCCAGGGTTAAAAAGCAACTAGAAGACTCTGCAACTCAGGATTATGAACCTGAATTGATTGTTTCTGAAGCAGAAGTGGTTGCCGAAAATACGGAAATTAATCAGATTCTTGAATTCGAGTATGATGATAAAGCAAGACTGAGAAAATTGGCTTCTGTCTTGATATTGATAGGTAGTATTTTGGGGATTTTCAGCGGCGGCATTATATTGCAAGGAAATCCTTCTGAACTGTTAAATTCTTCATTGTTTGAGCAGACTCAAAGCGTTGATATTACTGGTCAAGCATTAGATATAGAAGGGCAAGCAGTTTACAATGTAAGCATTGAATTAGTTGACTATGATGGTTCTGAAACTTTGCAGGTCACTTACACAAATGAAAACGGATATTTTCAATTAGAAAATGTCAAATCTGATACTATGTTGCTAAGAGTTTCTAAAGATGGATATAATACGATAGAACGGACATTCGATGCAGTTGATGGAATCATGCAGCCATTCACAATGAAAAATGGTTCAGAAGTAACAGAAGAATTCCTTCAATCTGATGACTCAGGTTGGTCTTTAGAAGCAGCTGTTGGATTGTCTACATTCATTGGTGTAATGACAATTATAACTGGTATGGTAGGGATTCAAGCATCCGTTGAAACTCGTCGTGCTAAGAGATATCGAAGGACTCAATATCTTGCTGGCATTAGTTTATTCAGTAGAGGTTTAATTTTATTTGGCCCTATTTTAATATTAGCTGGCATGGGATTATTAACACTAACAAAGGAACAATTTGAAGATACTGAAGAGGTGTAAGAATGTATCTTATATCCATCGAAGGAGGTGATGGTTCTGGAAAGGGAGAAGCTGCTAGAATAATTATGGAATTGGTCAATGAATATCCTTTTCCTCAAGTACACCCAACTCATGAGCCAAGGCGGCATAGTGAACTTGGAAAACTCGCTCTTGAATCTGTAAAAACAGGCGATAGAACCCCTCTTCAAGAAGCAGGATTATTCGCTGCTGATAGACTGGACCATTCACACACATGGATTAAACCACTATTAGAAAAGGGCCATGTTGTGATATCAGATAGGAACATCCATTCATCACTTATTTACCAAGGAATTGTTGGCAAACTAGGCATTGACCAAGTTTGTAAAATGAACTCTGCTGCAATGATTCCCGACTTGGTAATTTGGATTGATTGTGACCCTGAAAAGGCAATAAAAAGAATACAATCCGGGACGCTAAGGATGACTAGTCAAAAGCAAGAGTATTTTGAAACAACTGACATTCAAAAGAAAATTCGCAAAGGATTCAATGATTTATTATCAGGCAATATACAAGTTTCTAGTCCATTTGACAAGTGCTGCGTAGTCGGGCCTATTCTCAACGAAGGAGGATTAGATGAATTAAGAAGAAAACTTCGTGATGAACTACGTTCGTTCTTCAATAGAAAACCATCGCCTCTAAATGTCGACCCTGACCAAGTTGATAGATTTCTTCTAAGCACTCTTGTAAAAGATGTCAAAAAACAAACTCGGTTACCTGGAGCCCCTGAAATGAAAACGGCGATACATATTGGCTGGCTATCTGGAATGTCTCCAAGCCAGTGGATGCAGCAGGCTGAAGATACGTGGCCAAAAAAGAGCGCAAAAGAATACGATGTGCCTGCCACCTCATACTCCCAATCTTGCTGGTCGATATTAGGCACCCTATCCTTAATTGTCGGATCAACTGAGGTCCCTAGATTACACAAATCATTAGGACCCCACAGGATGGTTACTCAGAGACATACTCAAAGATTGGTCAAATGGCTTGAGCATGAAAGATGGATTCACAAACAACAATCCCATGTGCCTTTTTCTGAAGCAAAGGTCTTCAAACTAAGAGATGAAAAATTAGGTTATGGAAGATTAGCACTGGCTATGTGGCCATTACGGTCCGCACTCGCATCTTGGAGAAGGGTTAATCCTAATTCCAACTGGGAAAATGCACTATCTGAAATATTGATGATTAAGGAAGAGAAAAATCCACCACCAACTGTTAGAAGAGCAGTGAAAAATGTACTAAGCAGGCTTGATATGCTAACTAGTGGCCATGAAGACTGCCCAACTCCAAGTAACTTCGAAGAATTGATAATTTGGTGGAAAACTGCTCCACCAAAATAAGTTCATTCTTCTTCCTTAGTGACCAATTCAAATTTTGTACCACTGGGCAAAGATACTGAACTTGCCGAGTTGAAAAATTTAGGCCTTGCTGAGTAGGCTGCTCCAACCAGTATACCAAAACCGATTCCAAAAGCAATGCCTGTTAGAGGCCTCGTAAAATTATTTGATTCATAAGAAGTCAGCAACTGAGTAAAACCATCAACGATTAATGGCAAACAGAAAATAATTCCAATAGCAAGCCATGCATAGGTCCTGTAATTCTTTCTATAGATTTCTTCAAGCCAATTATCTGGGAAAATTGACAGACATGTGTCTTTGACTGTCCAGCGATTATAGCCTTTCCTTGAGAAGATTAAGCCGCCAATTGCAATACCGAAAAACATCCCTACATCTCTGGTACATACAGGCATTTGATTGCCGTTTATTTCCCATGATCGTTCGTGCTTCATATGACAATTAAAATCACCAAAAGCATAAATGAAACCATTGTAAGGATCTAATTCTGTCCAAGCAAATTTTTCTTCTTCTCCGTGATTACCTGAAGAATATTTTCCATCTTCAGTCATATAATCCAATGCATTGGCTCTTGCTTCTAATTCTGGAACTGTACCGCTTGGAAGAAGGCTTGGTGAAAGAAAAAAAGAAAGGAAGAAAAATCCAAAAATGCCGAAAATCCACATTCCAACCTTCTTTTCACGGTCTCTATTAGGCAAACCGTTTTTCTCCATGAATTAAGGTCAAGCAGAATAGTTTTAATCATTGTGATAATAAGAGTCTTGATGTGTTATGGCTAATTGGTTAGTATGTGACAGAGCAAAAGGGAGAGCCCGTCGGACTTCGTATGGGCCTTCAAGCCGGTGCTTTGATAGGTTTGTACCTGGGTTTCTCTTTGGCAACTATTTCAGTATTAACAGATGCTGAAGAAGTAAAAAGAACTGTTTATCTAATTTGCATACCTCCTTTTATTGTATCAATATTACTTGGGCCATTTCTAGCAAAGAGGAGACGTCCTGTTAAATTATCCAAAAAGCCACTCGAAGAGGCTCGAGAATTACTCAATCCTTTCAACGAAGGTCAAGGTAGTTGGAGAGTATTAAGCCATATATCCAGTGATGGAATGAATATTAGAATCGACATGCACAATCTAAAAAATGTCGAAGGAGTTGTTGAGGCAGCACTTATATTGGCCGACAATACCACTGTTAAGTTCATTGTCGGAAAAGGTAATTCGAAGAGTACTTCTCCAGAACTTAGAGACAGAGTTCTTTCTGTAATTGAATCAAAAGTGAATATTCTTAGAAGGACTCGGAAAGTAAAATCAATTGAAGTAAGCCCTGAAAAAACTCGAGAATATAATGAATATCAAACCAGACTGAATAAAATCCTATTCATATTACTTCCAATAGTTTCTTTGTTAGCTTGGATTGAAATGAAAAAATGAAAAACAATTGTCAAAACATATTATCATCTAAGATGATAAGGCCTGTTTATGCGCGAAGTCACTCTGTTTTGGAAGAGGGTGCGGCTGAAAAATCTCGATATCGCCGAAATTCTAACAATTTTCAAGCATTTGGAATTTATTTCATATGTAAAAAGAGTACCTAAAGATGTTAGAATAATTCTAAAAGCCAATTTTTGTGATGGCAAAACATTATCTGATATTGACGACCTATATTTCCTTGATTTGCTGGAAGTAATTATGGAACCTAAAGACCCAAATGACAGTTATCTAATACTAGTTAGACTAAATCATTCTCTGTCTAACTTGAATGCACGTACTAACGGCACTAGTGCGGCACCTGGGTGCAGATTGGACGGTGAAGGACTTACTTACATTATTCAAGGACCTCCTATGAAACTCCGAATTGTAACAACATTAGCTAGAATAATGTCAAAACCTGACAGAACCAGTGCAAGAAGTCTAGATTTTAACCTAACATCTGATAATTCCCTATTAAGTCCAAAACAACTGAAGTTAGCAAAATTTGCCTATGACAAGGGCTTTTTTGATGTCCCTAAAAGGATTAGAGTGAGCGACCTGGCCGAGCAAATCGGTTTAGCAAGAGCCACTATATCTGAACATTTGGCCAGAATTGAAGCGATAATCATGGATGATATGTTTTCATCCTTTGACGATCCATACGTGCCACCTGAAATAATAAAAATCATGCTTGAAACAATTGAATTGGATTCAGAAGAGGCAAATATTGACCAAAAGAAAGGTATGAAGAAGATGCTTGAAAACATTAGAAAAAATATCAAAAATGAGATATCTCCCCAAATCCTTCACGATGATGATGAATTAACTTCTTTGGATGAAATGGTCGAGTCAGGGATGCAAGAACATCAACAAAACATCAGTCAAATAGATCAAATTCTAGAAGAAAAATTTTCATCAATAAACTAATTTGATGACATGGTTTACAAGACACCACTCCATACCATTGATATGACCCGTATATCCGACCTACTCAGGAGGTTGGAACAGAGCGGTATTGAAGTCTCCAAAGAAGTAAAAAAAGTCATGGAAAATACCGAGGTAGAGATATTTTCTGATTATGAAAGCGACCCCTTCTATTCCGACCGTCCAATTCCATTTATGGAAACATATGAAGGGCATATCAAAACTATTTCTGCCCCTCATATGATAGTCACTTTGCTCCATCATTTAGAATTGAGTAGTGGCCAAGAAGTGATATTAATCGGAGCAAAAGGCGGCTACCTAGCCGCACTGATTGCACAAATTATTGGTGAAAATGGTAATGTCAAAGTATTAGATTCATGCAAGGAATCAATATTACATGCCAAAGAGAGGCTCACGCATTGGCCAACAATAGAGTTACGAGACCTCGAATCGATAGATGTATCTCCGGTTGCTTTTCCTGGAGAATTTAATCGCGTTTTAATCACGGGACATATTGAAAAGTTGCCCGAATGGATTTATTCAAGAATATCAGAAGGAGGATTCGTAATCGCTCCTTTAGGGCCGATAAATCGTCAACAACTAATGAAAATGGAAAAACAAGATAATGAATTACTACCAACGGACTTAGGGCCTGTATGTTTTGGCCCTCTAAATGATGCAAACAGCCTCAATGAAATGATTACTCCGATTGAATTGGCTGATTTACTACAATTAGTCATAGAAACGTGTCAAGAACTAGATATAATTGACGAGGATGAAATTAATTGCTTACAAGACATCATCGCTGAACTTCACTTCCTTCCTGATGATTTACCTCCTTTAGGTGAAGGAGATATGACGCCTTCCCAACATCCTATGTTCAAATCACTAATTGAAAAAGCCGACACTTTTGTCAGATTTTGGCCTATACTGCAAGTAATATTACATCCAGTTTTATCTGAAATTGGATTCGAAAATTGGATTTTTGATGATTTTGAAGGATTGGAATAAATAGACTATAGTGGTGAGATAATGGCTAAATCTACAATTGCGTACATATCTCAACTCTCACATAAAGATATTCGAATTCGAAGAAGGGCTTTGAGAGCACTTTTTGAAATCGATTCACCAAGCAATCTAGAAGCATTTATACCATTGCTTGATGATAAAGACCCATGGTTTAGGTCAAAAGCACTTGATGCTCACAGAATGTGGGCGCCTAGGCTCGGCGTTGATTCTCTTAACGCCTTAGCAAAACACAAATCTATCGATGCTAGACGGTGCGCTGCAAACTTATTGGAGCGTTTTAATGAGGACACCACCTCTGTTGCAGAAATTCTTTACCGAGATGATGACAACCTCTGTAAGATAAAAGCAAGTAAGGCTTTGATAAAATTTGATTCTAATGGAGATTACACCAGTGAATTAATTAAATCGGAAATTGAAAAGATAAAAGTCGTTGCGCTTTCTAGCAAACATATTTCCCAAGAACAATTGATTTCTTGTTTGGAACACTCTTCTAATTCCATCAAAGAAGCAGCACTAAATCAACTTCAATTATGGAATCTAAGTATTTCTGATGAACAATTATCAAAACTTCTTGAACAAGGCATAAACCCCTTAACCGCCGTTTCCTTTTCAGTAGAAAATAGTGGAGAAGCAATGGTGAAATTAGCAAATCATAGCGATTATAAAGTTAGAAAAAGTTTAGTTGAAATGTTGAAGAATAAGTGCAAATCTACAGATGACGATACAATAAAATTACTTATCAAAAATAAGTGCTATACGGTCATAGGAAGATGGTTGCAAGGAAAAAGAGATGAAGCAAGTGATAAACTTCGATGGGAAATTATCGAAAATGAAACTGTTGACGAAATTGAACGTTCACGGCTTCTAGAACGCTTGATTGGTAGATGTGATGAATCTGAGATTAGAAAAAAATCTGAGGAATTAATGAACTTAACAACTAGCCAATTATTGAAAATTACAGCACATAACCTTTCAACCGCCGGCAACACAAGAGAACTATGAGAGAAGGATACTCGGGCATCAAATTCCTTGTTGACGCCACAGAAGGAGATTCAAGACACTTACATGTTGGATTAGAAATAGAAGGACCATTCACTGGTAATAATTTAATTCTAAGTTTTCCAAGATGGGTCCCTGGATCTTATTTCATCCGCGAACCAATACAATATATGTTTGATTTTGAAGCACATGGAATAAATGGGACACTGCTATCAAGCAAGCGAAAAGGCATAGATTCAATTAAGATTAATATTGATGGTAATACTGAATTAATAAAAATAAAATACAAAATTCTCGCTACTGAACTTTCCTGTAGATCAACGCATATAGATAATTCACATGTTCACATAATGCCACCATTTACATGGTTTCTGCCCACATCAGGAATAAATGCTGATAGAATGGAATTAACACATATCATCGAAAGTCACCTTCCAACTAACTGGACCCCGGCAACTCAATATATTCAAGTGGCAAAAAAAGAAAGTAAAGGGGAACTTACTAGCAATCATGGAAGCACATATATGTTCGAAGCACCTAATCGAGATGAACTCCTAGATGGTATAATGGAAGCCAATTCTAATCAAACAATAACTTGGGTTGTTGAAGGTAGAACTCATCATTTGAAAATTTGGGATAGTGGCGGATATACTCCTAATCAAAGTATGCTTGAAAAATTAAAACTTGATATGGATAAAGTGATAATGGAGCATCATGCTCTTTTCGGCATTCCAGATTGGGATAATTACGTTACAGTATTACATTTCACTGAAAAATCAAGAGGTGGTTTGGAACATTTAAATTCTCAAACCTCTATTCTCCCTAGGCAATGTTTGATGCCTGGTTTTGAAGATGAATATAGAGACTTAGTGAGCCTATTTAGCCACGAATATTTACATCAATGGAATGTAAAAAGATTAAGACCGAGGAATTTCTTAGACTATGACCTGCAAAAAGAATCACATTCAGAATTACTTTGGTGGTTTGAGGGGGCTACCTCATGGCTAGGGGATGTTCTTTGTGTTCGTTCAGGGGCGTGGAGTGAAGAAGACTGGAGAAAGGATTTTCTTCGTAAAATGAAAAGACATACCTTGAGACATGGGATGGAAAAAGAATCCTTAGCAGAATCTAGCCACGATGCTTGGATTCACCTCTACAGAAGCCATTCATTCTCCAGAGAAACACAGATTTCATATTACCTAGAAGGGGAGTTAGCAATTTTTTGCCTAGATGCAGAATTAAGAAAGCGATCAAAAGGCGATTCCGGATTATGTCAATTGATGGCAAAACTTTGTGAAAAGCACGCCATTGGGTACCCTGGTGCAGAAAGGCTTGGAGTCACCTACAATGACATACGCTCTTCTCTAACAGGGATGACTGGTGGCCTAAGGCTTGGCAAGATGTTAGACCAATTGGTATTTGAACGAAAAGCACCTAATGTCGAAAAGGCATTGGAATATTTTTCTCTAAATTTAGTGCCTGAAAAAGTAACCAAAGAAGGGGAATTAGAAAATGCCTGGCTTGGAGTCCAAATAAAAGAAGTTAACAAACAATTGAGAGTTACTTCCCATCAACAAGATTCTCCACTAAGAAAAATCATTATGCCTGGTGATGAAATAATAGCTATAAATGATTTTAGAATGAACAATATTAGCCATTTGAATAAATTTTTGAACGGTTTAGTTGACAATGAAACACAAATAACATTCAATCATGAAGGTATTGTGCAAACTTGTAATATCGTTTTGCCTAAACAACCGATGAGGAATGTGAAACTTGACGGTAAAGGCAACAAAAAATGGCAAGAATACATCGCAACGCGTCAATCTATCTTAGAGCATCAAGAGAAATGAAAATTGGCGGTATATCATAAGAGAATATATGCCTGCTCGTTTTTGGAGGATATAGTTCATTTGAAAGTGACATTTCGATCACGTCTTTTTTGGTTATCTTACCGTACTCTGAATTGGGCCAAGTTTCGACAATTATGCTGTCATCCAAAAAATAGTCCACACAAATTGCAGGAATACTAGTTAGATTTAGTAAACAGGCTACAGAGTAACGGTGGTGACCATCGAGTAAAGAACCTGTATTTTTATCAACAACAAGTGGCTTAGTGAAACCACCCCATTTTTTTGTCATCTCAAGTAACTTATCTCTAGATCTTACTCTAATCTCTTCATGGGGCTTGAGCCACTCGACTGGAACCAAAGATACTGATTCGTCCCCCCACATAGTCAATTGGAAGATGGTTTGAAAGATAATGCTTTGGTGCAATGGACTATAGCCGAACTAGGGGTGATAATTTGAGCCAACTTATACAAGGTCGAAAAGCAGACTTAGATGGCATTGTATGTTCAAGCCAAACTAGTCATTTTTTGGACAATTTACCTTCAGACTTTATTGAGATTCTAAATCGAATCTGTCAAAATGGAGGAGGTGTATGGATCGTTGGAGGAGCAGTTAGAGACTGGGTTTTAGGCCATTCACCAAGTGATATTGACTTGGCTGTCGATTTGACACCAATGGAAATGTTAGAAATTTTCAATGATGCAATCCTAACAGGAGAAGAATTTGGTACTGTTTCTCTAAGAGGAAATAATTGTTTATATCAAGCAACCACTCTAAGAACTGACGGTACATACATAGATGGAAGACGCCCTGAGAATGTAACATGGGGCATGTCATTAAGAGATGACCTTGAGCGTAGAGACTTTACCATTAATGCAATGGCCATTGATGTTGCACGAAAACTTCTCTATGACCCACATGATGGTAGAACCGACATCTCTAGAGGGATTGTTAGAGCAGTCGGTAATGCACATCAAAGATTATCAGAAGATGGTTTGAGAATTATGAGGGCGTACCGATTTGCCGACCGAAGAGAAAGTGGAGTTTGGGAAATTGAACATAGTCTAAAACAATCTATTTTTCAACAAAAACATATGTTAGATTCGATATCTAGGGAAAGAATTTGGATTGAATGGAAAAAAATTCTAAATGGGAAAAATTCAGGATTAATTATTGAAATGATGGCTCTAGAAGGTATTTTAGATCGATTTTTAATTGGAGAGTGGGGTAATAAATTTTTACTGTTAGAGGCTATGAAACAAAATTTAGAGATTTTTAGTGAATTAGAAAAATTTTCACTCTTGCTTTGTAATTGCACACAAAAAGAAGTTCAAACTATCTGTTCTAATCTAAAACTCTCAAGAAAAGAACGGGAGATTATTCAAAATATTCATCAAATGTTTGGATATATTCCAGAACTATCAAAACAATCTATGAGGAAATATCGATTTGTTTTGAAAGAATTCGCAGAAAAACACTTGATTTTAGAAATGATTATCTTAGAAAATAAAATTAATATTAACATTAAAAACTATCATCAATATTCTATTGCAGATTTAGAAAATACCTTACATTTCCTAAGAGAACTCGAAAGCCTAAAGACTAATTTAGAGCCATTGGCAGATGGAAATTGGATTATGAATCAAACTGGACTAACCAAAGGTATTAGATTGGGTCGATTGAAGTCATGGCTACACACCATACAAATTGAAAGAGATATTACGGATATTTCTCAAATTGAAAGAGTCCTTTCCACGTTATCATGGGAAAATAGTGATTTTAATAATTGGCCGCAACTAAAATTCCCTCCATGATGCCACTATATTGAAGAATTAGAACGCATAGCACCATCCAAGCAGGGTGCATTTTTATGAGTATTGAACAATTAGAAAGTAAAATTTTATCTGGTGATGGACTGAATTCTTTAACTGATAATGAACTTTATCAACTCGCAATACATTTTGTTGGTGATGCACCTCCTTCCCATATTCCTCGAGAGACAGTGATAAACATTCTTTCCGAGCAAGACTCTGTAAAAAGTTGGCAGAGTGACCTAAAGGACAGGGCTGCTAAAATGGCAACTGAAAAAGTATCACAAGCAGTACAGGAGGTCCATTCTAAGATTGAAGAACACTCAGATAACCCCATGGCTGCAAAAATTCAAGAAAGTTTTGGTAGTTGGCTGAAAGACTCCGGTTATACTGTTCAAGAATTAACAGTGAAGTTAGATGCAAACAGTGATGGAATTATTTCTATTGAAGAAATCTCCAACTTTATTGTTGAATTGACTGGTTCACAACCGCCAGGATGGGTACTAACAAGTATTTCATCCATATTGGACAAGAACATGGATGGAGAAATTTTGGTCTCAGAGTTATGGAGTTATTTGGAAGAACTTGGATTTAATATGCCTGTTATTGAGGAGCCGGAAATAGAATTACCAGTTGAACAAGAGCCTGTTGTAGAAGAAGACCTAGATGAATTTGAAAATGAATTTAACAATGACTCGATTGAGTCTGAAACTATGAATGATGAAGTTCCAGAAATTTCAGAAGTTGAAAACATAGAACTGGAAGCAACTGTTGAAGATTCCATTGAGAATGATCCGGCTGATGAAGTAAGTGTTTCAACATCCATAGAGAAAACTATTGAAATGTTAGAAAGTTCAAGATTACATAGTGAAGCAAATGAAATAATTGCCAATTCAAAAAGTGGCCCTTGCACACTCAAAGTAGTTAGGATAGAGCGTAATTTAATGGTGAGCGATAGTTATAGAGGTGGTAAAACTCTAGTTGGGCTACTTGATGGTGGCCCGTTTAGTGTCGCGGTATTATTCGAACCTGAATTCAACGATTTTGTGGATGAAAATGTAACAAAAAATAAGTCTGTCTCATTTGATGCAGCACTATTTGAATGGTCTAGTGGACTTAGACAAGCCAAACTCAAAGGTACTTCTCTAAATCTAATAGATTAGATTAGAGAACGTGAAATGACTATTCTTTGAACTTCTTGAGTTCCTTCGTATATTTGAGTTATCTTAGCATCTCTAAAGAATCTCTCAACTGGGAATTCCTTAGTATATCCATAGCCACCAAGTACCTGAATTGCTCTTTCAGACACCCACATTGCAGTATCGCCAGCATAGAGTTTCGCCATACTCGCTTCCTTGGTGTGCCTTGGACCACCATGTTCGTAGTGTTGTTGTTTAGCCCATGACGCCTTGTATACCAATAAACGGGCAGCATCAATTCTTGTTGCCATATCTGAAAGATACGACATTATCATTTGGTGATAAGCAATAGGCTTGCCAAATGCTTCTCTCTCATGGGAATATTTCAACGCCGCCTCGTATGAACCTTGAGCGATCCCCAAAGCCTGTGCAGCAATTCCAATTCTACTATTATCAAGTGCGTTCATTGCAATTGGAAATCCTTTACCTACACCTTTTAGGACATTTTCTACTGGAACTTTACAATTCTCTAAAATAAGTGTACATGTATCTGAGGAGCGAATCCCTAATTTGTCTTCTTTCTTACCAACCTTGAATCCTTCAAACGATGATTCAACAATGAATGCTGTTGTTCCACCATGTTTCTTGACTCCGTAGTCTGGATGGTCTACATCTTTAGCGAACAGAACTATAATTTTGGCTTGTGCACCGTTAGTTACCCACATTTTTTCCCCGTTCAAGATGTAATGTTTACCATCATCTGAAAGTTTGGCTTTGCAAATCATTGCTGCAGCATCAGTTCCTGCTCCAGCTTCAGAAAGAGAGTAAGCACCTACTTCTCCTGCTGCTAACCTAGGAAGATATTCTTGCTTCTGTTGTTCATTTCCATGAAGAGAAATTGTCTTTGAACATAATCCAACATGTACACAAAACATGACGCCAAATGAGGGGTCAACTCTTGAAAGTTCTTCGACAATAATTGATTCTGAAATATCATCAACAGGTGAGCCACCATATTCTTCGGGAATTGTTACGCCTTGAAGTCCATATTCGAGAAATTCTTCCCACTCTTCGGAAGGAGGTGTTTGATTTTGGTCTCTATGCTCTGCAGTAGGACTTAGCACGGTTTCTGCAAAGTCTCGAACTAATTCTCTTATCATTTGCTGCTCATCGTTTTCTGCAAAGTTCATATTGCTCCCAATACAACCCAAACGGCCGTATTTCTTAACCCGTTTGCATGAAATTGATTTTGTAATTTACCCAAATTATTCATATACAATGCCCTTGAGGCGCGTTAAGGTGGAAATGAAATGGATGAAGAAACAGTTCAATTTAAAGTTGCACATAACAGAAAATACTCTACTGACCACTTGTGGTATCAGGAGAAAGATGACAGACTTATGATAGGAGTAAGTGAATTTTTAAAATTTGAAATCGGGGAAGTTCTTAGAATAATTTTGCCACAGGCAGAAACTGAGGTGGACGAAGGAGATGGAATGTTTTCAATTTGGACTGCTGAAGAAAAACTTCCGTTTAATGCTCCGTTATCTGGACTGATTACAGATGTTAACGGAGAAGTTGAATACAGCCCTCACTTAGCGAATGAATCGCCTTACGACCTAGGCTGGATTATAATTCTTGAACCACATAATATAGACCTAGAACTATTACTAGACCCTGATGAATACGTTGATTACTTGGCCGAACTTTGATTATGGGGTTGCCAATAATGGATTCTTTAGACCTTTTAAGAAAAAGTTTATCCAATGCACCCGTCATTTGGAAAGGTGACTATCCATACTTTATCCACCCAATTACCGATGGCGTACCTAGGTTGGATGCAAATGTACTTTCCGCAGTAACTGATTTATCAATCAAAGCGATTGATTGGTCTACTATTGATTTGATCTTAGGAATCGAGGCAATGGGCCTTCCTCTAACATCTCCAATTAGTGTAAGAACTGGAATACCACTAGTAATTGCCAGAAAAAGAGAATACGGCTTAGAAGGTGAAGTTGTTATCGACCAAAATACTGGATACTCTAAGGGTGCAATGTATCTTAATGATATCAAACCAGGTGAAAAAATTGCAATTGTTGATGATGTTTTATCTACCGGAGGAACACTAAAGTCTGTTATTGAAGGTGTAAAAAAGACCGGAGCGCAAATACAAGACATACTAGTTGTTGTAGAAAAGGGCAAAGGTATGCAAATGTTAAAATCACAATATCCAGAGATCAATATTGAATCTCTAGTAAAACTTGAAATGGACGGAGAGAAAATTATTCTCTTAGACTAATTGGTGATTCAATGGACCTAGATAGACACGACTTTGAATTAGATGATTTAGTCGCTCGAATCAAGGAAAATGACAACCGTCTAATCGCATTACAAGTGCCAGAAGGTTTGAAAATGCAAGCATTAGAAATGATGGATGAGATAGAATCAGAGACTAGTGCCAAAGTAGTTTTAGCAGCAGATCCATGCTATGGTGCTTGCGATTTAGTACATGATAAAATGAGTATGATGGGAGTAGAATTAGTTGCTCACATGGGTCATTCTCAAATGAATATCGATTCGGGAATGCCAACACAATTCATTGATGTTACTTATGATGGAGACCCTGAACTAACTCCAATCCTGCCATTTCTTGAATCGCATAGAAATATGGCAATAAAAAGAAAACAAGACCAAAATTCAAAAGATGATATTTCTGATGAACAGGCAAAAGAACGATTCTTGGATGCTGTTGGAAGATTAGCCCCTCTAACAGATACTAAACTCGGACTTGTCGGTTCGATTCAACACTTGCACCTATTGCCTGAATTTCATGACCGTTTAGAAAAAGTGGGTTTTGATGTAACCATTCCAATAGGCGGAGCAAGACTGTCATTTCCAGGTCAGGTTTTAGGATGTAACTACTCCGGAGATGACCCTTCTATAGGTCATTATCTATTCCTGGGTTCTGGCGATTTTCATCCTATTGGACTTGTATTACACACTGGAAAACCATTGGCAATGTTAGACCCATATACTGGTGATGCTCAAGAAATGTCTCTTGAAAGAATAGAAAGAATTTTGAGACAACGATTTGGTTTGATAATGTCTTGTGGTGATGCACAATCTTTTGGAATCTTAATCGGTGAAAAGCCTGGTCAAATGCGTCGAAGTCTTGCACTTAAGATGAAAAGAATGCTGGAAAAACATGGGAAAAAAGGATACCTATTAGCTCTTGAACATGTTGGCCCAGATTTGATTGACTTCTATCCTGTTGATGCTTTTGTAAATACTGCATGTCCTAGAATTGCTATCGATGATGCTATTAGATATCGCAAACCTTTGATTACTCCATTTGAACTTGAAGTTGCTCTTGGCGAAAAAAATTGGGAAACAGGCTACATGTTTGACGAAATTCCTTGAAAGGTCGATTTTTCGATAAAACTATCAAGAAATTATCCGTATATTCAATAACGGTTGGCGTAAGGCTTCCCATGTTATGAGTAGTTACCTCGACAGAATCGGTGCTGGGTTTATTATTTCAAATCCAGAAGCACTAGACTTTGATTTTGTCCCAAATGAAATTGTAGGTCGGGAACCCATTCAATTAGAGTTAGCAAATAAATTTGCATCAATAGACAGACACGACTCTAGTTGTAGAGCAGTTATTACGGGACCTGTGGGCAGTGGTAAGACAGTCTTGGCCAAAACTTTCTGTAGAGATTTACAACGTCACTTGGTAAATAAAAGAGAAATAATTATCGCTCACATAAATTGTAGAAATGCATCGACAAGTACCAGAGTAGTGCAAAGAATATTGCATGAAATAGACCCTGGGCACCCCGACCGTGGATTATCAATGGGAGAATTATTGTTAAGTTTGAGAAAATTAACTAGGAAAAATTCTTCACACTTAATAGTAATTTTAGATGAAGTTGACCACATGCTTAGAAAATCGGGAGATGATTTACTCTACCAGTTACTAAGAATTGACGAGGACCAGCAAGGAAAAGGAACTCTATCTTTGATTCTGATAAGTCAAGAACAAGTACTGGATGTTCTTGAAACAGCAGTGATATCAAGAATGGGTAAGACAAACCTAATTCAAATACCACCTTATAGATTCGAAGAACTCAACCAAATCGCTAGGCAGAGAGCATCTATGGCACTAAATGAGGGGACCTATTCCGAAGAAATATTGAACTTGATTGCTGAAAAAGCAGTACATAGCGGAGATGCAAGGTTGGTTATTGAATTGATTAAGGCAGCAGGTGAAGCAAGTGAATTTAGGCAAGATGCGCATACAGAAAGGCGAATTTCAATCCAAGATGTTTATTCACAAGATGAAAATCTTGCCATAGATGTAATTAGCGAAATCCAAACAGTTGATGATTTGCGCCCTCATGCGAAATTAGTTCTACTAAGCATCTGTAGAAGACTGCGAAAAGAAGAGTCTATGACTACAGGAGATGTAGAACAATTATACGCTGTAGTTTGTGAAGAATACGGTCAAAAAATGAAGAGTCATACTACGATTTGGAAATATCTAAAGGAATTGGAAAAAAGGCAAATTATTGTTTCTAGGATTGCTTCGATCTCTGATGGAAGAGGTAGAACTACTCATCTTAGCATGCCTCATTTTCTTCCAACTGACCTCGTAAATCGTGTTGAAATGCTTCTAAAAAAGCAATTGAAATGAAATTTTGACCGTGTCTGTCCATGCGGTGGGCATAAATACGGGTCGATGTTCGGCAAGATGTCTTAGAGGGATTACTATGGCTGTTGGTCAACAAGGAGAATTTGTAGCTGTCGTCAACGACACAAACCCAAAGAGTGGCGGTAAAGCCTACTCATTGAAAATCAGTGGTAATAATCACGCCCAATTACTCGGTAAGAAGATTGGGGATGAAATCGATGGAATGTTTGTCGGCGAAGGTGAATCAATCCTTAGCGGATACAAACTTGTAATCACTGGCGGTTCTGATAAAACAGGAACTCCACTTAGAAGAGATCTCGCCGGCGGTTCAAGGCAATCAGTTCTTGTCACACGCTCAACTGGATTTAAGGGCCACAACCTTGTATTCAAAACAAAAGGTGGAGAAAATAAGCGTTTTAGATACAAGCCAGATGGTTTGAGAAAGAGAAGATTCTTCAGAGGAAACACAATCAATCAAGATACTAGGCAAATTAACCTAAAAGTTATCGAGGCAGGAAAGAAATCTCTTTCAGATATTCTATCTCCACAAACTGAGGAATCATCGGAGTGAATCCCGAGAGGGTTATCGTAGATTAGGAGGGAGCAAATGTCAAGAAAGCTTCCTTCACAACCAACTGTCAATATCGGATTAGTTGGACATGTTGACCATGGAAAAACAACACTTACAAAGGCACTTTCAGGCATTTGGACGGATACCCACTCTGAAGAAAGAAAACGTGGTATTTCAATTAAGTTAGGTTATGCAGATACGGCATTTTACAAAACAAAAGATGGAACATTCTACCCATCTGGAAGACATCCAAAAGGAGAAAAGGATTCCAAAGATGAGTTACAGAGAGTTGTTTCTTTTGTCGATGCTCCAGGTCACGAGACCTTGATGGCGATTATGATAACTGGTGCTTCAATTATGGACGGGGCACTTCTTATGGTGGCCGCTAATGAAACATGTCCTCAACCTCAAACTAGAGAACATCTCATGGCGCTAAATATTTCTGGAATCAAAAATATTATTGTTGTACAAAATAAAATTGATTTGGTCAGTAAGGAAAGAGCAATGGAATCTTATAATGAGATTAAAGAATTCCTGAAAGAAACAGTTGCTGAGAATTCTCCGGTAATTCCTGTCTCTGCCCATCACGACGTGAACTTGGATGTTCTTATCGAGGCGATTGAAAGCACAATTCCTACCCCGGACCGAAGTACTGATACTCGTTCAGTTATGCATGTCGCTCGTTCCTTTGATATCAATAGACCTGGAACAAGACCTGTGAAGATGCGCGGAGGAGTAATTGGTGGAAGTATTGTTGAAGGCGAATTTAAGGTCGGAGATGAAATCGAAATCGGCCCTGGAAGAAAAATAGAAAAAGGCTCAAAGACACACTGGGAACCAATTTCCGCAACGGTTAGCAGTATGCAGGGTGGAGGAAATAATCTAGATACAATGCATGCTGGGGGACTATGTGGAATGGCAACAGAACTTGATCCTTCAATTACTAACTCTGACAACCTATCTGGTCAAGTTGTCGCTTTGAAAGGAAATCTACCTGAAGTTCGCTCAAATGTTAAAATTTCAGTCAACTTGATGGACCATATGGTAGGTGGTAACTCCAGTAATCCTGATAAAATCCAACCTCTAAGAAATAATGAGATGCTCATGATTAATGTCGCTACTGCTACTTCGGTAGGAGTAACTAGAAATGCAGAGAAAACTAAAACTAATTTAGAACTTAGATTGCCTATATGTGTTGATTCTGGTCAACGTGTTTCTTTGTCTAGAAGAATCGGTTCGAGATGGCGTTTAATTGGTTATGGGATTATCCAATAGGTGCTTTACATGTCTCAAAGCATTATTATTGATGCTTGTGGATGGGTCGCTATTATTGATTCTGGCATGAATTTAGATTTAGAATTAGAAAGAACAATTGGAACTTTTGAATTGATTCTACTAGATTCTGTATTACAGGAATTGAAAGAAATCGAGAAAACTAGGCCAAAAAGAAAATCTCTACTAATTTCGATGCTTGAAAGTAAGACAAGTAATTATGATTTTGAAAGCGATTTAAGTCATACTGATGACCAGATTTTTGAATTGGCTAAGAATCAAAATTTGCCGGTTTTGACAGTAGATAAAGATTTGAAAAAGAGATTATTTCAGTCGTCAATAAAAGTAATTGAAGTCAGTAAAAATAATCATTTTAAAATTATAGAAAATCTATAGAAACTATGGTAACGTGAATAATACATCGTCTCCATGGCCGTCTAAAAAGCCTAATTTAACGCCGGCATCAATCCATGCATGAGCATAATTTATTGCTCCAAATGCCCTAACATGATCGCCCTTTTCCAAAAAATGTCTAGCATCAAAAGCATAATCATCAGCCATCTTTAGTAATGTAGCTAATCTTATTCCATCTGCTGAATCTTGTTCAACAAGAGGAGTCGCTTTTTTCCTTGCCCTATTTGTTATATCGAGATATTTTTCAACACGTTGTGTAGTGATTTTAACTAAATCATCATTCATTCTCCACCCTCCTTTTGTCTCTTCAATAGCCTTCTAACATCTTCATTTCTACCAAGTGCTTGATAGAGTTCAACCGCTAGAGAAAGTCTACCTTCATCTTCAGCGTTTCTCGCTCTTTGGAATAAAGTTCTTCTTTCATCCCAGTTCCTTGCTAAAGCAGCCTCTGCTGCAGCCTTAAACCGACCTTCTCTCTCTGATTGTGCCAGATGTGGAGCATTCCATAATCGAATTAATCCTTGACGTGTTGCTGAAACCATCGAGTCTGCTGTCAATCCCTCAAGTATATCTCCTAAGTCCATGCCCTTGCCTAGTTCAACTAGGTCCTCTTCTTGAATTTCTGTTGAGATATGAGTTAAATGACCTTCAATGCCTAGTATCCACCAACCATCGCCGCATCTTACTCCCTCCATTGGTTCTAAGGAATCTGTTTGAAGGCGGTCGATATTGTCCCACCCAAATGGATGAGGAATTCCTTCCCAAACATCTCCGCCACTTGCTTGTAATAGCAATCTTCCAGCGGAAATTTTTGTCACCCAACTCCATACTCTATCCTCTAGTATTCGTTTTTGGTATTTCTGAGCCAATCGGCCGCACCACAATTTGCCATCTCCTGATTGCCATAGTAGATGTTCTCTATCTAACCAACCAACTAGCCTGCGGACTTTACCACTATCAAATCGACGAATTCCCTTTCCTTCATGAGTAAATAGATGCAATTGTCCTTCTCGACCCGATAAAATCCAGCCGCCGCCTGGTCGTGATGCTATATCGGTAAATCCACCATAAGTTGACCTTCCCTCATGAAGCATGCTCCCATCTGTTGTTGAAATAACATAGAAACCATGAGCCGCTAGGACCGCAAGAATTCCATTGTTGTAATCCATAGCATGTACCTTGAATGGCATATCAACTTTCCACCTAATATCACCATTTGATTCGATTAGTATCAATTCTAATCCGCTACTAATTGCCATACTACCTTCTACTGAAGCGATACATGCGATTCTTGATGGTGCTTGCCAAGACCAGGATATTGTCCATGTCATCATTCAACACCCCCTATTAGTCCCCAAGCAGTTAATTGGGCTCTAGCATCCTGAGTAAGTTGGAAAAATCTACTCCTACCCACTGTTCTTACATTGAGAATTCCAGACTTAAGTAAGCTATTACTTATCTGTGATAATCTAGGTCTCTTAATTTTTAATTCACCGAGTATTTCTTTGTCAGAAGGAGAGAACCTTCTTACTTGCGCTATTGAGACCACATAGGACTCACTGTGCGATAATGATGAAAGAATTGCAGGATTAAGCGGGAAATCATGTTTTTCTCCTTGTTTTTCTCTTCTCATACTAGCAAGAGCCTCGGCCAACTTACGCTGAGCTCCTGGTTGAGGGCCTTGGTGGTGAATTAGAAGTTCTTGTAGCGCCTGTAATATTGGAGAAAGATGGCTCATTTCAGCGCTATTAGCCATATTACTTGTATCAAGAGGTGGGATCTCTTCAATTGATGGTTCCTCGAATTGCACTAAATTATCGAAATCTTCGGTATTTATTTCAGGGAGTCCTATTTCATCATGTATTAAGGCTGCAGAATCCTCTTCTGAAATATCTAATTCGATTTCAACTGGACTGATTAATTCTTCTGATACCCATAATTCTGCACCGGATGATTGTTCATCCATGACCATATTATCTTCCTCGCCGTCATTGTCTTTCTTGTAACCCCTAGTTCTTCCGAGTAAAGCATGGAAAGTTCCTGCATCAATAGCAGGTGGAGGGGGTGAGTCAGCAATAATTAGTTCTTCGTTTTCGGGGGTCGCAGAGTAAGTGAAGGTTTCAATAGGCTCATCTTCCAGTTTAGAATCCGATAATCCTTCAAGGTCTAAATCAAAACCAAAAATTTCACTTACTGCGTCTTGAGATGATGGCATTTCAATCACTGTGTCTCGCTCTTGCCATGGTAATGAAGCATCAATAATTTCTGATTCTTGATTAATCTCAACTTCTTGAACTGATTGTAAATCAGGTACATCAATAAATTCTTCTTGCGCTATTGGCTGGATGTCTTGAGGATCCACAGGTTCTAAATAAGTGGTAATTACTTGGTTTGGAACAGTATCAACAGGTTTTTGCGAATGCAAGGATGCATCAATTGAATCTCTCATAAAACGTATCACTTCTGAAGGTTTACCCCCACTCAAGGAATGAATGTACTGAGCATCATCAGTGGATAATTCAAACTCCTTGGAAGTTGCCGAAGATACTCTTTTTTCGATTAGAACCTTCACTTCGTCAACTGTCAATGATTCTAATGTCTCTATACTTGCAAAACTATGCAATATACTATCTGGAAGAATGCTTCGCTGTTTTGGCTCTACAACAACCACTACAACTGCTTTTAGCCTCTCCAGCATAGGTAAAGCATCTCTTAAGGCTACAGTCATTACAGAAGTCTCAACTGTGGGCATATCAATAACAATAAGTGGTATTTTCGAAGTATAGGTACGTGATGCATCGACAATCTTGTGAGCCAATTCTGCCCTACTTTGAGGAATATCATAATCAATCAATTGAGAATATAGATTTTCTAATAGACTATGGGCTGGCCTGGTGGCTGAAATATGATCGATATGAACGTATACAGGTGCTTCACTAGCCGAACACCTAAGCAATGAGGTCCTTCCTGAACCCATCTCTCCAACAATTAACAACCTCCTATTAGACCTGAAATTAATGTGTTTTGAAATTCTTCCTCTCACATCTAAACGCCCGACGTACAGCGATTCTTGGCCAGTTTCTAAAGGGCTAGTAGAAAATGGGTTCTCATTTAAATTGGGAAAGTCAATCTGTAAACCTTCTACTCGCATACATCAGCAACTTCGAGTGAGTATTTGATGTTTGACCTAATTAATAACAAGAAAGTACCCGTTATCAAGCGTCAAAAGGATTGCCATGAGGTCTTAAACTGTGGAAAAAATGCCAAATAACGCATGATTAACGCATCTATAACGCGTTAATAAAAGCGTTAAACCCGTTAATAACAGAGTTTTCGTAAATGATTAAACTATACCGATACAGCAAGATAATATCGTCATTTATCCGATTACTTATGTGTCGGGCATGCTTGGATGAGTTTGAGGAGAACAAATGCCAGTAGAAAACAGTCGTTTGAGTGGTTTTTTCCGGCATAGCGTAGCCGAAAGGCGTAATCTAGTCAAGAATTTGGCAGGTTTAACCGATGAACAAGTCAGCGCACTAGCAGCAAATGGTGAATTGGACGATAAAGCAGCTGATCGAATGATTGAGAACGTAATAGGCACTATGTCTTTGCCAGTAGGCGTGGCAACAAACTTTGTAATAGACGATAAACACTACCTAATCCCATTTTGCCTAGAAGAATCGAGTGTGGTCGCTGCAGCCTCAAACATGGCAAAGCGTTGCCTTGACAGAGGCGGATTTAGAACCCAGAATGATGCTCCAATGATGATAGGCCAAATTCAAATTCTTGATTGCCCTGACATTAATCAATCTCAATTAGCTTTACATCAAGCAAAAGATGACATTATTGAACTATGTAATAGCCTTCCTTCAACAATGATTCGCCTAGGAGGAGGGTGTAAAAGAATAGAAACGCGTGTAATTGAATCTCTTTCAGGACCCATGCTAGTTTTGCACATCATTGTTGATTGTCGTGATGCAATGGGCGCTAATGCAGTTAATACAATGGCGGAACTTATCGCACCTGAGGTCGAGAGATTGACCTCTGGAAGAGTACATCTGAAGATTTTATCTAACTTAGCAGCACATAGATTGGCTAGGGTTGAAGCGACTTTCACCCCTAAAGAACTGTCTAATGATGGAACCGAGAAAAACGGTAACCAAATAATTCAAGGAATACTAGAAGCGCATCATTTTGCCTTAGCTGACCCTTTTAGAGCGGCTACACATAACAAAGGAGTCATGAATGCAATAAGCAGCGTTGCTGTAGCTTGTGGCCAAGATTGGAGAGCGATAGAGGCAGGTTGTCATTCCTGGGCATCATTTTCCAATGATAATTACTCTTCTATGACTGAATGGAAACTAGACGACGAAGGGTGCCTTATAGGTAGCATAGAAACGCCAATGGCGGTGGGAATTGTAGGCGGAGCCTCCAAAGTTCACCCTGTAGCAAAAACCAATCTAGCTATTCTTGGGGCAACATCTGCCAGTGAATTAGCCGGAATTATTTGCGCGGCCGGACTTGCTCAAAATCTTGGAGCGCTAAGGGCACTTGCCACTAATGGAATACAAGCAGGGCACATGAAACTACATTCAAGAAACATGGCAGTTAGTGCCGGAGCAGTAGGTGAAGAAATCGAATTAGTGGCGGCAAAACTACAATCACATATTGGACCAAAAACACAAACTATAGTGCAAAAAATTCTTGAAGAAATGAGAGAATCTTGATTCACTCTTCTTCAAAATTCAAAGTTGATTGGATTGAGCCATCTGATTCACCCTCTTCTTTGAGAACTTCTTTGCCAACTAAATCATCAAGAAGTCCTGCATCACGGGCTTGTTCTCTAAACCAGGCTTTCACCTTCTTCCTATCTGTATAGGGGCATCCAAAAGCTTCTGAAAACCTCCTAGTTGTGGTTAATCTCCTAGTATTACCATCTTTTCTACGGTCAATCATGCCGTATTGAGCAAGTTCTCTGACATAGTCATATGCTTTTTGACCTAAAAATTCGATAAGCCTGGATTGTGCCATGGGCTGATGAAAAGCAATTAGAGATGCTGCTTTGAGCAATTTCTTTGGAATTTCGGTTTTGGCTTCTTTTGGAAGGTGATCGGCAATATCTGGTTTAACTTCAATAGCCCAACGTTCACCTACTTCTGCTATCTGTAAAGCGCCACCGCGTCTTCTCTTGAGAGTCGCTCTTAAAGAATACAAGGAATCCAACATTTCATCCTCATCATAGCCCAATGAAGTGCTCAACTCCGAAACAGTCATAGAACGCCCAGCACCAAAAAGTGTTGCTTCCAAAAGTGTATCTAATTGTATTTCAGTAATGTAAACAACTCCTTACTCGACCAACCATTCATGTCTTTCAAAGGTTTCTTCTGATTGTGAAGCCTCAACTATTGCGATGTCTTGAGAATCTTCTTTTTCCAATTCAAGTTCTTTCGCTTTCCTTTCAGCCTCTTCTATCAGCCTGATCTTCTCTGCTCTCTTCTTAGCAAATTGAACTGAACCTGAATCTTCATTTTGAGAACTAGTGTTTTGTTTTTCATCTAACTCTTCAATTGCCTCTTTAACTTGCTGGAAATCTTCTAAATCAGGCCATAGGTCTTCAAGAAAGATGTCGCCCTCAGGGACTACATCTTGACTGATTGAGGCAAAACCTCTGTGAGTCAAAAATAATCCAGCAATGAAAGATGTAACTTTCGCTTCATCTTGGTAGCCTTCAGGAACTGCGCCAAATAATTCTTCTAAGATATTTCTTAAATGGGCTTTAACCTTTTGAACTGTGACTTTATTGCTGCCTTCTTCGATGCAAGACCTCCTTAGTGCAGACCAACATCTTCCGATGTCGCCCTCTAAATCTTCATTGTGCATTCTTCCACCGATGTTTTCCAAGTAGTCCTTCAATTCGGCTTGGTGAGCAATCCTGTTCTCTTCTCTAAGCCTTAGGCCTTCGGCATCATCTGCAGCATCCTTGAACGCTGACAATAATTCTCCTAAAGTCACTGGCCTTCCTTCATCTCTTCTTACTCTTTCACCGAATAATGAAGGCAATATTTCGTCAGCATTTCCTTGAAGAATCGAATTAGTAAACAAGAAGGCTTCGTCATCATATTCAGATTCCCAGCCGAAATCAAAACCTTCATCCCACACTTCCTCTTCATCTGTTCTTTGAACTCTATCAAACAGGTCTACTGCTTGGTGATGTAAAACTTCCCAAGAAAGACGGATTAATCTGCCGCAAGCTGGAAGGTCAAGGTTGTTAGAATTATTTTTTACTCGTTGTGTAAAGAATTTCAAGAATTTGGATAAATCAATATTCCATGCATCCAAGTCTTCCTCCCTAACAAGTGAGAGTACAAGAGCGACTGAACGGTCAAAGGGGTCTGACAAAGACCTAAACTCCGCCTCTTCGGTTTCTGCAATTGAAAGAATTCTATCTGCAAATAATTGCGCTTCACCAGTCTCTTCCCCCGACTCAATTAATTGATTGATAACGTCCTGCCTAAGGAACCATTTATCCAAAACTGCTTGTTGTTCAGCCAAAAAATCACCCTCAAAGTTCCTCTTGTGAATCAATTACTTCTGGCAACTCTGCCTCGACTTCTGAGTTTTCTTCAGATAATGCTTCCTTCAAATCCTGCATTTCCTGGATATCCTCGGTTAACTCGGCTGTTCTTTCTCCAAGTCCTTGCATAGTTGAATCTTCACTATCTGCTGAAACATCATCGTCAATGATGTGTTTTAGTAATCCACCTAGGCTATTTGGAGGTGATAGTGCTTCGGGAACTGTCGGCATGTCAAATTCAACTTGCTGAACTTCATCTCGCCTCAGTGCATTCATATTTGCTATTCTTTCAGCTTCCTTTTCTGCTTCGGCGCCTAATTTTATTGCCCTGTCTCTATCGAAATCAACTATTCTGCGACTACAACCATCTCCTCCGTGAGTGATACCTATGTGGTGGTCTGCAAGGCGTAGGGATACTTTTCTTAGTGTGACCATAATAAATTGAGCATTCTTACTTCTTTGCCTGCACATCTCAGCAATTCTTTCAGCATTAGTGCCGTCGAGGTTTTGATCGACTTCGTCAAAGTAGTAGAATGGACTTGGGTCGTAATCCTGTATTGCAAAGATGAGTGCTAATGCAGCCATCGATTGTTCGCCACCGGAAAGTTGGAGTCTGCTTACCTTGGATGACTTTCCTTTAGGTTTAGCCCATAATTCCAATCCAGCCTTGAAAGGTTCGTCTGGATTTTCCAAGTATAATTCTCCGCGACCTCCATCGCTTAGAACATTATATGAAACCTTGAAATTATCGTTTACTTTATCTAGAACAGTTACTAGTCTCTCTTTTCTTTGGGCTTCTAGTTTCTCGGTTACATCGATAAGAGAGGACCTACGCTTTTGCAATGTTTTGAAATCATCCTTCATTTCATTAAGGCGCAATTCACAAGCCTCGAATTGTTCTATCGCCAACATATTGACTGGACCGTATGCTTCCATACGTCTTTCCAAAGTACGAACCTTCTTTTCTGATTCTCCAACTGAAGGTAAGGTAATACTCGCTTCAGCCGGCTCTATTCCTGCATCAGTCATTTCATTAAGCAATTCTGAAAGTGCCGTTTCTTTGGTAATCAAAGAACGGCCAACTTCATCGCTCATTCTTCTTCTAGACTGCGCGTCGGTTGCTTTTTGAGTAAGTGAAGTTCTAAGGCTTGCCCTCTCGTCAACAAGTTCTAGTCTTTCTTCCTCTAGCCCCTTATTCTCTTCCAAAAATTCTGAAAGTTCTTCTTGCTTCTCTTTTAATTCTATAGAATCGACATCTATAGATGATTTTAACTCTTTTACTAACTCCTTGCGCTTTGTAATAGAAGAATTAATTGACCCTATTCTAGAATTATTATCCTCTACTCTTTGAGTCAATAATTCTTGATGGCTACTTCCACTTTTCAAAGCTGCTTCAGCCTTAGATTTGAGTCCTTCAGCATCCAATCTTTTCATTTGTGCTGAATGCATTCTATCCTTTAGGTGACTTGGACTAGCCAATTCCACAGCCTCTCTTGCGGAGGTACAATTAGCTTCCACAATCTCAAATTGATTTTGTGATTTATCTAATTCTTCAAGATTGGACCTTGCAAGTATTTCCAAGTCATTCAATTTCTTCTCTACTTCAGCAACTGCGCCAAGTGATTTATTGTGATTAGATTTCGCCTGCTTCATTTCAGCACGCCATTCTTGTACCTTGACAGCATCTTCTCCATCCGATAATTCGTTAATACTTACTCGAATTATTTGTTGTTGTCTTCTAGCCTCAATAAGGGCTGCAGAAACTGTATCAGACATCAATCTTAATTTTTCCACTTCGCCAGATAATTTCTCAACTTCTGAGGCGCCCTTTATTCGGCCACCAAAAGATACTGAAATTTTACGTTTTGAGCCACCAATCATGGCTCCGCCTGCCTCAGTCACGTCACCCCTCAGAGTAACTAAGCGAATTCCGCCCATGTGGGACCTTGCTGTGGACATTGAGTCGACAATTAGAGTATTTCTTAGTACAAACCGTATAGCGATGTCGATTTTTGGGTCATAGTCCAGCAGTTCATGAGCAAATCCGATAACGCCTGGTTTCTTAGATACCATCACTGCTTTGCCAGCAGCCCTAGTGTTTGTTAGTTTGTTGAGTGGAAGAAAAGTTGCTCTTCCAGCTCTATTTTCTGCCAACCATTTTATGGCTTGAGCCGCGATTTCATCGCTTTCTACAACTAGAGAAGTCATTCCTCCGCCAATTGCAGTTGATAGGGCAGATTCATGAGAATCGTCAATTGGAGCGCACAGTTCTGCAATCGAGCCGATAATTCCTTTCAATTCGCCACGGTCTCTTGCTGCAATAACTGCAGCAGCACCCCCAGCCATACCTTTTGAGCCACTTGAAGTTTCCATTTCGGCCCTAGTTCTCTCGAGTTTTCTTTCAGTTTCTCTTAGTTTTGATTCGATAACTTGAGATTCATCAACCAATTTCTGTTCCGCATTTTGAGTGTCCATAAGTTGTTTGGAAAGTTTACTACGGTCTTTCTCAGCAGATTTGCCTGATAATTCTTCTCCTTTGATTTCTAGTTCGCCCAATGCCAACCTTGCTTCTTCTGATGATTCTTGAACTTGAGAAAGTTGTTCTGATATTACTTCAGCCTGAGCTGCGGTTCTATCCACTTCACTTTGAACATCTGATAACTTGCTTCTTGCAACTTCCAGTTGTTCGAGTGCCTTGGATAAGTTCCTAGATAATTCTGCGCTTTCATCATTAGATGATTCCATGATATTAGTGATTTCAATTTCTTCTGATTCAGCTTCCTTCAAGGCTTTTTGTGAATCTTCCAAATCCTGCTTTGCTGATTCAAGCGATGCTGTGAATTCTTCCAATGAACGAACTGCTTCATCCAATTGTAACTTCAATGACTCGAGTTCCAATTGGTCTTCATCGTTGCTTGTTGATGCGTCTCCAATCTTATCCTTATTACCATCAATCCTAAGATGCAAATCAAAAATTTGTTTGTTCAAACCATTAGAATCGCCACCCATTAATTCTTCTATTTGCTTTTGAAGAATACCGATTTGGTCTTCTAAAGCAATCAGTGATTTGGCTCCTTCTTTAACTTCTGATTCAAGTGAATTTGCCTCCTCAAGATACCTTATCTGTTCAGCCAATTGGTATTCTTTCTCCGCCATTTGACTTGCATAATTAGATTGGTATGCTGTAACTCTTGCTAAATTCAATTCATCTGCTAAGTCCTTCGCTTTGACGGCAATATCCTTTTCCTTTCTAAGGTCTTTCAGCCTTGCTTTTTGCTCTTCTTCAAGTAATCCGATTCTTTCAATATAGTTCTCAACATTTACTTTTTGCTTGTCGGCTTTTCTTATCTCTTCATCATATGAAGTTACACCAGCAACGCTGTCAAGCACCTTTCTTCTTTCTTTGGAAGTCATTTTTGCAAGACTTGTTACATCACCCTGTAAGACGATATTGTATCCATCAGGCCTAGCATTTGCTGCGCCAAGAATCCTATGGAATGATTTTTGTGTACTCTCCTCGCCATCAAGAAGATACTGCGTCACTACATTGTTCGACTTAGTCAGCCTAATTGATCGTGTCATTCGTACTTCATCAGAATCAAGTGGTAATCTTCTTCTGTTGTTAGATAATACCGGATTGGCAAAGATCAATGTAACCTCACAAGAACGTGCTGGTTTGGAATTCTTCCCTCCGTTGAAGATTAAATCCTTCGAGTTTTGTGCTCTAATCGTCTTATTGGAACGTGGACCTAGGACAAATTGAATGGCGTCACCACAATTGGATTTGCCTGAACCATTAGGACCTGTTATGGCTGTGAAGCCTCTATCCAAAGGAATCGTAACTTCTCCCTTAAACGATTTAAAATTAGATATCTCAATTGCTTTTAGGTACATTGCCATCCCTCTTCCGGAAAATCTTCTCCGGCCTTATCGAGGTCATCGGGAATCTAGGGGTATTAAACTATGCGAAGCATAAGGGCTCAATACCCCGTTTTTGAAAGTGTTTGAAAATAGCCGAAATGAGAAGGTCATATTGTCCCAGTTGAGTTACATTTGCGGCAACCGCCACCTTTGCAATATGGACATGTTGCCTTGACCTTTATTCCACCACTGCCCCTAGGCATTGAAAGTTTTGAATCCCTATGCATCAATGGAGACTTAGCGACTCTTTTTTGCTTACCGTGTAATTCATTTAATGGCCTAGCATTTGTACCGAATGTTGACCTGAATTTATCAGCGACTTCCCGCCTATTTTCCAAGCGCTCATTGGTTTGCTCAATTGCTTCTGCTTCCCAATATTTCGGGCCACGCATCAAAAATGCGCCGATTACTGCAAGCCCGATTTGGACGAAAAGTGGAGATATATCAATTGGAATCAAGGTTGCAATTCCTTCAGAGCCTACTGCAGTTGGTAGTAATTCTAATCGGTCAAGTATTGCCAATCCGAAAAATGCACAGCCCGTCGCAAAAAGTACTTTTCTGGTTCTTTTAGCCCACCTACCTTTTTGGGGTAATTTTAATTTCCCAACCAGCAAGATGAATAATCCTTCTCCAACCAGTAAGAAATCAGCCCCATTCCACTCTCCAACTGGCCCCAAACAGAAACTATCGTTGCCTTCTGCAATTTCTTTTTCAATTTCAGAAATAGCACAGTGAGGTTCTAACATTTTCATGACATCCAGTTTTGAAGGCTCTGCACCATCAATTATTTCTGGCGCTATTAATCCAAATTGAACATTTACAACGACAAAGACAGCCATAGCCAGACCGATTATGGTGGCTAAGTTTCGCCTAATCGCGCCCATATTATAGCGACTATGAGGATACATCATAGTGATATCGCTTCACAATAGTTCAAATGATGGAATCAATACCGCCAGTTTGAGGGGTGTTATGGCTCACATAATCATCATCGGCAGCGGAATTGCTGGATTATTTGCTGCTTTGAAAATCGCAGACTCCGGAAACCAAGTGACTGTAATAACCAAACAGAGACTGAAGGACTCTTCAACTAATTGGGCACAAGGCGGAATTGCTGGAATTCTAGATAAAACAGATTTAACAGGAATCGATTCACACATCCAAGATACGCTAAGTAGCGGAGATGGTATGTGTGACAAGAAGGTCGTAAATGAAGTAATAAATAGTGCAAGTGAATGTATTCACGAACTTTTGAGGATTGGAGTTCGATTCGAAAAAAACGAATCTGGTGATTTTCGCCTAGCCAAAGAAGGAGGTCACTCTTCGAGAAGAATATTACACTCAAAAGATGCAACTGGAAAAGAAATAGAAAGGGCTCTTAGCGATGCTGCAAAAAATCACCCTAATGTCATATTAAATCCGAATATGCTAGCGATTGATTTAATTCAAAAAGTGCATGGCAAGCCAAGTGAAGGGATTTCTGGCGTATGGTGCTTAAACCAAGAAACAGATAAGGTGGAAACATTTTCTGCAGATTCGATTATTTTAGCAACTGGAGGAGTTGGTCAACTATGGACGCAGACAACAAATCCTAGTGTTGCCACTGGTGACGGACTTGCTATGGCTTGGAGAGCAGGTGCTAATGTCAAAGATATGGCATTCATTCAATTCCATCCAACAGCATTATCAATTTCAAAAGACAGACCTTTTCTGATAACCGAAGCGCTACGAGGCGAAGGAGGAGTAATACTAGACAAAATTGGACTTCAAAAATGGTTAGACGATTGTAATAAATGTCTCGAACAAAATATCGAGACACCGCTTCCAAATGATTATTCTTTTACCTTAGAATTCTCACCATTGGGGTCGATGGCAACTAGAGACATAGTAGCCAGATCTATTGATATAAATTTAAAGAAAACAGGGGAAAGCAATGTATTTTTGGTTACATCACACCTTAATAGCAACCATTTGCAAGAAGAATTTCCCAATATTCAATCACGCTTGAACCGTCACAACCTAAAACTCGGGGTTGACCATCTACCGGTTGCTCCTGCAGCACACTACATTGTCGGAGGGTTGGACGTCGATACTTTTGGGAGACCAATGTTAAGGGATGAGGAAAAAATTATCCCATCATTATATGCAATTGGAGAGGTGGCTTGTACCGGAATGCACGGCGCTAATAGATTGGCATCAAACAGTCTACTCGAAGCAGTTGTATACGCTGATAAAGCTGCAAAACATATCATCGAAAATACGCCTCATATTTGCAATAACGAAGTTCCTGAATGGAGAGAAGAAGGTCTTGATTCATTGGTAGAACACGCTCCAATAGTGAATGATCTGATGTTACTTAAATCAACCATGTCTCAAGAAGTAGGAGTTGTAAGAAGATTTCAACGCCTTGAAAGGGCTTCTCGAAGGCTAGAACTTCTTGGACAAGAAGTTGACTTGATTTGGAGAAACGCCCTAGCAAGTCGGGAGATTGTGGAATTGAGAAATCTGATTTTAGTTGGACAATTAGTAACTTTAGATGCATTATCAAGAAATGAAAATAGAGGATTACACTATAATTCAGATTTATCATGAATTTAGCGACTTAATCAATTCACTAAGTAGATTGTTTTTCGGCGTTGGAATTCCATATCGTTCTGCCCTATCTACAACTGCTTGATTTAAAAATTGGATTTCAGTAGGTCGCCCTTTCTTGACATCTTGTAACATACTACAGAAATTAGTTGATGTTGCCTTGATTACTTCATGTAATTTTGAGTTTAATTCTTCATCAGAAGGAATGTTTACCTTTTCTTGCCTTGCTATAGTAGCCCCTTCAATCATAATTGATGAACATAATTCAAACAGATTAGATCGTAATAACATTCCATTTTCACATCCAATCAATGCTGCAACTGGATTGATTGCAATATTTAGTAAAACCTTACTCCAAACTAACTTTCTTCCATCATCATCCCAAATGGGATTCAAACCTGACATTGAAAGTAGATTGATTATTTCTTCCGCATCACTCAATCCAGGCCCTTCTCCAAATCTACCTATCGAAATGTTTCCCTTACCCGCCCAATTAACAACACCAGGTTCAGGCCTCCAAGCACCATGAGATATGGATGCTGCAAATACTCTATGGGGTCCAAAAAAGTCCATGCATTTCTCTATGTGCCCCAAGCCATTACTCAAACAAATAACTTTTGAATTTTCATTCAGTAGATGTAATGACTTTTCCATCAGGGAAATCACATCATTAGCCTTACTGGTGATAAATAAAATATCTATCTCATTTTTTAGGCCAGTGTAAAAGCCAACCTCATCTAAGGAAACAATCATGGATTTATCTTTGATAATAAATGAATCTTGACCTCTTACTTCAATTCCATTAAGGGCCATTGCAGAGCCATGTTCTCCTCTAGCATGAATCAATAAATTCTCTACTCCATACTGACAAATTTTGGCAGCGATTAACGAACCGATTGAACCGGCTCCCAAAACTGCTACATTCAAATTATCAACCTCACATATAACTTCCCAGATAGATGTATACCTGGCCATCTTGATGGTCAAGGCGCATTGTTGAGAATGTGCTATTTGAAGGTGAGAATTCAAAATTATTGTACCCCTCTTCGAGCACCGAGGTCGACTCTACAAGGGTCCATTCTTGTGCACCATCTCCCAAAGTAGTCTGAATTATATTGATAGGAATCGATTCATTTGAAGGATTATAGATTTCGAAATTCGCCATCTCAGGGTGAAGTAAAGTTCCGTTCATTGATGCTGCCCAAATATTGGTCCACATTCGATGTGAAATGCCTTCCCTGGTCAATATCAATTCAGGTCCTCGTTCTACTGAAATATTTGTTTCGGGCAATGGATAATTAGGGTTTGAACAAACCGATAACTCTTCAGAATCAGGAACTTTTAGAATGATAGAAGTATTTTCTTTGATACTTGGAATTTGTGCAATATTTCTGTATTCCATATCCCAAATCCAAGATTCATTATCAATAAGTGGCTTAGCCGGAGTGCTTACCTTTGAATCTAAAGCACAATAATCAGTAGATGTCGATAATATTTGACCTGGACTCAATATAATTCCCCACCCGCTTTCATTCGAATCAGTAATCTGCCATCCAGTGGAAGGAATTATTGCTCTGTTAGAAAATACAGGCTGGCTTGGAATAAACACAGATTCGCCTAATTTAATTGAGTGTAATTCAGTAGATCTCATCAAAATAACAGCATCTTGGCCACGGATACAAATTAATTCGGCACCGGACTGCAAAGTAGTTTCCAGCCCTTGCTGACCTTCAATCCAGTACATTCGTGTTTGAAATTCAATAGAAGATGATTGAGGGAAAGATACATTCACAGGTTCTTCAGAATCTATAGAAACCCTCAAGCAGCGTTTTATTTCACCGTTGGAATTTATCAATTCCCAACCAGACAAAGGATATGCTGATAATTCAGGTACAGCAAGAATTGTATCTAATTGGGCTACTGAATCAATATATGTTATTAGATAGAATTCTTCTGCAATCGGCTCATAACTAGAAACATTCCAAGTTAGATTTAGAATAACAGATGACTTTTTACCTGGTAAAATATCATCGCCACAGCCTAATGCTTCAATTGAAATAGATTCATCATCACTACAGATCCAATTAACATCCCAGTTATTTGAAACTGAACCGTCAATTCTTGCTAAATCAAGTGACCAATGTTGAGTAATTGCTGAAGGGTTCAATACTTCAATCTCTAAATTACCGTACCAAATTCCATCACTTTCCAAAATATCTAGTTGAGAATCGAATTGGTATTCAATTGATTCATCCCAATTCTCATCCATTGCAAAAGGAGTCTGACTCGGCAAAGAAATCATAAAAATAAGAAATAAAACCATGCCCATTTTTGAAACTGATTTTGGTTCTATTCCTTTGGATTCATCTAGTACAATGGGAACTCTCTTATCAGCACCCATGAACAGTAATAATGGTATTATCACACCTAAAATTGGCAGCCAAATGCTAAACCCATCAAAGGCATCAAACATCCATGCAAATACTAGTATAATCATGAAGAGAAATAATTGGTTAGATGAATTACGAGCATCATCTAGTCCAACACGAGCCACAAGAATACGGCCACCAGGGAATGTCGGAATTGGAAGAAGTGATATCCATCCATAGAAGCACAATAATGTCCCTGCCTTGGTAAAGGGATGTGCCCACAATAATCTAATAGATAAATCATCAAATGTAATAATACTGATTAAGTTTACCAGCAATGGAGAATCTGAAACATATTGCATAGATGTGATTTCTACAAACTCAGGAGTCATAAATAGCCCCAAAATCCATAGAATTGATCCTAACGAAATGAAAATCAAAGGGACTGAAAGTGCCACCCAGCCTAAGGAATGGCGGTTTTTCCAAGGTCTAGCATCCATTCTTGGTAATGAGGGAATAAGTAGTAATCCGAAGGGCCAAAAAAGATATGATTTGGATAATAATCCTAAACTGAACAAGGCGATTGTAGGGTCAGGAAGGGGAAATATATGACCTACACGAATTCCGTGCATTTCAGCCCATTTCTTCTGGATAAATGAGGCAAGCAACATTATCGAGACTACTGGTATTACATAACCTATAATCGCATCAATAAAAAGAGACTGGTGAAACCATCCACCATCTGGAATAGCACCTTCCATCCAATACATTCCTGCCAATGTCAACGAAATAGCGGTCAAAGACCACATTGTGAGTAGACTTTTTCGAGATGGGAATTGCCTTTCAGGAAGAGGTAGTATCTGTAGAATCCAAGGTTCTCCAAAATCTAATTTCACCATCCAACCTAACTTTTGAAGATATTGATTGGCATCCTCTAAACTTTCATGGATATCTTGGTCTTCCTTTACATCTGCTTTCCAAATAGGCCAACGGCTACCACCAATCTCGCCATAAAGATGGAAATATCTCTTGAGTATCGACTTCAGTAACTGTTTTTGATTCCAAGATTTCTTTTGTGCAATTAGTTGTTCTATGTCCTTTGAGTCGTCGCTTTGGGAATCACTAGGACTTGACATACGACTTCCTCGGTATTGCCCTGTGAGCCCATCCCTACTTTAACCATCGGCGAAATGGTGATTGAAATTATCATCACTTATTCTTGAAACGCTTGAGACGGAATGTTTCTTCTCTTTCCATTTCTTCAAGACGTAGTTGGATAAATACTCTAGCTTCTTCTAGTTCTGGTATAACTTTGAACTCAAGAGCATTTACACGCCTTTTTGTTGCTTCGATTTCTTCTAGTAGTCTCTTTAGAGTGGCTTCCATCTCAGAAGCAGTAACGATTTTTTCAATTACAGTACTAAATGAATCGCCGGCTTCGTCGATATAAGGAGAAGAACCTATGTATCCTACGCCTCGTTCTTGGAACGTTGATTTAAGATTAGAACCGCTAACACTAGGAACAACAACACCCATGATGTTTCGTCTTTCAACCTCAACTTCTGGGTGTGCGCTATTTGCAATTGCAGCCGCTCTTACAGCTAATCCGCCTTCAATAGCATTGGCTAAATCGATTCTTTGCTTGGCCAAGCGGTATGATTCGGTTAAGTCCCGCTTTGCTTCAATCATCTTAGATAATAATTGACGAAATTCATGGAAAAGGCCGTCTCTCTTCATTTTCAGAAGTTTGTACCCATTCTTAGTCTGCTTAATCCTAGCCTTGAGCTTGATTAGTTCACTTCTTGTTGGTTTAATGTCCAAAGCCATGAAAAATCACCTCAATTTATTTCTGTTCACTCTTTGTTTTCAGGATGGTACTTCTCAATCCACTTTTGGTCAAGACGTACGAGATACTTGGTATCAATCGATGACATCAAAGACCAGCAAAGGTCAAGTGTTTCTTCTATAGAACGGTCTTCATCTCTAGTTTGCCTAAGGAACTTATCTTCAAAAACACCTGAGAAATCAAGCAATTGCTTGTCACGCTCATTCAAAGCATCTTCACCAACAATTGCAACCAAACCTCTCAGTTCACGACCCTGAGCATATGCTGCATACATTTGGTCAGAAACCGATTTGTGGTCTTCTCTAGTTGTCTTTTCACCAATACATGAACCCATCAAACGAGACAATGAAGGTAATACATTGATCGGTGGATAAATTCCTTGTTGGTGTAATTCACGAGAAATAACAATCTGTCCTTCAGTAATATATCCAGAAAGGTCAGGAATAGGGTGAGTAATATCGTCACCTGGCATTGTTAGAATTGGGAATTGAGTAATTGAACCCTTCTTGCCCTTAACAATTCCAGCACGCTCGTAAAGCATTGCCAAATCTGTGTACATATATCCCGGGTAACCTCTTCTACCTGGAACTTCTTCACGTGCTGCACCAATTTGTCTTAAAGCATCACAGTAGTTTGTCATATCAGTATAGATAACCAGTACGTGGTAATCTTTCTCGAAAGCCAAGTACTCAGCAGCTGTCAAAGCAAGACGTGGAGTAATGATTCTCTCAACCGCAGGGTCGTCCGCAAGATTAACGAATAGAACCGCATTCTCTAGAGCACCTGTTCTTTCCAAGTCAGAACGGAAGAAATTATATTCTTCAGCAGTAATTCCCATAGCACAAAATACTACAATAAATTCTTCATCAGAGCCTTTTAGTTTTGCTTGACGTGCGATTTGCAAAGCAATATCATTGTGTGGTAGACCAGACGCTGAGAAAATTGGAAGTTTCTGTCCACGAACTAGTGTAGTACAACAGTCGATTGCTGAAATTCCAGTTTGGATGAAGTCGTGAGGACTTTGACGGCTGTATGGATTGATAGCCGCTCCAATGATATCTGCCTTCTCTTCTGCAACTATTTGTGGTCCACCATCTCTTGGTCTTCCTGCTCCGTCGAGAATTCTTCCAACAAGTTCAGTACTGACTGGAAGTTTAAACACGTCTCCCATGAAAGTGACTCCGGATTCTCGGTCGATCTTAGCAGTTCCTTCAAACACTTGGACGATAACTAAATCATCGGATGTATCGAGAACTTGTCCGTTCTTGATTGTACCATTGGATAGTCTTAGAGTAACTATTTCACCAAATGCTACAGGCTCTGTTTTATTCAAAAAGACCAATGGTCCTTTAACGTCAGTAATTGTTCTGTATTCTTTTCCACTCATTTCAATCCCTCCTAATTATCCTCCACCGTATTGGCGATTTCTTCATTCATTGATTTTATCATTCCTTCGATGGTATCAACATATCCTTTCTCGAATCTTCCTCTCATCAAGTCAGTTCTTGCTGGAACGTTTACTACATCGTTGAGTTGTCCGCCGTTAGCCATTGCATCCTTAGCAGCATCTTGGAAAGATAGAATTGCTTTAGCCATCTTGTATTGAAGATGAATATCACAGTATGCATCGACTTCGTGGAAACCATTCTGTTGTAAGAAGAATTCACGAATCATTCTTGCAACTTCAAGCGTTAGTTGTTGGTCAACGGGTAGAGCATCTGAACCAACAAGTTGTACGATTTCTTGTAATTCAGCTTCAACTTGCAGTAAACCACTGATTTGAGTTCTAATTTCCGGGAAGTCTTGGGCGATGTTATCTCTAAACCACTGGTCAAGACTCTGTGGGTAGAGTGAATAAGAATTCAGCCAATTAATCGCAGGGAAGTGTCTTTGTCTTGCTAGGCCTGCATCTAGACCCCAGAAAACCTTTACAATTCTCAAAGTTCCTTGAGAAACCGGTTCGGAAATATCTCCACCAGGAGGAGAAACCGCACCAATTACAGTTACTGAGCCATCATCACCGTTCAATGTTTCAACACGACCGGCTCTTTCGTAGAATTCTGCAATTCTCGAAGATAGGTAAGCAGGATATCCTTCTTCACCAGGCATTTCTTCAAGACGCGATGAAATTTCACGCATTGCTTCAGCCCATCTCGAAGTTGAGTCAGCCATCAAAGCCACATCATAACCCATGTCACGGAAATACTCAGCAATAGTGATTCCAGTATATACCGATGCTTCACGTGCAGCAACCGGCATGTTTGAGGTATTTGCTATCATAACGGTTCTATTCATCAAAGGCTTTCCAGTGTTTGGATCAATCAAGTGAGGGAATTCGTCAAGAACTTCAGTCATCTCATTTCCTCTTTCACCACATCCGATATAGACAACAAGTTGAGCATCGGAATATTTTGCTAGTGATTGCTGGGTAACTGTCTTACCTGAACCGAATGGACCAGGAATTCCAGCTGCACCACCTTTAGCAAGTGGGAACAAGAAATCAAGAATTCTCATACCAGTAACTAGTGGAGTATCAGGTGCATACTTTTGGCGGTATGGACGAGGCGTTCTAACCGGCCACTTCTGCATCATCTGTAATTCTGAACCATCATCGAGCACACAAATGGTCTGTGTAACATTGTAATCTCCAGATTCGATTGACTTCACTTTGCCACTCATACCGGGTGGCACCATGATTTTGTGAACGATTGTTTCAGTCTCTTGGACATTTCCAATTACTTGTCCGCTTTCTACCGAGTCCCCTTTTGCGACAACTGGTTCAAATTTCCAAATCTTTTCCAAATCAAAAGCATCAGCGTCAACACCTCTAGTAATGAATACACCCATTACTTCTTCCAGTGTTGCCAATGGCCTTTGAATTCCATCATAAATCTGGGTCAAAAGACCAGGACCCAAAGATACTGAAAGTGTCTCTTCAGTATTCAATACAGGTTCGCCAGGTCTTATTCCAGATGTATCTTCATACACTTGGATAACTGCTTTATCGCCGTGTAATTCAATTACTTCGCCCATTAGTCCTTCATCACCAACTCTAACAACGTCATACATTGCTGCATTCATTCCAGTTGCGGTCACGACAGGACCAGATATTCGGTATATTACTCCTTCATTGCTCATATTTTTTCCTCCATTTCATTGGAATATCATTTCCATAAATCGACTCCTATTGCCTTGCGAATTGTATCTCGCAAGGTTGTATCCTCTTCTGTACCAATTCCTAGTACAGTTGGGGTTACTGATGCCGAAAGCCTGTTTCTCAAGCGTTCTGGCAACGCTGCAAGAATTGCGGAGTCAATAACCACAATTCCAACGTCTTTACTATTGAGTAATGATTTCAATGAAGAATTCATTTCATCATCATTCTCGGGATTAGTAATATTTGAAATTCCTGCTAATTGGAATCCCAAGGTAAATTCAGGTGAACCGATAACTGCTAAATCCATAATTTCACCTCATCATAATATATGTGCCTCTAACACATCTTCAGGAAGACCTGCAAGTCGGCCTCTAACAATAATTCTTAAGTCAGCAACCTCTTGAACCTTCATAGAAACATAATGAACAATAGGTAACGCAGAAACTGGGTGTAAGTAACTCATTCTTTGCATTGAATCATGTTCTTGCCTCTTGAACCAAGTTATCACAGGGTCAAGACTCCTAACCTTTTGCGATTCTAAAAGTAATTGTTCAAATTCTGCAATGTCAAATCTATTTGAAGATCTCAAAACATCCATCAAAGAATCTCTTCCTCCGGCAGCAATGGAGGAAAATGAACTACTTGGCAACACTCTGCCGCCAGGTATTAACAATTTGGATATTTCTTCAGAATCTATACCCATAGAATTAGATTCAAGAATATTCAATATATTTCTGTGGTCTATTTCCAAAGCAAGATGGTTTCTAAGGAATCGAGATGCAGGTTTACTGGCAGAAAGAGATTGGATCGCTTTACTGAAATAATGACGGTCCAATGCATCTTCATAATCAGATAACCTAGAATCCTCTGGCAGAGCCATCAATGAGGAGCCAAAAGATTTGCGACGCATCTGAGTGGCTGCTGAACGTAAATCATCAGAGTTTTCAATTATCTTAAGCCAAGGAGTGTTTATTTCATTTAATTCAGGCAGTATAGAGTGAGCGACTTTCTCCAAATCTACATCATTCATTACAGCCCTCAAAACAACCTTGGCATTTTGATATTCAAATCTGGAAGTATATATCTCAACCATTGATTTAACCTTGCCATTGCACATTGAAACTATTTCATTGAGTTCTGATTCAAGATTATGAGTTAGAGCCGCTTCTACAAGGTCTCCTCCTGATAATTTGCTCGCATAGAGGTTTATTTCATCAGCATATCCAATATTGCTTATTGCAACCGTCAACTGATCTGTCGATTGGTGAATCAATTGACGCATACGCGCCAAATCTGCAAGTTTCTTACGACGGGATTTAGCCCTCGAAGCAACATATGCAGTATTCCCAATCACAATAATCACCTAACCAAATAAAATCGTGTTCACAGAAGATAATGAATCATTCCATGCAGTTTCCAATAGAGTATCAAATCTCATATCATATGAAATTGAACCGTCTGGTGCTTCGAGAATAAAACCTCCAAGCCCATCGACTGATTCACCGATTTTACGCTTACCGCTCAAGCCGTCTAATGCTTTACGATCAACCTCAACCGGTCTAACAATATAATCAGCACCAGCCATTTTACCAGCCTTAGCCATCATAGATTTCAACATACTAGCACGTCCTTTAAAACCTGGATCTGCTAATTGTTCTCTTACCGAATTATGTGTAGCATCCAATACTTTTCGCCTAGCAATTAAAATTTCTTTTTGATTTGCTTGACGAGCGCTTGCTACTACTTCTCTTGCGATTTGAGTTGCTTCTCTCTCGGCTCTAGTACTTGCTTCATTACGAATGTTTTCAGCTTTACTTTCGGCTTCTGATAAGATGCCTTTTGCTTCTAATTTGGCTTTCTTGATTATCGCTTTGGCATCAGCCTCTGCTGATGCTGCGATATCCTTTGCTAATGTTTCTAACGTCATCTTTTTTCCTCCAATTTCTTTCGAATCCTATCTTAAACAAGATTTCGAACGCACTTCCTCACTTGAGGAAGAGCGGCAATGCACCAAGAATCACAATTGATTCTGGCAACGCTGTAAAAATAAGCGCCACACCGAACTTACTTCCATCTTCTGCAAGCATACCGACAGCTGCGCTACCGATTGCTGCTTGGGAAATTCCAGCACCAAGGCCGGCAAGGCCAAGTGCTAGACCGACACCTATCATGCCGATATCTCCTTCCATGTCGTTCGAATCGTCTGTTGTTGCTGCATCTTGTGCAACTACGCCTTGGGCGACCAAGGTTAGTACCAACAATACGATTAGTGTTCTTAGGCTCATTTTCAGGGTATTATTATTCATTTTTGCTACCTCCATTTATTGTCCATTGGACTGTGATCTCCCCTCAACGTGTAGGGGGCGGCCTCCAAGTGGCGCAAATGCGCGACCCGAGCCATCGTAAAACTTGCCCATCCATTCTACAAAGTGTAGACGGACGGCGTGAATAGTTGGGGAAAGAATTCCTAATGCGATTGCGAATACTTGTATCAAAACGAATAATATAATTCCTACAAATATCATTAATACATCGCCTGATTCAATTGCAGGTGCTATCTTATCCCACCCCATAGTGATGGAAACCTCTGCTATTTTTACTCCAGCAACTCCAACACCCATGATTCTAAGATAGGATAATGTGTTTGCCAATAAACCAAATGTCTCAATTGGGCCCATGATAATTCCACCTACCCATCCGAATTTTTCAAAAATAGCCAATCCTATAATCAAACTTACAAGTCCTATAATAATCAAAAATGTCCAAACCTGAACCTCAAACAAATCATTGTAACCCATGACCATGTTTCTTGCCTGCATTGAACCGCCAGCTAAAATTAGTAGCCATGAACCTTTTTCGAAGTATGCTGCTGCTGCCCCGTGAGCTTTGAAAACTGTTACTAGGCCAATAATTAGTCCAAGTAAAATATGGCCAATTCCAATGTATACAGAGAGAACAACGTATTCTTGAAGTCCATGACCAGGGCTTGCCCTGTGGAAAGGCATATGCAAACCACCTAGATTTAGTAAATCGGCAATAGCATGTGGAACATGCAAATTAGCATATGTCCACTCATAAAATCCAGCAAATGGTGAAGAACTGCCTAATTGCCCACTATTATCCCATACAAATCCAAATCCTTCAGCAAAAATTATTCCCCATATGATACACCAAATTCCCATCCATCTCAAGATGGTGATTCCATTTTTGGCAAGTGGGTCGTTTGCAAATGGTTTTGAGTTGAGGAAAGCAGCCAGTAAACAAAGTACTAATCCATATCCCCAATCACCTAAAATCATTCCATAAAAGAGAGGGAAGGTCATCATAAGCAACATAGATGGGTCATAAGTTCCATATTTTGGCCTACCAACTAAGTCAACCAATAATTCGAATGGTTCAGTAACCTTTCCATTGACAAATTCAATTGGAGGTACTGCGTCATCTTGGGCTGAATGTGAATGGGATGATGAGTTTATTCCTGATAGTGCTATATCTAATTCAGGCAAATTAATTCTTCCATCCCTGTTTAGGTCAATCGCTGCAAGGAATTTTGCCATATTCCAAGGAGGTAAATCTCCGAGGTTTGCAGCCTTCATGGCTTTTTCAATTTCTCTAAACTCAAGTTCACCTGAATCATCAAGGTCCATAGATTTAAAAAATTCAAATACTGATTGATTTGATGAATCTAAATAATCATGTAGCATAACCAATTCTTTTGGAGGTGCTTCGTGCTCATGTTCTTCTTCATGGTGATGATGAGTGTCGACATATTTTTCTATAGATACGTGTGAAGCGCACTTGGAAAGTTTTGAGATTATTTCTTCAGACCTATCTGAAGGAACCCAAGCATCTAATGCAAATGCTTTGTTGCTTACCGCAACTAAAGTAGGGGCGGTGAAAATTTCGTCCTCCCTTTCTAGGTGCTCCATGGCTCTTATCAAATTAGTACCATGTGATTTTGACCATTGCTCAAGAGATTTGGATGCGTCCTCCATTTTTGATTCCAGGCCCGCTATTACTCCTTTAATCTCATCAATTCTACTGGATGGCGAACCTTCGCCACTTGGAATTTGTACTGCTTTACCACCTAATTCAGCCATTGCAATTTGCACTGCTGCCCCATCCTTTGGTTGGCATGCTACTGCAATAATTCCCTTAGCCACTTGTAACTCTATTTGATCTTTTAAGTCGCCAAAAACTGAATTCGCCTTTGCTGACTTGGAAGTCTCGGCCAAGTAAATTTCAACACCTTCAAATCCCGACATCAAATCCAAAGGAATGCCAAGAGGTTCAACTCTAAGTAAGGCTTTAAGTTGTTCTTGGAGAGAAAGAATTTCAGTTTCCGAGTCCCTACTTATTTCGACTTGCCCTAGTGCCATATCGACTTTTTCTTCAAACTCTGCCAGCATAGAATCGATGTTTTCCCTAGATGTTGGACCTTCTGAATTAACCGCATTTACTTCTGACTGGAGCGATCTAGCCTTGGTTAGTAATCTACTGACAAACTCAGCCCTCTCGCTCTTTATCGAAGCGCCAACTCCTATGCCATCTTCAAAACGTCCATATTCTTCAATATGAATACAACCTAAATCTGTACATTCACGTATGACTTCTTCCAATTTGCCTACTGGTGCCGCTACTGTTAAACGGGACATTTCAGCAGTTTCAAACATATGTAAACCTCATTGTGAAGTCATTGTATCTATTATAGATTTGACGGCCTTATCTAGGTTTTTGGAAGCATTTGACTCAATCGAATCGACTTCCTTCAAGCCCTTCTTTTGGACCTTTTTTGCTTCTTTATCTGCTTCTCCTCTAGCAGATTCAAGAATCATCTGAGTATTAGATACTGATTCATCAGCAGCATTACTAACTAATTCACTGGATTTTTTCCTTGCATCAGCCATGATTTTAGATGCCTCTTCTTGCGCATCAGCAAGTTGTTTAGAGGCTTCACGCTCGGTTTGTTTGATTTTACGAAGAACGTCGGACATACCCAAGTAAATCACCTGTACTTTGGCCAACAAAAGGGGGTTTATGAGTGTAGTGATTAAACTTCCCTTCAATTTCATTCGAAGTGAAAGGAAAATCACTCCTCTGGCCGTCTTTTAGGTTTAAGAGCCCTAAACCGACTTGCCATGCCAAAAGGAAGCAAAAGTCTTCCTTGAACATCTTCAAAACCAACTTCACGCATTACTTTGCGGTAATATCTATTTGTCCCATAATGCGAATATGTTCGAGCCAAGCCCTTCCAAGGATGGTCCTTTTCTTTAGTGATAATACGAGCAATTATTTGGACAACAGTAGCCATCCAAATTCGGCCAGCCAGACCATGAAACCAATTGGCTTTGCCTGCATCACATATGACTAGTTGACCACCTGGTTTTAGTACCCTGAATATTTCTTCAAGGCCCTTTTTCTTATCTTGAAAATCCCTAAATGAGAACAAACAGAATACTCTATCAAAGATATCATCTGGAAGAGGAATTGACTCGGCAATTGCTTCAACGTATTTTGCCGGCTCTTCGCCTCTAGACTTTCTAGCAGAATCGACTCTTTTTTTGGCAACTCTCAGCATTTCTGCAGAAGGGTCTAAGCAAGTCACATCCAAGCCTACTAAGTCTTCAGCAAATGAACCAGGGCCACAGCCAACTTCAAGAATTTTCATTCCTGGCTTAGCGTGATTGCGGACATTTTTTCTCCATATACTATCTTGTCCTAAAGTCATCCAGCGGTTTACTTTGTCATAGTGCGGTATTGATTGTTCAAGTTGTTCTTCTAGCTTTGTCCAAGCATCTAAATCAATGCCTGATGGATCATAACCGCCCGTTGAACTCCTATCCGACATGTTGACTCCTCACGGCTGACCTCTTTGGACATATCGTTTCGCAGTCACAGCAATTCGTCAAGCAATACGTTCGACTGTTTCTGGAGTAATACCTTCTTCTGGAGTAACTCTGAAAACAAGTATTTTCAAATTCTCAGGTGCATTTCTAAATTTAGAAACAATCATTGATGTTTCAAAATCAGTACCTATGGTTCTAACTTGAAAAGATAAAACCATATCTGCAATCGATGCTAATTCTTGTTTTATTGAAGGTGGAAGTCCATCGGTTGATACTGAAATTAAAAGCAGCCCCCTATACAATTGGGCATGTGCTTGTAACATTCTTACCATTGCAACAACTCTAGCAGGGTCTTCTCTTTGAAGAAAGAAATCAAGGCTGTCAATAACTGCCCTAAAATAAGGACCCAAGGCCATTACTTCGTTAGTAACTTCAGTAAGATAATCCTGCGTCATGTCATCTACGAATCTAGTTTGAGCTAATCTTTGAATATCTTCAAGCCTAAATCCTTCCAACCTATATCTGCTTGCCAATAATTCTTTTTCTAGAACATTGGAATTGTATTCTTCACCAATAGTTCTAACATTGATATCTAAGGGCCAATTATATTTCTGAAATACCCTTACTATCTCTGCTTGACCTTCGTTAGTGGAAATGTAAAGAGTGTTTTCTGCTTCCTCTGCTGGAGAAACAAATTGTTTTGCAAATAACTCACTCCCCGAACCTGTGCCGGTGAATGCTATCATAGTAAAGCCCCGTGGAACTCCGCCATGCATTTCATTGTCGAATTTTGGAACACCAAATGAACCTACAGAGCCAAAGAAATTCTCATCTTCTTCATCGAATTTGAATTCTGTCGCCATAAATATCCCCTCAATGTATTACAACTTGTCCTCTGTCAATGAGGTCTGTACAATATAAATCTAAATTTGACAAAACCAAAGGTGGCGTTTGATCTGGCACATTAAGAATGACCGTTAGTACTTCTTGTTGCCTAAATGTATTGATTAATGTGTGAAGATATTCAGCCAACATCCTATCTTCGTTGTATATTGCTAAAGAATTAACACTATCAAGGAATATAAAATTACGTTCATATTCAGTCGTTTTTAGGATGTACAACGTACGCAAGAGTACAGATTCTAACATTATTGGGCTGTCTACAAAGTGAACATTCGAATAAGGGACTGTAGTGCCTCCTAATATTCCAGATGATACCAAATCAATGAATTGTATGTGAGATACATCAACACCAATTGCTTCAAATCCTTGAATAACTTCTGCAGCACCACGACTTGCGCTAATGTAAACTCCACTCATTTCAAACATTTGGAGTAAGGGGATCATAGTACTGGCTGTGACCATAAAGGCATTAGAATTTCCACAACGAACTTGGACTGCACTATTTAGTGAGACTTCGGTCAGTTGATCTGCTATGCCTTGGTCTAAATCAAACATTTTCAAGCACCCCATCTATTTTGTGAATCACTTACTGCGCCCCATTTCAACATTGGAGTAAGCATTACTCCAAGCGGAGTTAATTCAATTGCATGCTTCGCCCTACTATGAGCTGTTCCTCTCATCTTAACGACTTGTAAGAATCTAAGTAAGTGGCCCATCCTTTCTATGTCTCCAAGTACGATAATACCATCTGCGATTGCTTCTTCTACCCCGAAAGATGACCAATGAGCATTTTCGGTTGCAGATGTTATTTCGGCAATCAGTATTGTTGTACATCCCAAGGTTGCTAATTTTTTACCCAGAGTAAACAAGAAATCTCTAATCAGTTGTTCTGATTTAATTTTATAACAAAGAGTAGTAACCGAATCAATCACCAATCTTGTCACACCAATAGTGTTTACAATATCTACAATGGCTTTAATCAGCGAATGAACGTCATCTAAATCGAATGAAGATTTTTCTAGACCGAGCCATGAATAAAGAACGTCCATATCAAAAACGTTTATCAGTCCCGAATCAACCATTTTTACATCAAAGAATTGGAATTGTCTAATGTTTTCAAGTAATTTGACAGATGGTTCTGTTGCAGTAAAATGAGCACACGCTTCACCTGCATCGGCGCCACGAACTAGAAATTCCATGCCCAAGGTAGTTTTCCCCGAACCACAAGTTCCTGAAGCCAAAACTGTCGAACCATATGGAATGCCCCCCCTTAGAATTTCATCTAAACCATGCACACCTGTCATGCATCGGTCTCGGGAATATTGGCCGGCTGGTTGCATGGGGAACAGTTAGCCTAAATCGCTTAGGTTCATGAAGCATGCGCCCAACTAAACAAGATAAACGATATTTTCAACTAACAATATGAGTGCTAGTTTCCAGGGCTAGGTTGGCTTGGAATTGCCCAATTAGAAGAAGTAGCAGGTAAATTGCCATTCCATTCTAATGTCTGACCAGGGGTTAGGAAAAATCCAGTATCTCCGCCCCATTCAACTCTAAAAATTTCTACTGGATGAAATTCTGATAGTTGAGTATAACTCAATTTCACTATGCCTCCTCCATCATCAAGACTACTAATCATCCCAACTCCTAAAAATCCAGATTGCCCCAAATCTATTACATGAGTAGCATTTCCTGTTTCTTGTGATAGTTCATCTCCCGTAAAAATGGCTGTAGAATGACCCACTAAAACGCCGTTCTTCAAAAGAAGATTCGTTTCTACTGAAGGAGAAATGTGACTAAAACTCCACCCTTCTAAAGAAATTGCAAAATCATTTGGATTAGATACTTCAATCCATTCGGGACTACCCGAAACTGATCTAGGACTTATTTCTGTAATATGTAAAGAATTAGATTTTCTCCCTCCATCATGAACTTCTAAAATAAGTTGGGTTTTTTCGTTTCCCTCTTGGAATGTAACTGAAGCGCTAGAAGAGGTTTGTGCAGTATTACGGGGCGTACCTCCCTCAAATAAAACCAAATTCAATTTCGAAGAATTATCACTTTCAATTATTTTTATTTGAACATACAAACTTAAGCCATTATCTAGGCCCAGACCTTTTAGCATTCCATCCTCCGTGACGTTAGAAAGTGAATTGACTCTTTCAATGTCCAGTTTACCATCCAACATTAGCCCGACTTGAACTATCCCCTCATCTAAATCACTTGCATCAATATTGTGCCACTCTGATGTTGCATTTGGATAATCAAGATTTGAATCTAACATTGGGACAAACCAGCCACTGTTTGAAGTCATTCTATCCAAACCATTGTATGCTGCACGGTCAATTCGATCTACTGAAGTATCATTGGACCCCATTTCAAGTTGTGCCAATGAAAGAAAAGCAGTCAATATCATCAGAAATAAAGTGAAGGCTGAAAGAAATTCAATTACTGCAGTCAAACCATTTTCATCTCTTTGAAGAGAATGAGAGGGCTGCTTGCGCATGCTAATGGTAAGTGAGAGTGATTCAAGAGGTTGCCGATTGACATACATGGTTAGGTGCGATTTTAGCCTCTTTTTATCAATTTGAAGCGATGAGTCTTTGAATGTTCAATGAGACGAAGGTGTATGAGTGCAGTCTATAAGCGGCTAAATGGCAACCGAAAAAGTTGCTTCACGTTTGTTTTTTTACTGCTATTTACTTCCCTTTCAAGCATTGTAGCAGTGCCTAATAGCGAAGCTGCAGCAGGAGGTGACTTGGGAATTATTGCAACGGTTTACCCACCCGAAGAAACATGGATTGCAGCATATGATTCGATTCGATTCCAAGTTGAAATTGAAAATTTCCATGCGGCTCCTTCCTCCTCTGGAAGAGTTTTAGATTGGTATGTATGTGAGGGGGTTAAAAATTCTAATGTATGTATTAGTTCAAGCATAGAAGATGGCAGTATTACAATTTCTTCGATTTTGCCAGGGACTTCCGAAATATTCGAATCATCCACCTATTTCAATCCAAATGGCTATCACGGAAATATGACTATCGTCTATCAATTCAACCAATTTGATTTTGATCCTAATAATGATGTATATTCCTATTTGGTTAATTCAACTAACACATATATGGACATAAAAATAGACAATGATGCGGCGGTACTGGATCAAATCGAAAATCTTGCAATATATGATGGCCAACCAATTATTAATTCAAACACAAGTTACTCGTTTGAATTTGAAGGTTTTTCTCACCTATGCGGAACATGTCAACTTAATTCTAGCATTGGATGGGAATTATGGGATTTAGGTTTAGTCCAAAAAATTTCGGAATCATACATAAACTATTCAGCCTTCCCAAAATACGGATATTACAAGCCTTTAACAATTGATTTACCGGCTTTTGAACATAACACTACGGGGGAATTCATACTCATATATGGAATGTTCAATTCGTCTGGGACTCCAAATAATGACATGATATCAGAAAACAACTTAAATCAAGAATACATAGTAATTAACGATGATGTTGATTTAGCAATTATTCAAATGAATCCATCACACAATCCTTCTTCACCTGAATATTATTTTGGCGATGGCATGATAAAAACAATATTACAAAACAACGG